>Ga0189288_10295_pt1 | contig 23757 bp, 35 predicted proteins | sample UW105minimetaG_FD_130316 | JGI IMG/M metagenome (GOLD analysis project Ga0189288, IMG submission 130316) | Marine microbial communities from the Costa Rica Dome - UW105 mini metaG | ecosystem: Environmental > Aquatic > Marine > Oceanic > Photic zone | place: Costa Rica: the Eastern Pacific... | reverse complement strand
CCAGAGCTGTGCAGTGGGTTTCACCAGCGTGGCTGAGATCTTGAAGGAGTCGAGGGGGGCACCACCCCCACAGATCACCAACTCAACTCAACTCACGAACTCACTCACTTTTAAACCGATGACCACTTCAAATTATGCCCAGTCTGACTTCAGTGCTGAGGATCAGATCCTTGAGCTCACGGAAGACCAATTGGAGGCAGTGGAAGGCGGGATAATGAGGACTCCGCCCTGGTTTGATCAACCGAAGGGAAGCCGACAGGCCGGATCCCGGTCAACTATCTTTTGGCTTTAAGTTAAGTCAACTAACTCCCGCCGCCCCGCCACAAGCGGGGTTTTTGTTGTCTGTGCGCGCCATCATCCAGCGATAGCCTGTGCTCTCACACATATTTCCACTCAGGAGCCGCATGGTGTGATGGCTCCGCCGCTGGTGTGGTGACCTATCGCAAGCCTCCGCTTAGTCAAGGGCATCATTTGAATGGCTGATCTGACCAGTCGGTAGCAAAAAATGCCTAAATAGTGTGTCGCCGTGAGCTCTGTGTGGGCCTTGATGTGTCCTATGAAGCCGCTGAAACGGACAAGTCTTCTGATGGCCAACATGCAGTACCGCTTTGCAAAGCACTCTCTCGCTGGCAAGAGCTTTGCTGCTGAAAGTCGTGAGCTCACCTATCGGGGGGCGACCTACATGACTCGCGTCTTCCAAAGCTGTGCAGATGATCCACAAGTTCTGCGTCTTGACTTCCAGGCACTGCAGGAACCCGTTGCAGCTTGATCTGGCCAGATAGAGGAAAGCTGTGAGGCTGTTCCTTTGCTGGAGCAGTGAATGTGGCGATGTCGCAGAGCGGTTGGGCTGCCCTAGCCCAGGCGATGATCAGTCGGTTCTGCAGTGAGAGGAGTTAGCCCCTCTTCTTCATCCAGCGCCTTCCGTGTGGAAAGCAGAGGGGTCGAAGGAAACCTCTCTGCTCGCCGGCATGCGACTCAAGGGTTCCGAGGCCCCTGAATCGCAACCACTGTCAGCCGAGATCAGTTGGTAGTCGATCGTGCATGATCAGTTGCCACGTGCCCAGTGATGCACTTCATTTGTTCCTTTGCTGCCGGGCTTTGTTGGTTGAAGCCTGAGGCCTGCAGTGTCTGTGCCGGCCATGGTGCGACCGTCATCAAAGAGCCTCTGGCTTCAAAGGATGGGCTTGCGTTCACGTTTGATTGGCATTCCTGACAGAGGCATTTGTGATTTGTTTATGGCGATAGGTTTTTGGAGTACTGATCTGAAGGCCATCTTCCGAAAGCGCAGCCAGGGGTTTGCCATCGGGAACGCCAACGCATGACTACCACACTCCAAACAACGCTTGCACTGCGAGAAGCAGCTCTTCAGCGCCTCGAGGCGTCACTGGCGGCCAAGTCAGCCTCCAAGACTCAGCCAAAGAAGCCTGTCGACGCAAGTGGCCCCGGCGATCACTCGTAGAAGCTGCGTGGAACGCTGCGATCAAAGCCTTCTTCGTTGCTGGCTATGGCATCACCCCCTTCGCTGGGAACGATCAGATGTCACACCAGACCTGTCTAGGGCTCCAGTACGGTCCTGATCATGGACATCGCACACATCCTTGGAGTTGCAGCTGCCTTTGGGCTCGGCGGGGTGCTCGCTGAGTTGAATAACAGGCGTGTGGGTCGCCGTGGTCGCCGGGATTGGCGCTGAAGAGACGCTCCTGAGGCATTGCTGTTGTCCGGCTGGGGAGTCGGGATCGACAGTTAGGGGGTGCTTCTATGGCCACCGATGCGACACACAACTGGTGGGGCCTCTTGTCATTGGGGAGGGGCATAAATGCCGATTGCATCTTTTCCCTCAGCAATTAAGACACTCTCATCACCACCATGGTCTGCAGAGAGGTGTCGATGCATTCACGCTCCAGCCACTCCTCGGGCACGGTGCAGCCCGCCCGACAGGCCATCACGTTGCTGTTGGCCCTCGCCACAGTCATTGGTTGTGGCTGGGCCAATGGGCGCTTTTGATGCAATCACTCAACGAAACATCACAAATAATTGTGTTGTGAATGACTTGCCTTTGCCCCTTGCTGTAGCTGCTTCCTTATTGCTCTTCAGTAAAAAATACTTTTGTGTTTTGAGCCAGTTTGAGCACATCCTCTGGTTAAGGTTCCCATTGGAGGCTTTGGTGTTGTTGGGAGTTTTGCTTGTGTCTAAGACTCTTAAAGAAGCAAGTTTGCTTGGGTTTACCTTTTTGCTGGGTTTGGCTGCTATCGAGGTTATGCTTCATTTTGCTGGGTTTTGATTGTGCTTTGGGAGCAGTGGCGGCCTCATTGCTCAGCGCCTCTCAGCCTGCAAGGAAGTCAATCTCCTGCGGAACTCAATGTCTTGATCATGCTCTCTCCAGCTTTGAAGTTTTTTTGGTTGGTGATTGAGACGCATTGATAGTGCTCATCACGCGGAATGATTCTTCCAAATCCTGTGTCGATGCAATCGATTGGAATCAGTTCGCAGTGGCCTTGAGTGAGGCCTGGTCTCTTGCCAGAGAGGGAGGCCACTGAGGTTGGATTGGCTTGTGGTTGATTCCGTGGTGCCGGATCACAGCAGAGATGCCGCTAAGCCTTGCGGGTCCGGTCCCTGGGCCGTGACTGTTGGCGGTCAACCAGAGTTTGTTGGCCATCTCTGCATCCTGTCGCCACGGGGCCGTCGGTTCCCCTCGCTGGCTATTCCGGCAAGTTCTCAACGGCGCGATGCATGAATCGCTTCACGAAAGGCATGGGCCACCCTTCCCGCTGCAGATTCTCGGCGATCTGATCGATCTGAATTGAGATCTCATCCGCCACGAGGTCTTCCAAGAGGGCGTTGGAGTGTTCCGTGCTGGAGGTCATAAGGCCAGGTGCATCTTCTTGCACTAGCCCAGGTCGACCTCATGCTGCCACTCTTCAGGCACTTTCTTTTTAGGTAGGACTCGTTGTGATCACCATCGTTTGTTGGTCTTTGTGAGTTCGACCCGATGATGCCAGCCAGCGATCATGAATCGGCGGCCATCAGTCATGCGTCATCTGAGGCGAGTTTGATGTTCGGTCTTTTCATTCTTTTCCAGCGTTGTCTCCCTTGTCTGGATCTGCCTGGTCTTAAAAAGTAGGTGTCTCAATACCGTGGGCCGACCTCAAGCCCATTCGGGCTGCTTGCACATGTCTTCTTAAATAATTCGCTTTCTGTGCGCCGTCTGACGATGGGCGTTGAAGCCCCACCCTTGTAATTGAATTCAAATAGATGATTAAAATCAGATCGGTCTATTGTTTCCATCTCTGACCAGCCCAAGCCTTTGGCTAGCTCGGGCATATCCCAATAGTGCCAGATGACGACGACGAGAGGGTATTGCGACGCTGGCAAGGCCCTTAAGGCTTTGCCAGCCTGGAGTGTCCCTTGCTTGGCTTGCCACAGAAATCGTATATTTTCCTGAGTGGCTACAGCAAGAGGGACTGCCGTTTGGTACTCCCGTTGATGGGATCTTGGTTTGTTGTTGTCAATCGGATGCACGTAGATTGCGCTCGGTTTGCCAAAGCAGCCAAGCAGCATGTAGGCCAAATTGATAGAACGCGTGAAGCCTTTTGGATTCAGATTTTGCGATGTATTGGATAAGTTTTTGTTTTCATGGCGAATTAAGATTAGGCGCTTTGGAGCAGCTTTTGCCGATGAAATAGTGATGCCTACTGTAAGCAGGATGAAGAATGCAAGTAGCCTCGAAGGGATTCGATGCAGCATGGATCGGGCTCGGGTGTATTCAGCATGCCTCATCATTGTTGCCATTGTGTTGAACTGTCTTGAGCAACGCTGAATCAATCATCCCAAGCACAAAATTTCAGCTTGTGCATTGTTCCGCGGCCAAGGCTTCTTGAGACGATTGATTGCCAACAATCACCCTTTTGGATCAGCCCATCAAAGCAGGCTTGGGCATTGCGCATGTTGCCTGTATTCCAGCACAGGCGTGCTGCTGAACCTTCGCGCTGCAGAAAGCCGTATACCCCATTCCGCGCGACGCGCATTTGATATCCAAAACAGTCCGATGTTTGGACAGGTCGACCATCAGGGCACACGACTAACAGCCTTTCATCGCTGAATGAGTCTGTTTCTCCATTGGATGTGAATGAGCATCGATCGTCCAATCGAGTCACACCATCCATCACCAGGAGACATTTGGCATTCAACGCACTGGCATCGCTCGGAGCTGTATGGAGTGCAGCAAAGCTGGCGGAGAGGGCTGCCATCAGCGCCACGGCTTTGATCATGGAGATCACTGGGTTGTCATCACCATGATTGCCTCTGTGATGCCTGCTTACAACTGCCTCGGAGGCTAAGAGTCGCCGCTCAAGACCAGCTTGCAGAGGTTGAAGCCAAGGTGTTCAGACATGGTTCAGCCAAGACTCGTTAGAAGGGGGTGGCCTTTGAGTAGTTCGGCGGCAATAGCACTGATAAAGCCGACCATTGCTAATCGACCATTTAAAAGCTCTGCAAAAGCCATCCCTTTTGGTATAGGGGTGTGAGGCTGTTTCCTTGTCATAGGGTTGAGAGGTCTCATGCATTCAATCTCATTAGATTTCAAGATCAGATTCAAAAGGCACAAGTCATCCTTTCAAGCGATCGATCCATGGTCTAGACGATTCCTATGGGCTGCTTAGGGCCAGATGATCACCTAAAGCTGTGTTCTGATTGTTTCAACAGTTGTCAATTATCGTTCAGTTGATTGAGCGGCATCATTACGAGAGATGCGATCTTTGTCTTTTAAAGAGACTGCTCCTGCTAAGCCAATTGGTCCAAACACGGACCCTGCGAGAAGCCATAGCCAGCTTGGATGATTTTTTGAATCTGCGATAGCTGTACTCAGCAGTCCACATGGTATCCAAACACAAAATAAGACGATTAAGATGTATGTGCTCATGGTTTGGCTTGTTTTTCTTCGTTCTACGTTCCCATTGCTTTTTTTGTTGTCGTATTTGATTGAAAAGTCTGTCTTCAAAGCATCCTTTCGTCGCAGCAATCAAGACTTTCCCCTTGGTCAAATCCCCAATTATCTATCCATTCAGTCCATTCTTGATGGCTTGGTCTAGCTCTTTTGTTTTGAGAGGTTGTCTCCACAGTGCAATGGAATGCATCACCAACGTCCTTCCTGGAGGGGGCGAGGCATCAAGTCATAGGCCTTGGCGTCAACCGGCTTCAACACAAGTGTGTTGACAAGCCGATGGCCAAAATGATCTCAGCATCCCGGTAACAACATGTCGTTGAGGGATGGGAGTGTGCTGCTTCACGACCACCAAGGGATGGATTGGTGTGGGTACGACGGCCAGAGATCCGCCATCAATGGCGTCTCCAGCGATTGATGGATCACTAGCGTTAGCCGAAGTGGCTGTGCTTCATGCCTGGTGTCCTGGTTTTATTCATGCCTCATTGTCGCTTGTATGCTGCTCGAATGAGCCCAACTGAATCAATCAATTGTTCAGCTAACATCTTTCCTCCTACCTTCATCAGCAGACGGTGTGACCTTTGTAACATAGTTTTTAATCATAAAAGCCGAAGGCTTACGTCATATTGGCGATATTGGCAGTAAAAATTATAATCAATTTGCCTCAGTCCTCTGGATAATTGTCTTGTGCGGATACGAGCTTGTCCTTAGCTATGCCATCAATTTTTAGCGACACTCGTTTGCAATATCCATACTCATCTCAACGATCCCGTGTGGATTCTTTTGATGCCAATAAAATCTCATCTCAAAAGCGAGATGAGACAACAGAGCCTTGTGATCAGCTTATAGAGCAATGTTACCGACAGATATTCTTTCATGCTATGACTGCTGATCGAGATGTTTTTCTGGAGTCACAACTTCGATCTGGCAGCATTACGGTCAGAGATTTTATCAGGGGTCTTCTTCTTTCAGAGCGATTCTATAGAGGCTATATTCTTTGCAATAGTAATGAAAGAATTGTTGAGCAAGTGATCGGTAGAGTGCTTGGCAGACCTGTTTACAACTCAGAGGAAGTGTTGTCTTGGTCTATCGTGATTGCTGGGCAAGGATTTGCTAAGTTTATCGATCTAATTTTAGATGGTAGTGAATATATGGATCGATTTGGTTACGACAGTATGCCCTTGCAGATTAACCGTCTGATTCCTGGCCAAGCGATTGGTGAGCTCCCCATCTATCAAAAATTGCCAAGATATTCTGAGTATTGGAGAGATAAACTCATTTCCAGCAAAATGATGATGTCGATTGATCAATTTAATGCCTACAGCCTAAGAAGAGCGTCTGTCGCAAGTCTCATCTATGACAAGCCCGAAGGGCGAGCCTTGACTATCTGGACTCTTCTTCTCTCCATTGGATCGATTAGTGCCCTCATCATTGTGCTGTCAATCTTTAATGCCACTTTTACGGTGCGATGAATGACTGAAAAGCTACCCATCAATGACAGTAGTCTTTTTTAATCAACGTCATCTATCAAGCTTTGAAAAATAATGCAGGAAGTTGATCAAAATAACATGATTGTCAGATCTGAATTTAAAGCTGGGATAGTTGAATTTGCTCGATTGCGTACAGGTGATGAGCCAATTTTAGGTGGCCAACTTAATGCTAAGGCTGTCTGGGTTGATGAACGGTCATGTATTGGATGTGGATATTGCATTAATGTTGCATCAAATACATTCATGATGCTTTCTCATTCTGGACGATGTAGAGCCCTTCGCCAAGATGGAGATTCGTTGATGCTTTTTCAAGAAGCCATCGATACATGTCCTGTCGATTGCATCCATTGGGTTGACTTTAGTGAACTAAGATCTCTCTTGTCTGGACAGTCTGGTGTGGTTACGCATAGAGGCACGCATCAATGGGCTTCCTAAGCATTCGTGAATCATGCAATCTGGATTGTCATGGGTCGGCTTGAAGTTTCTAGGTGAAGATCGATCTGATCTTGATCCCTTTCTTCGCTTCAGTGATTTGCTTGTCTACTTCTCTCGGTTTGGTTCAGATGTCAATATCGATGCAGCCTTTTCTTCCTATTTAGAGCAAACATGATTTTTATGAATTAAGTGACCGTGCTTGATCACTTGCCGTATTTTTCAAAGGGCATCAAAAGATCTACGTTCTATAGCTTTATTTTTTTATTCTTGCTCCTGTAGAGCAATATCGTCAACCCGGCTGCTGCTAATGGTATCGCAGTAAATAAAAGAATGTATATGGATGTATTGCTTTGCTGCATGGCTCATGTTTTTGAAATTGTAGTAGTCTCTGTGCGGCTGATTATGTATTGATTGATTGCCTGTTACGGGTTAGATGATTCTTGCTTGCTTTCGAAGTTGTGTTCACTGCTGGCCTTTTGTTGATCCCTTCTGTGCCAATTTAATCTGCCAGGTTCAGTTGGCGCGTTAGTTTGTGAAGGCAATGCATGTAGAGATAGATGGCTGAGTCATTCCTTCTTTGGGTTGATTTGTCTACTGCTGTTGTGTGTTTTGGCTTTATTGTTGGGATATTAAGCTCTTTGATGATTGATGATGACCTCTATTGGTGATCTAATCATCAATTGTATTCTTCTCGATTTTATCGTTTCGCTTGTTTTCGCCCTTCAAGGAATGCATCAAGATCCATCTTGGCGTTATTCCATCTGATTAATTTTTCGATACTTTGCCCTTGGAGCCAGTTGCTTTCTGCAGCGATCAACCTGGCGTGTAAAGCTCGCTCTGTTTTTGTCTCAAAACGAATTGTGCCGCTATCTAGCGGTGCATTGATGAAGTAGTCCCAATTTGGCTCAGTCATTCTGATCAGAATCTTTTCTGTATTTAACACCATAACTCTCTGTTTGGCGAATGATATGATTGCCATGACGTCTAGATTTGTTGTTTGCTTGAGCATATTAAATTGGTAGCATTTGAGTGGGTTGCTGGTAAAAAGAATGAAAGCATCGCTTGAGCTTATTGCCCCTTGGCCTGTAGCTTTTTATGCTTTCTTTCTCTGATGAAGGCAGATAATTGGCACAGCATTTAATTGACTGTGGATTTACGGATCGTTCTTGTTTTTGCTCCAATTGTTCTGGCGCTATCTTGGGCCGGTTATAATATTGGCCGTGCAGCGCTCGGTCAGTTTCAGTTAGCACTGCGTCAATACAAGAAAAACACTGGTAACTAGTCTGGTTGCCTTGTGAGGCAAGCCTGAACCTTCGTTTTCACCGCTTGAGTGGCATGTTCGTTGGCTTGTCTTGTTTGGTTTTGTGGCCTGTTCATCGATTGTCATCAGATAAGTCGGCAAAAGTTCTCTGACGAGTTGATCGAGGTAGCCACCTGCTCCTATCTCAACGCAAAGCACAGCTATTTTTGCTCTATCTAAAAATTCTTGTTGCTGTCGCTTCATTTCGGCTTCTTGTTCTGCACTCTTCACCCTTGCCCATGCAGCTTGTTTGATTTGTGCTGCCTATTTTGCTTTCTTGGTCTTTCCTCCCTGAGCTCTCTAATCGTGTTAGACCTGCTTCAGCGTTGCAATGGTGCGGGAAGAAGATTTAGCTCCAATTCATGCACTTCCTTCCTCTTGATTGTTCCGTGTTGTTGTCTGCAATGATTCGAGCACCGAAACTCTTTTGATATCGCTTTATTTGAACCCCCTGGTCCCCTTGGCGCTTTCATAGCACCAAAGGAACAGGCGACGTGGGGCTGTCGATCCCGTCCAAAGGATGACTTTTGAATTATTATTTGCCATCTCTAATGCCTCAGTGCGCAACCTTCCTCACATGCGTTACGAATGATCCCCTCCTCCTGACCAGATGAGCATCTTGCCTGAGAGGCCGCTCGCGCAGGAGCCTCTCGGTATTAATACTTATCCTTGGCTTGGCGTCGTTGGCTCTCTTGCCCCTTGCCGTTGGCTTGCTCGCGTCAGTGTGCAATGTAATCCTTTCGCTGCGGGGCATTTGTCGTGCCTCGGATCTAAAGAGGCTGGTTTGATTCCTCTTGAGGCACCGCTGCTTAGCTGCGTTCTTCTCTGTTGCGGTATGGCTTTAAGGCTTCCTTGATCTGTTCTTGAAATCTGGTGAAAAGATTCAAATATGATCGGTCTGCTTTTCAAGCGTCTCGCTTGTCTTTAAGCCTAAGGAGGGAGACCCTCTTTTCTTATGCGAATTCGCACAGCAAAATTCCTTGGCCTTGGGCTGACCATAATTGCTACCAGTTATCCATCCACCGCCTTTGCTGGTGATCAGAAGAGCAGTGAATGTCTGATCGCATCCGCGCAGGTACCCGAACTTCAACATGGATTGATCGAGGGTTATCTTGTGAAGTCGGATTTCCCCGACAGCCTGGAGTTGTTGCCACAACCTCCGAGCCTTGGACAGGCTGATCATGCTCTGGATACGTCCATCTCGAGAAGAAGCTTCAGCCTGCCCGGAACGCCGCGATGGACTCTTGCAGCCAGTGATGCCAACCTAAGGTTCCCCGATGCGGCTAGTACCTTTTCATGCGCAATCGGTGCTCCCATTAGCGAGTCTGAAACTCCTAGGCTTTACCAACTCCTCAGGCGCAGTCTCACCGATGCTGGTTTGTCGACTTATAAGGCCAAAAATAATTACAATCGACGTAGACCATTCCTTGTGAATCAGAAGCCGATTTGTTCCCCAGAAGATACGATCGAGCTCACTTCAGATCCCTCCTATCCCTCTGGTCATACTGCTGTTGGATGGGCTTGGGCATTGATTTTGAGTGAAATGGTCCCCGACCGTAGCAATCAAATTTTGGCCCGTGGATTGGCCTATGGTGAGAGTCGCCATCTCTGCAATGTTCATTGGTACAGTGATGTGATCAATGGTCGAGTGATGGGTGCAGCGACGGTAACTGTTCTGCATAATAATGCTGAGTTTCGCGCCGATTTTGCAGCCGCAAAAGCAGAAGTTGCCAATGCCCGTGCCAGGAATCTAGAGGCGAGCCGTGATTGTAACGTCGAGACTTTAGCGCTTGATCAGGATACTCACTGAGACCCTGTCTGAGCCAATCAAATTGGTTTGGTAATGTTCAAGTATTGACAGCAGTTCAGTCCACCCTCCTTCGAATGAGGGGTAAGGGTAGTCCTGGAAAGTAGAACGTAGAAACCAGAGAGAAGGAGGAGACCTCTCCTTCTCTCAACTTCCCATTGGCTCACCTCAAAATCTGCATCTCTTGAGATGCTCTTATGGAGACGACTGCATTCAATCTTTAGTACTGGTTTTAATGGCTGGCATGGTCACCTTCCTCAAGGATCGACAGAGAGATGTCGCAATGACCCTGGCGCAGTTTGATCATCTCTTGGTATTGATTTGATTCGTAAGCAGCTTGTGCTTGCGCCACATTCTCAAACTCGATGATCAACGTGAAATGGCCTGGATTCCCTTCTCGTACATCAGTATTCAGTTCTCTGCATAAAATCTGTCCCTTGTGAGCTTCCAGAAAAGGTCCGAATGCGGCAAGAAAGTCAGTCATCCCTGCTGGATTGGTGATATTGCCAGCAACGCTCCAATAACCTTTAGCCATTTTGTGAGTGAGAAAACGTTTTATTATTGCATGGCTTAGCGGATTCTCAAAGCAATTCACTCCGACACTCTATGGTCATTGAATTGTCTCGAATGTTCTTATTAAGCTCGATTTTTGATTGGCCTCCCATGCTTTTCCGGATCGTTCCATTCCTTCCTCTTTAACATCTCCATAGCTCAGTCAAATGGTGATCTTGGTCAACTCTCAGTGGGTCTAAAAATCAATCCAATTGGCCTAGCCCTGCGCTGCTCTATTTGACGAAGTTGGTTGTAGGCATTCCTTTGACTCCTGCAACTGTCACCCAAATAATCGTTGTTTCATCGCTTTGATTTTGCACAAAGTGTGGTGTGTCACCACCTTCGATAAAGGCTTTGCCAGCTTTGAATTCCCGTTGCACCTCTGTACCATCTGGCATTACCTGGGTCACCAACAGGTCTCCGGAGTTTTCGCCTTGGACATAAACCATCATCGGTGCTGGATGGGTGTGAAGAGGGATTTTGCTGCCGACAGGTAACTCAACTCTGAATAGGCGCAGTTCTGGTGTGCCTTCGGGGTACTTCAAAGCAACTCCATCAATTGTTTTCGTGTCGCTAAACACTTTTTGGATCACAGGCTCGCTGGATGTTGTTGTGTCTTGCGTCTCGTTTGACGTACACCCCACCACCCCCATGACGATCACGGTCGTCGTGCTCAGTGCAGCCAGAAATTTCTGCATCATGATCGGCTTGGTTTGGTGGATTATCTCACCACTTTGACCCTTTCCCCCTGATCATGCCCATGACTGTGACGCCTGTCAGTCAGGTCCCCAAGCCTCGTGATGCTCAATAGTCGCTGTTTCGACAACGATTCGCTCTTGATAGATCAGTTTATTCACGATTGCCCTCTCTCAATAGCTGCTTTTTCTGCTTTGTATTCGCCTTTGCTTTCTATCAATGCTTAGAAGCTGGTTGATTCCGATTACTCTGCTTGTGATCGCTCAGGATTTGACTTAATTTGGGTCTCTTGTCTTGATGATCTGCTCCTCACTGCTCCGCCCATGTCGGCGGCTGTTGATCGGGTCTTCGTCAATTCGTTTAAGCAAGAAAAAGGGGCTGGCGCAAGACCAGCCCCTTCGTTATTTGTTGCGGGCGTAGGTTTCTCGACCCTCGTGCATCTCTATGAAGTGATTGCAGAGTAGGCCACGGTTAATGTGATTCTTACGATCTCCATGACACCAGCGATGGTGAGGACTGTACCCACTTTAGAAAGGAATTTTGGAGGACGACCACCAGCCCATGCAGCTGAAGTCCCAATAAACTTATAGCTTGCCGAGGCCGGTGATTTGATGGCGTAGTTGGAGGTGCTTGAGAAGGAGTTCTTCAGCTTGCTGTCGTTGCCGATCGCTTTGTCTGAGTAGGCAAAGCCGAGCACCATCGCAGCTGTTCTATTGAATGATGACTGATAGGAGCCTGCATATGATCTCCATGAATGCATGTATGGAACCGTATGCTTTCCGAATGTTTCTAAGTATTCGGCTGAATCAACCATGGCATCAATGACTGCGCCATGGCCTGATCTTGCTTGCAGGCTTATGTAGTCTGCAATTTCTGCTTGGTTGCGTGGTGTGCGGCCTAATAGATGCTTGAAATCCAGTTCAATCGTTCTCATGGGGTCACGACCCTCATAGAAATTCTTGGTATAAAACTCACTCTTTGCTAGTCCACGTACGAAGTCCTGGATGCTTATTCTTCCATCGAGAAGCTTGGCTTCGAGAGAACTCTCTCTCTCATAGTCCATCACGTGTGCATTGCCAAATACCTGTTTGTATGCGGCATTGATCGCATTGGTGCATGCGTTTTGGCTTGAGTCTTTGAGCTGGTCACTGGTGACTTTTCTTCCGCACTCTTCATGGCTCCGAGGCCCTGTCGGTAGCTTTAGATTGGTGCATAGTGTGCTGCGGTACTCAGCTTGTGTGAGTGAAGCTCCTGCTGCTTTTGTATTGTCGTAGGTTATCGGCTGCTCTGTTGCACGTTCGCCGCCAAACGTCGTGATGATTGAATTCGATGACAGCATTTGATTTGACGGTGGCAAAGAATGGTTGTTACGACAACCTATTCCGAGTTTTTTGGCTTGAGTTGGTCTAAGACTCACTTGTAGGTTTTTTGTAAAAGTCCTTCAAGGAAAATTACATGAGACCTTGAATTTGTGTTTTTTTGTTCTGTTGTAGGGAATTTTTGGTTCTCCTCTTCTAGCGTTCACCACTTTTCTTTTGCATCGACCGGGTTTTTCAAGCATTTTTTGTCGATTGCCAGTCATTTGCCCCGGTTTGATGGCCTTGGTCCTGATTCGCCGTTGCAGTCACTTTCGTGACCGATTGCTTCGCTGTTCCGGCTTTGCGATCGCATTGTGATTGCCAATTTGGCCCGCCGGCGGCTTGGTTGCTTTCTTGGCGGTTGCGACGAATTCTTGGTTCCTCAAGCTTTGCTGATGACGGCTAGGCAAGTGTCTTGTGGGCAACTTTGCTCTTTTGTTCTGTTTTGCCTGTTTTGGTATGGATCGTTTCTGTTCGCCCTGAGCTGATTCTCGCCGTCTGATCCTTCATGCGTGATCAGTCTTCCCCTGCTATTCGCAGAAGGGCCGACTCTTTCGGTGCTGGTTCTTGGCGGTTTGTTTCTGCGCAGGCTTGACCCGTTTCGCAAGCGCCAGTCGGCTTCATCCGTTCGGCTGCGACTCGGGCCTGCATTGTCATGCTTGCTTTTCGCTGATCGTTGGCGCCGCATTGGCCCTTGGCATCGTGTTGCATCTGGTTCAGATTCTGTCTTGCTCTATTGCCTGTCGCCGTAATGGGCTTTTGATAGACAACAGTTTTTCAGTTGTGATGTCTTACGAACCAGGCACGACAGAGTGCCGTCTGCTGATCAACAGCAAGGAATCAATTGAAACGATGTTGCTCAATTTGAGCCGTTTAGAGGGCGCTGAGTCGATTCTTCTCCAGCTGCGCCAAGTGCATCAGCAGTTGGAGCTGCTTCATGATCAGCGTCGCATGCAAGTTGACGCCCAGGAAGCCTCTGCGGTTTCACTCTCCTGATTCGGAGATCTGTCTAGGCCTTTCCCTTCCTCTCCACTTCAGCTGGGTTGGTTCAGCGCACAGGGGGGTGACAACGACGCCATCCGCTTTGGAGCATGGTGTTCCAAGCCTCAATCGCATTGTTTCTGAGCATGCGTCGCTGGCTGTGGGGCACTGGAAGTTGTGGTGGTGCCCAGTTAAACGTTCTCAGTGACACCCAGCGGGAATGGACCGTTGGGGTGTCAGGTTTGAACTGAATGAGCAGTTGCTGCGCTTCATGCACCAGCCAGCCTTCCCCACCGTGCTGCTCCGGCTGTCGTTTGGGGTCAGGGCGCAGGAGAGGCATGTCATCAGTCTGGCCGATGATTCCAGGCTTCGTCTTTAATCTCTCCACTGTTCTCGGCTGCAGAGATCAGCGCACTGCGTCGTTGCTTGCCGCGTTGTGGGAGAGAAAGGCTTCCTCCACAGCTGCCAAAACAGTGTTCGCAGCCCTTGTGGATCTGTGTTCTGTCCGCCCGATCACTGGCCTGATTTTGGATTCGTAGTGTTTGGCACAGTCGCCATCCTTCATGTCTGGTGTGATGTCTGCATCGAATTGGGGGCAATCTGTGGAACTTCTCGTGCTTGCGGCCATTGCCGTTCCCCTCTCCACGCTTGTGATGCAAGCCCTTTCCTCTGAATCGGATGATGAATTCGACTTCCTTTGATTTGTGGACTGCACGAGCTTCAGGCCTTAAAGACCCCAGCCTTGCTTTGAAGCTCAGATCCGAACTTTCTCGACAGCTGCTTGGAGAGGCCTCACGCCTGTGCTGATCAAAATTGGTCGCTTGGTCGTGATTTCAACTTTGATCCCAGCCCGCGAGATGGCCACAATTGCTCTGCTGATCGCAATGCAGCCGATGACAAAAGCGAGAGGCCAGCGCAGCATCTCGACGATGACAAGACTCCCATTCATGCCGTACTAGCGCCTGAATGATTGCTAGCACTGCAACAGTCAGTCTGCGGACTTGTTGTTGTCTCTCCCAAGGCTGAAGGCGGCAATCTTTGCATCAGCCCAGCGTGCAAAGAAATAAACGGTGATGAACAGTGGCACATACGCCATCCACAGATTGTCTGGGCCCATCCCGCTGTTGTTGATGATGGTCAGTCCCGCGTAACCGACCACGAAATAAATACCTGCCCGTCTCAGCGCACCCGCCAGATTTGGATTCATCACTGCCCCTGCATTGATGTCACTTTAGGTCGTTCAGACCTGCTGTTCGTTGGTGGGTGGACCAAGAGAGCTCTTACGACCGCGTGCTTTCTGGTGGGGGAATGACGTGGGTTGCTGCTGATGAGATTGGCTTCGGCATGGGGCGATCCAGACCGCTCATCAGTTGCAATGTTCCAATCAGCGATGTCTGCAGCAGCAAGCAGATTGCGACATCGATTCGCTGCTGCCAGAGAAGGGACGTCATCTGCCGAGACGCGTTGCTCAATGATTTCAGCCTGTTTTGATCAGGATCGCTGTACTGCAAATCACCTTGGCTGGCAGATGTTGAGTCGCTCGATCCCCTCGATGAAGACGGTGGTTGAGCACTCCATGGCGGTCAGTCAGAGGCGTTCAGCCATCCGTGCGCAATGCTGAGGGCCTCCTGTCGGCTCGAACAGAGTCCGCCGATAGCGAACTGTTCAAGCCGCTCGCGCACTTTCCCTTGGGCTCCGGCCACCAGCACCCGACGCTTGTGACTGTGGGCTTCCTCCACGATGCGTTCGATCGCAAGGGTGGCTGTGACGCCTAAATGGGGCACATCTGTGATATCCAGAATCAGCACTTGGTACTGCCGCACGAGCGTCATCCGTTCACTGATTCCTTTGGCTGCGCCAAAGCTGAGTGGTCCCTGGAGGGCAAACAGCATCACAGCATCACCACATTGATCCAGCAGGTTCTGTTCATCAGCTGGAAGAGCTTTGCGATCGGTGTTGCCCATGCCAGCGAGCTGGTGAGTGGTCAGCGATTCGATCGTGAGCAGATTGGCGACGAACATCCCGATCAGCACGGCGCCGATCAGGTCCCAGAACACGGTGAGAAGCAGCACTCCCCACATCACCAGGGCTGTTTTGATCGAGAGCCGATGGGCTCGGCGCAGGAACCCCCAGTCGATGATGTCCAGGCCGACCTTGATGAGGATGCCTGACAGCAGTGCTGTTGGGATGCCCTCTGCCAGTGGACCTGCTCCCAGCAATAGAACCAGCAGCACGACGGAATGGGTCATGCCTGCTAATGGCGTTTTGCCACCCGACTTGATATTGATCACGGTGCGCATCGTGGCTCCAGCCCCTGGCAGGCCTCCCATCAGGCCTGCGATGGCGTTGGCAAGACCTTGACCCACCAGCTCACGGTTGGAGCGGTGGCGGCTCTGGCCGATGTTGTCGGCGACTAGTGAGGTGAGCAGCGAATCGATCGACCCCAGCAGTGCCAGCACCACGCCGGCACGGATCAACACGGGAAGATGCATCCCCCAGTTGGGGATCACGAACTGCAAGCCACCTTCCGGGATGTTGCCAATACGCGGCAGGGTTTCCCATCCCAGGCTCTCGAGTCGTTGATCGTTGAAGAGCAGAAAGGAGAGCGGGGTAATAAAGATCAAAGCCAGCAAAGGTGCTGGCAGCACACGACTGATCCGTTTGGGAGTGAGAAAGACCACCGCCAGGGTCATCAAGCCCACGCTCAGGGCCGCCGGGTTGGGCTGGAAATCTTGAATCACCATCGTCAGCGAGCTGATCACCCCACCCGACGAGGGCACTCCCAGCAAGGGCCCGATCTGAATCAGCAGAATGATGATGCCGATCCCCGACATGAAGCCGGACACCACCGAATAGGGCACCATCGTGATGTAGCGGCCCAGCTTGAGCAGGCCGAAGAGGATCTGGAAGAGCCCTCCTAAGACCACCGCGGCCATGACCAGAGGCAGCAGCTCGCCGCCGGTCAGCTTGCCTGCAACACCAACGGCTAGCAGGCTGCTCACCACGCCAGCCACAGTCACGCTCATCGGACCCGTGGGCCCGCTCACCTGGGCTGGAGTGCCCCCGAACAAGGCGGCCAGAAAGCCTGTGACGATGGCTCCATAAAGCCCATAAATTGCACCACCAGGGCCGAGCGCTGCATTGCCGAAGGCCAGGGCCAGCGGCAGTGCCACAACGGCTGCGGTCAATCCCCCGAGTAGATCACCGCGCCATTGACGCAGATCCCATCCATAGATCAGCTGTTGTCGTCCGATGCCCATGCATTGCTGAGCAAAGATTCATTCTTCTCGGTCTTTCGCAATCTGGCTGCCCACCGTCATTCCTCGATAACAGTCAGCTGCTTCAAGGCTGTTCGATCCACCCTTGGAGATCGTTCAGCGACTGCACACCCTCTCGGCGTTCTCCAGAAGGATGGATCCAGGTCGGATAGGTCCGGATCACAGCAGCACTGCAGGCTCTGGCTTGTTCGGGCAGGGTGTCCGGTTTGGCGCATTCAACGTAGGGAAGTCGTTGCTGCCCTCCCTGGCCGAACAGATGGCTCTGGTATTGACAGGCTGGACAACGCCAGGATCCGTAATACTTCACCCCCGCGGTCTTGAGTTGGTCGGCTAATTGCACTTGAGCCGCAGTGGACGCCGTTGGCTTTGGCGGCAAGGGCGTAGCGCTGCTGCCAGCGCTGGCGGGTGAGCCTGCCAGCAGGAACGCTGTGGCAAGGCTGGCGGATGCCCAGTGATCCATCCGTGCCTTGTTTGCAATGGTCATCACGATCACTTCGGCTCAGACACGATGGGCGCCCTTAATTCTGTCGAAGCCAGAGCTGGCCTGGTGGATCAAACGTTCGGGCTTCCCTCCATTGCGGTGATTCCATCGCTGAGAAGAAACTGGGACACTGGCTAGAAGCAGGGCCTGCGGGCCGGGGGGAGGCCATGGCTGGCACGGGTTACCGCGACTATTTCAAGGTGCTTGGTGTCGAGCGTGGCGCCGATGCCGACACGATTAAACGGGCTTTTCGCAAGCTTGCCCGTCAATATCACCCGGATGTGAATCCCGGGAATGCCTCTGCTGAAGCCAAATTCAAGGAAGTGAGCGAAGCCTATGAGGTGCTCTCCGACCCTGAAAAACGTCAGCGTTACGAGCAGTTTGGCCAGTACTGGAACCAGGCTGGCGCTGGCAGTGGGGGGGCTGGAGTGGATGTCGATTTTGGCCGCTACGGCAATTTCGACGATTTCATCAATGATCTGCTGGGTCGCTTCGGTGGTCAGGGCGGCGGCCCTAGTGGTTTCAGCGGCGGCTTTCCGGGAGGGTTTGCTGGTGCTTCAGGTTTCCCCGGCGGTGGTTTTGCCGGTGGCGGTTACGGAGGTGGGGGGCGTGCAGCATCTCGGCAACCCGCCAATCTTGATGCGGAAGCCACAGTCAAGGTGTCGTTTTCTGAGGCGTTTCGCGGTGGTGAACGCACCCTTTCTGTGAATGATGAACGCGTTCAGGTGCGGATTCCTGCAGGAGTCAAGAACGGCTCTCGCCTTCGCCTGAAGGGCAAGGGAAATCTTCAGCCAGGTACCGGACGCCGTGGCGATCTCTATCTGAATCTTGAGGTGCAGTCGCATGGGGTCTGGCGGCTCGATGCTGATCAGCTGCGCGCCGATTTACCGGTTTCGATCGATGAACTCGTGCTGGGCGGCACCGTGACCGTGATGACCCCCGATGGCGAAGCCGATGTGACCATTCCGGCTGGTACGCCGCCAGGCCGCAGCCTGCGTTTGAAGGGAAAAGGCTGGCCAGGGCGCAACGGCCGTGGCGATTTGTTGTTGACTCTCAGCCTGCAGTGGCCCGACGGTTGGAGCGAACGTGAGCAGGAGCTGCTGCGCCAGTTGCAGCAGGCGCGCTCCACGGATCCACGTCGCAACTGGCTTAAGTCAGCCCGCCTCTAACGCAAGGCCTACGATCGCAAGCACAATTCCCTGCCCCTGGATGGAGCTCACCTACCGCCCTCGTCGCCTGCGTCGGACCCCTGCTCTGAGGGCCATGGTGCGCGAAAGGCTCCTGCAGCCATCCGACTTCATCTACCCGCTATTCGTGCATGAGGGTACGGAGATCGAGCCGATTGGAGCCATGCCTGGTGCCTTTCGATGGAGCCTGGATCAGCTCAGCGGCGAGGTGAAGCGGGCCTGGGATCTCGGCATCCGCTGTGTGGTGCTGTTCCCCAAGGTGTCGGAGAGTCTCAAGACGGAGGATGGCGCTGAGTGTTTTAACGAAAACGGCCTGATCCCAACAGCCATTCGTCAGCTCAAAAGAGATCTGCCCGATATGGCGATCATGACCGATGTGGCCCTTGACCCCTATTCCTGTGATGGCCATGACGGCATCGTCAGCGAGGACGGGGTGGTGCTCAATGACGAGACCATTGAGTTGCTCTGTCGTCAGGCGGTGATGCAGGCGGAGGCTGGTGCCGATTTGATTGGCCCGAGCGACATGATGGACGGACGCGTTGGTGCCATTCGAGAAGCCCTCGATGACGCCGGATTTGAGCATGTGGGGATCATCAGCTACACCGCTAAATATTCCTCTGCCTATTACGGCCCTTTCCGTGAGGCCCTCGACTCCGCTCCACGAGCTGCTGGCAGCAAGCCGATCCCCACAAACAAGGACACCTATCAGATGGATCCGGCCAATGCCCGTGAGGCGATTACCGAGGCCCAGTTAGATGAACAGGAAGGGGCTGACATCATGATGGTGAAGCCCGGGTTGGCCTATCTCGACATCATTCACCGTTTGCGTGAGGAGTCTGAATTGCCGATTGCCGCTTACAACGTCAGTGGTGAATACTCCATGGTCAAGGCTGCCGCAGAGCGTGGTTGGATCGATGAACGTGCCGTTGTTCTGGAGACCTTGCTCAGCTTCAAGCGGGCCGGTGCCGATTTGATTCTCACTTATCACGCCTGTGATGCTGCGGAGTGGTTGCGGCAGTCCTGATGATTTGCGGCTAACGAAAGGAGGCACCACCCTGCCTCCATGGCCGCCGCTCGCCCCCTCCGCTTTTGGAGCCCTCTGCCCTTTGTGGCCTCGGCGATTGCCTTCGTGATCGCGGCCCACCTGTTGCTGGAGGGTGATCGTCGCGATCGGGCTTCTGCTCTCAACTTGATCGGTAGCGGCCTGATCTGTTTCTCGATCGGATGTGTGTGCCGCACATCCTGGGGGATCTCCTTCGCTCACGATCCCGTTCCTGCTCCCGCAGCCCTTGAGCCTCGCCAGTAGGTTCAAACAACGTTGTATGTCTCCGCTTCTAGTCGGTCTCTCCAACATGGTTCCCGTCCATCGTCTTGGTCATGTCGCCATTCGCGTTGAAGACATGGACCGTGCCGTCGGCTTCTACACAGGTCTCGGCATGCGAATGGTATGGAAGGCCAACGATTGGTGCTATCTCGAAGCCGGGGATGGCCGCGATGGTTTGGCCTTGCTGGGACCGAACTACAAGGCTGCTGGCCCCCATTTCGCCTTCCATTTCCACGATCGAGCCGATGTGGATCGGGTTCACCAGCAGCTGCGTGAGCATGGCGTGAAGGTGGGCGCTGTGCATGATCACCGCGATGGCACTGCCTCCTTTTATTTGCGCGATCCAGAGGGAAACTGGCTGGAAATGCTTTACGAGCCTCCCGGAGGGATTCCCTCCAATCAGCTGGAGGCGGCGGTTCCTCAGCCCTAATGCCGCCCCTTCACCACGTTGCCTCGTCGCATCACAGTCCTGTGCTGCAGCAAACGCTGGAGCTGCTGGAGTGGCCCAGGTTGTGTTCCCATCTGGCCTCGTTCACTAGCACCCTGGCTGGACGTAAGGCTGCGCAAGTCACCGTCCTGCCGGAGCACATCGAGATCAGTCGCCAGTGGCTGGCCCGCTCGATTGAGCTCGCCGGACTGAATGGAGTCACCGAAGGCGGGCTCAGTTTTCAGGGGGTGCACGATCTGGAGGCTGTGCTGCTGCGCTGTAGCAAGGGTGGCACCGCCCATGGTGAGGAGCTGTTGGCGGTCGCCGACACCCTGGCCGCGGCTCGTCGGCTTCGGCGTCAGGTTGATGATCCCGAGCTGCGCCCGCTCTGCACGGCATTGTTTAGTGCTGTGGCCACCATGCCTGAGCTGGAACAACGGCTCAAATTCGCTTTGGAGGAGGGCGGCCGTGTGGCTGATCGGGCCAGCCCTGTGTTGGCTGGGCTGCGTCAGCAATGGCAGCTTCTGAGACAACAGCGACGTGATCGGCTGCAGGAGACGCTCCGGCGTTGGTCGGCCCAGCTTCAGGACACGGTGGTGTCGGAGCGTCATGGTCGACCTGTTCTGGCGGTGAAGGCCGGTGCCATCTCTCACTGCAAGGGCATGGTGCATGACAGCTCTGCTTCTGGGAACACCGTGTTTGTGGAGCCTCAGGGGGTGATCGAGCTCGGCAACCGTTTGGCCGACCAGGAGGGCCGCATTCGGGAGGAGGAGCAGCGCTTGCTTGCGGAGCTGAGTGCCGCGGTTGCGGCTCAGCATGAGCCGCTGATCCGGCTCGGAGAGGTGTTGCTGGTTTTGGATCTCAGCTTGGCAAGGGCTCTCTACGGCCAGTGGATCGGAGGGGTCCCTCCGCGCTTGGAGGCCGACCCCCAGACTCCCTTCGTCTTCGATCAGCTCCGCCATCCACTGCTGGTGTGGTTGGAGAAGCGCGATCAGGGAGCACCGGTCGTTCCGATCAGCATCACGGTCTCGCCTGAGCTGCGGGTGGTGGCGATTACGGGGCCTAACACTGGTGGTAAGACCGTGACGCTGAAAAGTGTCGGCTTGGCCGCTCTGATGGCGCGTGCTGGGCTTTGGCTGCCGTGCAGCGGCAGTCCATCATTGCCCTGGTGTGCTCAGGTGCTGGCCGATATCGGCGATGAGCAATCGCTGCAGCAGAGCCTGTCCACCTTCAGTGGTCATGTGAAGCGGATTGGCTGCATTCTGGAGGCGCTGGACAACGGCCCGGCACCTGCCCTGGTGTTGCTCGATGAGGTTGGGGCCGGAACGGATCCCAGTGAAGGGACAGCCCTGGCGACGGCATTGCTCAGAGCGCTTGCCGATCGGGCCAGGCTCACAATCGCCACTACGCACTTCGGTGAGCTCAAGGCCCTCAAGTACAGCGACGACCGGTTCGAGAACGCCTCCGTTGCCTTCGATGCCGAAACCCTGTCCCCGACCTATCAATTGCTCTGGGGGATTCCTGGTCGCAGCAACGCTCTAGCCATTGCCTCCCGTCTCGGGCTGGATCACCAGGTCATCGATCAGGCGCGCAGTTTGCTCAGCCCCCAAGCCGACGGCGATGTGAATGTTGTCATCCGTGGTCTGGAGGAGCAGCGTCAGCGTCAGCAAGCAGCGGCTGAGGATGCCGCTGTGCTCTTGGCTCGTACGGAGCTGCTGCATGAAGAGCTGCTCGGCCGCTGGGAGCGTCAGCGCCAGCAGTCGTCGCAACAGCAGGAGCAAGGGCGCCAGCGCCTTGAAACCTCGATTCGCGATGGTCAGAAGGAGGTGCGTCGACTGATCCGGCGGCTTCGCGATCAGAACGCTGATGGTGAAACGGCGCGTCAGGCAGGCCAGCGCTTACGACGGCTCGAATCGGATCATCGGCCTGCGCCCCAACGCAGGCAACACCCAGACTGGAGCCCAAAGGTGGGGGATCGCATTCGTTTGTTGGCTCTCGGCAAAGCAGCTGAGGTGCTGGCGATTTCTGATGATGGTCTGCAGTTGACTGTGCGTTGCGGTGTGATGCGCAGCACTGTGGAGCTGGCGGCGGTGGAGAGCTTGGATGGCCGTCAACCCACACCGCCACCCGCCACTGTGCAGGTCAAAGCCAGAGGGATAGGAACGCGGGGTGCAGAGGTGCGCACCTCACGCAACACCTTGGATGTGCGAGGGATGCGGGTGCATGAAGCTGAAGCGGCTGTTGAGGAGTTGCTCCGCGGTGCCAATGGACCGCTTTGGGTGATCCATGGCATTGGCACTGGCAAACTCAAGCGCGGTTTGCGCCAATGGCTCGACACCGTGCCCTATGTGGAGCGAGTCATCGATGCAGAGAAGGGAGATGGTGGCCCTGGCTGCAGTGTGATCTGGCCTCGCTAGAGGGGTGGCAGTGCTGGTTCTGGTCCGCGGCTGGGCGGTGGTTCCGGCAAGGAGATCGCTTCGCCATCAGCATCGAACAGACGCCAGCCCTGTGGGTCTGCCGCGAGGTGTATGCGGCAGCCTGGGTTCAGGCTCAGGCTTGGTTCGGCGCGAACCTGAACGAGATGATCGCCATCGAGTAGACGGCAGGTGACGAGTTGCTCGTTGCCCAGCACTTCACTGTGGCTGACCTCTGCCGGCAGGTTGCGGTTGGTGGCAGGTGCCACCTGCAGATGCTCGGGGCGGATGCCGGCGGTCAGGGTGTTGCCTTCGAGGCTGGGGAGGGCTGCCGCGATCGGCCCTTCAGGTGTGAGACGTTTGTCGCCAAGAATCAGCGTGGAGCCTGCTCCCACCTGCACCGGCAGAACATTCATCGGAGGACTGCCGATGAATTGAGCCACAAAGAGGTTGGAGGGCCAGCGGTAGAGCTCCATGGGCGTGCCGAGTTGTTGCAATCGGCCCTGATTCAGAACGGCGATGCGATGTCCCATCGTCATGGCCTCAACCTGATCGTGGGTGACATAAAGGGTGGTCGTTCCTAGCTGCCGTTGCAGGCCAACGATCCGGGCCCGCGTGCTGGCACGCAATTTGGCATCCAGGTTGCTGAGGGGTTCATCCATCAGAAACACCGCCGGTTGGCGTGCCATGGCTCGTCCGAGAGCAACGCGTTGTTTTTGGCCACCGGACAGCTCCTTCGGTCGGCGGTCTAAGAGATGGTCCAGCTCAAGGGCTGCTGCCACGTCGTTGACGCGCCGTTCGATTTTGCTCTCGCGCTGCGAGGGGATGCGCAATGGCTGGGGTAGGCCACGGGTGCGGCGATGCAGCTGATCCTGCAGTTGCTGAAGATTGGTGCGAGCTCTGCTGCGCCTCAGGCCGAAACTGAGGTTGTCGCGCACGCTGAGGTGGGGATAGAGCGCGTAGCTCTGAAACACCATTGCCACATCTCTCTGGGCCGGCCTGAGGTCGGTGATCGGACGATCTCCAATACGGATCTCTCCGTCTGTCGGGGAGTCAAGGCCAGCAAGCAGTCTCAACAGGGTGCTTTT
>Ga0189288_10293_pt1 | contig 24077 bp, 29 predicted proteins | sample UW105minimetaG_FD_130316 | JGI IMG/M metagenome (GOLD analysis project Ga0189288, IMG submission 130316) | Marine microbial communities from the Costa Rica Dome - UW105 mini metaG | ecosystem: Environmental > Aquatic > Marine > Oceanic > Photic zone | place: Costa Rica: the Eastern Pacific... | reverse complement strand
ACTCGTTGTGGCCATCCGCACCGCATCACGACGAAATTCGTCTGTGTATCTCTTAGCCATTCTCAATCTCCTTCATAGCAAACATTGCTCGAAAGAGACCGGAACTAAAACGTGACAAGACCATGCTGCCACCTCCTTGCTTTGACCTGCAGCGTTCAAAACAAAATCGGCGGCTTTCTGCGCCTCGGACGCCGCGCGGAAAATCGCACGTTTGTCCTCCTTGAGCGCTTTCAACCAGCCTTCAACGTAGGCGGCGCTTTGGTCGAATTCCGGCGCGACGCCAATCCGGGCACCAAGAAAACAAGCGCCAATTTCTGCGACCAGCTCTTCAAAGGCATAGGCTTGACGGTTTGCAAACTTCTTGATCCGCTCCAGCCGCTTTTCGCTACCGGTCCAATGGATCTTATGCCGACATCGGCATAACGCGCATAATGCCGCGCTTTGGATTATGCCGCGCTTACATCTGAGATCACTTACTTCATTGAGCTTTCATCAATCTCAGTCTGCATAAGACTCGTCGCGAGAAACAGCGGTCATTCGTGATCAAAGCAGCGAAGGTCACGAAAGAGCCCATTCTGTGAATTCGATTTTCTCGCTGCGTGCGCTCGCAGCGTTAGAAATTTCGTGCTGCTTTGCCGCGGAAGGAACGGTCATTCACACAAGCCACCGCGAGAATCAGACGTCAAACTCACAGATCGCGGACGTTTCTTACGTTCGCCGCATGCTCTCGAATGGCTGGTTTTCAATTCCTACAGTTCAAACTGCTGGGAAAGTGAGCGCAGTGCGGTGCCTCAACCGTACATTACTATCATTCGGGGCATGTATCCGTTACGCTGCGATCCTTGCGATGCGTCATCGTCAAATTGCGGCGTGTACTTGTGTTGACGGTCAGTTCCGCCCAATACTGCAACAATCGGTTTTAGATAGCTGCAGTTGTTCTGGCCACGTTTTCGATATTTGTCATTCACTTCTTTTCGAACACGATTATCGCTTCGCCGACGCGAACGCCAAATCGGGAAACATAGGCCCGGTTCAGCACCCGGTCTTCTGTCAGCAGCCACATCCAATCATCGAAATCGACGCGCATCGTTCCTTTTCGTACCGGCAAGTCGATGCGATAGGCCCAGTTGAACGTGTCGCCATTTTCGCGGCCTTTGGCTGTGCCCAAAACACCGGGCGCCGTGCCTTTCCAGGTATCCTCACCGGTCTTTTCAAGTGTCCAGATGCGCTGTTCGGTACCGCCGTCGTCATAGCTGAAGTTTTCCACGAGTTTCAGAAAGCGGCCATCCCATGTTCCGGTAATCTGAACATCGAACCGACGTTGAACATTGCCGAAAACGTCCTGAAACTGACCATGGGCTACGGTCTTGCCCTCAAAAAATTCCTCAAGGTTGAAAGGTTGGTCAGAAAGGGTTCTGTCCTCAACATCCGGGGTTCCGGAGCAGGCAACCAGGGTTGAAACGGCCAGAAGGGCAAGTGTCTTTTTCATTGGGGTCTCCTGAGTGCAAAGCTGGATTTTTTGCGCAGCATTTTGCAATTCGGTTGCGGAAGATGTGTCGTTGTCAAATGTGTCAAGCTCGACCTGATTGACTGCTCAGAAGAACCCTAACGGCCAGCGTGACGATCCCGACCGCAGACAGCGCAATCACGGACCAGTTTTCAGAAGGTGCATTTGCGGCAATGACCCCGGTCAGGGCCCATATAACCGCGAGCGGATAGGCCCATTCTGCCGGTCGGAAGGACTGAACTATTATTGCGGCGACCAGAACCGCAGCCAGCATGGCCAGTGCAGCAACCTGCGCGGTCAGCACGCCATATCCACCAAGAACCACGCCCGTTCCGACCCCCGTCGCCGCCGTCAACCAGCCAGCATAGAGCGCAACCGGTCGGACCTGCCAGGCTGGCGTGTCGTTTCCCGTGCGCAGCATCGCCGCTATCGCAAAGCCCGCCATTGCAACGATCATGATCGTCGCCAGAATTGGCGCGGCATTGGCGGCGGCAATCCAGAATATGCCGAGGCCAAGACTCACCAACAAAGGTGCACGCATTTTCTGCCAATGCAGGTCGTGCGGCGCATTCAGTAACCCCCAGATCGACCCGAGGATTAGCCAGATGTAAATCACACCCCAGATGCCAAAGGCCCACCCCGCTGGCTGAACCGGCCAGAATTCCAGAACCACGGGAAACTGCTCGGGCCGATAGCCGGCGAATTCGCTTGTCAAAAGCGGCGAAAGGGCAAACGCGATGGTCGCCAGCGTAACCGCAATCGCAAGACCGGGTATTTTTCGGTGCATCACGACAGATCCCTTTCGTTCACAGGCACACGCCCATTATTGCTGTGCATCGGGGTTGGGGCGCATGGTTGCAATCAACTCGGCCACCTTGATGCCAAACTTGCGCATCTCGGATTTGTTCATGATGACACCGTTTTCAGTCAAATAGAGCCAATCGATCGCGGTCAGGGTGTGACCGCCGGCGTCCTCTGGCAGTACGATCTGATATTCCATTTTGATGGTTGATCCGGACACGGTGCCACGCGCCTCACCGACGATATCCTCGGCGGTGGCAGTAAAGCTGTTGCCTTCTCCGAGTTTAAGATACCACTTGCGGCTTTGCTGCTTGCCGTTGGAATAGGTGAACTCTTCACTCAGCGTGCCGGTGTCACCGTCCCATTCGCCGACCATTCTGGCAACGAACCTGTTGGTCATCTTTCCGGTTGGTCCATAAATCAAACCCTCGGACAGGATCTCGCCCGACAAATGCGTTTTGAGCGAAAAGGCAGGGCCGCTGTCGGCATAATCCGATGGGTTCTGCGCGCGAAAGCTAAGAAACATGGATTTGGTGAACGCGATCAGAAGGACCACAACAAGCAGGGCAGTAAGGAGTTTCATATCGGTTGGTCCTCTGAAGGGAGCGCAAGGACAAGAGCCAGTGCGCCAAGTTTCAGGATGCAGGGAATAACGGCGTAAGAGATGTTGAGCGTGTTCAATGCCGTGGCACTGTTGGATGTACCCGGAGTAAAGCCACTACGCTCTAGCACGGGCAGAACGGCAAATGCGGCCAGTGCAAGGCCAAGCTTGCCCGCAAAGGACCAGATGCCAAAAGCCAGCGACGCCTTGAGGCCCGCCTTGGTCAGGGCCACGGAAAACATGGCCGGAAGGATCACCATATCGGCCCCCAGTGCGGCCCCCGAAGCCACACAAACCAAAGCAAATCCCACCATGTTGCCGGGAGCCAGGAATGCCGCGCCGACAAAGCCCAAAATGGCCAGCGGCATGGCGATCAACAAGGTGATTTTTGCGCCCAGCCGTTGGCTCATGCGCGCCCAGAGCGGCACGCTGAGACCGGCGCTGAGGAAGAACAGGATCAACAAAGGTCCGGCTTTGCCCGGCAATTGCAGGCGGTCCTCGACAAAGAACAAAAAGAGCGTGGATGTGATGGCAACAGGCAGGCTGTTGACCAGCGCCAACGCCAGAAGCCGCAGCGCCCCGGCCTGACTGAGGCCCGCAAGCGAAAAGCCATCCCCTTGAATAGGGGTGCGGCGCCAGATTGGCAGGGTGATCGCGGCAGTGATCAAAGCGAGCACGCCCAGAAACAAACCAAATGCGGGATAGCCCTGCGATCCGAACCCCAAAGCGATGAAAACGGCCGGCGCAATCGCGGCTATGATCACGCCGGCAAGCATGCCGCCTTCGCGAAAGGCGGCGAGCGTCATCAGCGCCTTGGGCGTTGGTTCCTTCGCAAGTGTCGCGCTACGCCCGTAGAGCAGGATCATGCCTAGGCTGTAGGCCGAGAACAGCAACACCAGGACCGCCACGAGTTGCGGGATGACGTTTGGCCCCGATCGTGGCGAAAACAGCATGGGAAATCCGATGGCCAGACCCACGGCGGCAGTGGTGGCAAACAAAGCTTGTGCACGTGGCCAGCGGTCAATCGCCCAGCCGATCAGCGGGTCCTGCACCAGATCAATCAGCCGGATGACCAGAAGGATGGCCCCAATGGTGCCCAGCCCGATCCCAAGCTCTACCGAGGCAAAGCGCGGCAGGTGGATATAAAGCGGGATGCCAGCCGCAGCCAGCATCAGCGCATAGAGGCTGACACGCGGGTAAAGCATCACTCGCCCTTTAGTTTCCGGGTGAAGGACTTTGAACGGGTGTTCTCACCCAGGAAAATCGCCATGAAGCGGGTTTTGATTTGCGGGTGGCTCAGCGTGCAAACCCGTTTGCCGTTATGCCAAAATCCGATCTGGTCTTGCCCCTTGGACAAAGCGAAATAGCGGTCGCCCTTGCGGACATCGTCAAAGCATTGCTCCAGTTGACCCCGCAGCGGCAAAGCAGCTCCGGTGCGTTTCAATTCGCGCATTGTCCCCTCGACAAGGTCATATTCGGTCAGATTGCGCATGTATTTCAGTTCGAGCCCGAAATCCTTGTTCCAGTCCAGTGGTGCGCCGGATTTGGTAAAAAGCCGTGCTTCATAGAGTGGAAAGCCGACATATCGAAAGGTCGCGGCACCACGCAACTCGGCACCGGGCAAGGCGGATTTGACGGTTGAGGCCTGCGCGCTTAATGGAACAAGAAGTGTAGCAGCTATCAGCAAAAGTCTACGCATGAGCCAGCTCCACCTGCACAACATTGGTGTGGCCCACGGCAAAGGAGGCGGCGCAAATCTCAAGATAATACTGCCAGTTGCGGAAGAAGCCTTCGCCATATCCCATCTCGGAAATCCGCCGCTTTTGCGCGTTCAGGCGTTCGGCCCAGATCCGACAGGTACTGGCATAGTCCTGACCAAAGGCGAAATTATCCCGAACCTCAAACCCGGCCCCTTTCGCCTGATGTTCGATCACGCTGTCCGACAAAAGCATGCCGCCGGGAAAGACATATTGGCGGATGTAATCGGATGACGTCTTATAGGTGTCGAAAAAGCTGTCCTTGACGGTGATCGCCTGCAACAGAACACGCCCTCCTTCAGCCAGGTTTCGCTTGAGTGTCGCGAAATAGCTTGGCCAGTAACGGGCGCCCACCGCCTCGATCATTTCGATCGATACGATGTTGTCATATTGCCCGTTGATGTCGCGGTAATCGCGCAATTGAATGTCAGCGCGCCCATCAAGGCGGCATTCTGCATAGCTGTGTTGATTGCGCGAGATGGTCACGCCGGTCACATCGCGGCCTTCGGCGCTCGCGTGTTCGGCAAACCCGCCCCAGCCACAGCCAATTTCAAGCGTGCGGTCGCCGTCCCCGAGCCGCGACAAGACACGCTCATTCTTGCGGGTCTGTGCACGTGTCAGATCGTCATCAGCCTGTTCAAACAGCCCCGACGAATAGGTCATCCCTTCGTCCAGCCAAAGCGCGTAAAACTCATTACCGACATCATAGTGCGAGCGGATGTTTTTGCGTGATCCACGACGCGAATTGGCGCGCATCACAGTATCAACCAACCGAAACTTGGCCTTGTTGAACGGGCTGGCCTGATCGTAAGCGCCCAGGTACTCGCGATTGGTCATTGCCAACGCCATTAGCCCCTCGATCGACGGCGTGTCCCACAGACCCTGAACATAGGTTTCGCCCAGGCCCACCTGTCCATGCGCCGCCAAGGCAGACACGGCCGCCCAATCGCGAATGACCATTTCCGCCTCGGGGCCGGAATGACCAAAATGATAGCGTTCACCCTCGGGCGTGCGCAGGGTCAGCTGCCCGTCACACAGACGCTCGCAGGTCGACAGGAAGTTCGATTTCAGGGCCTTGTTCGTCAAGTGCATGGTCCATTCCTTTGAATTGGTGACGTTCATTTAGTTCACGCACGATACGCATTGCGCTGGCGATGCCATCTTCGTGAAATCCGTGGCGGTTCCAGGCCCCGGCAAACCAGGTCCGGTTGCGGCCCTGCATCTGGCGGATGTCCTGCTGTGCCTTTAGTGCGGCCTTGTCGAACACCGGATGGGCGAACTGAACCTCGTCATGAATCGCGTCCTGAGGGATCTCGGTTGACGGGTTCAGAGTGACGAAAAGTGGATCGCTTTCCGGAATATTCTGAAGCTTGTTCATCCAGTAGGTGACGCCGATATCACCGTCTTGCGAGCGATACGCCCAGCTTGACCAGCAGGCACGGCGACGGGGCATTTGGCCCGGGTCACAATGCAATACGGCTTTGTTGGGTTGATAGCGAATGCTGCCAAGCGCGTTGCATTCGGCCCGGGTGGCATCATCGCCCAGAATGCCCAGAGCTTGGTCTGAATGACAGGCCAGGATGATCTCGTCAAAGGTCTGCGACAGGCCCTCACCCGCATCAACGCGCACGTCAAAGGCATCCCGCTTCACGCGATGGACCGGCGTGTCGGTGTGAATGGTGCAGCCGCGGGCGATCAGAGCCGCCTCCAGTCTGCGAACGTATTCTATACTGCCGCCTTTGACCGTCCACCATTGATGCTCACCCACCCCTGCCAAAAGCGCATGGTTGCGAAAGAACTGCACCAGTGATTTGGCCGGGAATTGATCCACGTCTTCCACAGGCGTTGACCAGATCGCGCCGCACATCGGCATAAGGTAATTGTTGCGAAACCAGTCGCCCAGACCCAGTTCGTCAACCAATTCGCCAATGGTTTTGTCGTCGTCCCTGGCTGCTGCTTCGGCGCGTTTGCCGAACCGGATGATATCAGCGATCATCTTGTAAAATTGCGGGCGCAGCAGGTTGCTTTTTTGCGCCGTGATCGCGCCCATGTTGGACAGGCCATATTCCAACCAGCCATCGTTGATGCTGGCCCCAAAGCTCATCTCGCTTTTGATCACCGGCACGTCGAGGTCACGAAACAGCCGGGTCAGGTAAGGATAGGTCACATAGTTGAACACGATAAAGCCGGTATCTACCGGTTGATCCCCGTTCTTGCCCGCCATCACCGTGCGCGCATGCCCGCCCAACCTTGGGGCGGCCTCGAACACCGTGACATCGTGATACGGCGCCAGATAATAGGCGGCCGAGAGGCCCGAGATACCGCCTCCGACAATGGCGATCTTTTTGCGTGGGCCCTGGGTCTGATCGAACATCTTGTCCTCGTCTTTGTAACTTTAAGCGGGTGATACGCGGGGTCTGATGGTTCGGATCATTTTTTCGGCTGAAAAAGATTTCCGGCGCAGAATGATCCAAGGCCAACGCACGCGCGTAGTGTTCGTATGCTGCTGGAACATATTCAGGCCCAAACCCACCACGTCCGGCGCGGCGCGTTGAAAAACGCGTTCAGCTATGGTGTGGATTACGTGCTTACCGATCTGGGGACACAGACACCTCGGGTGATATCGCGCAATCGCTTTAACCTTTGGTCCCTGTGCGATCATCGCCACGGCGGCGACCGTGACGACGGCCATGGCGTGGCATGGTTCAAGGAGGTTCTGGAAGCCCGAGGATTTCAAACCGAAGGCGCGCAGCTTCTGCTGCTGACCCAGCCCAGTTTCCTTTGGTTTCATTTCAATCCGGTCAGCTTCTGGATCGCATTGGTTGACGGCACGCCACGTGCCTTTGTTGCCGAGGTCAACAGCACCTTTGGCCAGCGCCATTGCTATTTCTGTGCGCATGATGGTTTCCGGCCAATCGCAAGGCAGGACACTCTGATCGCCGAGAAACTGATGCATGTGTCGCCCTTCCAAAAGGTGACAGGCCACTACCGGTTCAATTTCGACATGAACGATACCGACATCGATATCCGCATTTCCTACGAAAATGGCGACCACGGCGTTCTGGCCACGTTATCCGGCAAACGTCGCCCGGCAAGTGATGCCTCGCTGTTATGGGCAGCAGTCCGACGTCCCATGGGTGCGTTGAGGGTGCTTGCCCTGATCCACTGGCAAGCAGCGCTTCTATACCTGAAACGCGCGCCCTTTTTGAAAAAGCAGCCCGCACCCGAGCACTTGATGACCGACGCACAAAATCTTCGCGAGGCGGGAAAATGACCGGTTTCTCAGGCAAAACCTACTGGCTTATCGGAGCCAGCGAAGGCTTGGGACGCGCCCTGGCAAAACAATTGAATGCCGAAGGGGCGCACTTGATTTTGTCCGCGCGCAATGCAGAACGGCTTGAAACTCTGCGCACCAAGTTATCCGGCGCGCGCGTGCTCGCGCTGGATGTCACGGACTCTGACGCCGTGCGTCAGGCCGCAGCCTCGATCGGGGAGCTGCACGGTGTGATCTACAATGTCGGCGCCTACGAACCGATGCGAGCGACCGACTGGGACAGCGAAACGGCGCTGGCAATGTGTGACGTCAATTTCTCCGGAGCGATGCGGGTATTGGGCGAGGTTGTTCCGCAATTTGTCAACAAGGGACAAGGCGACATCACACTCGTCGGGTCACTAGCCGGGTACCGTGGTCTGCCCGCGGCCATTGGCTATGGCGCCAGCAAGGCGGCGCTTGTCAGCCTGGCGGAAACCATGCGTTTTGATCTCAAAGGTACGGGCGTCGTGGTCCGGCTGGTCAATCCCGGATTCATCAAGACCCGCCTGACCCGGAAAAACAGCTTTCGCATGCCAATGTTGATGACGCCCGAGGATGCTGCGCAAAAGGTACGCCGGGCGATGAGAAAACGCCGTTTTCGCACTGATTTTCCCGCTCCGTTCTCATGGCTGATCCGCGGCTTGGATTACCTGCCTGACATTGTCGTTTACCGCGGAAAGTGACCCCAAACCGTCTCAGATGAAGGGGTCGTGCGACCATTGCAGCAACGCCTGACGCTGCCGTGGTCTGCAAAAAAATGTCACCCGGATAGCAGTTTGCGCGCACCTGTCCGGCGTGCCTGGCAAAGCCTTTCCAGCGGCCAATCTGGATGCGGTCGATCTCGGTCAGGCGGCGTCCCTGATAATACCTGCAATACCACTGGAACCATCCGCGTGCGTCAGGGCCATAGATCCAGCCTTTTTCGCGCCCGACGCCAAGCGGTTGCCGGCTTTTCACCCCGAAGTAGTTCACGTCTGGATCCGAAGTCTGACTGAGTTTGGCACCTTCAAACCATGCAGCCGGAAATTTCAGGGCGCAATCTGTAAGGTATTTGCCCTCGAACACACCCAGTCTCAACATTTCCGCAGGTGAGAATCGCGGCTTGAAATCCAGCGCAAAATCTTCTCCGACCGGTGCAACCAGGGTGTAGGTGTAATCCGACTGCATCCTGTCGGACACTGTAATCTCACGCGATTTTTCCATGCGGCTTTGCTTTCAAACGATCGGATAATGTGAATGAAAAATGTCGATGCATTCAAGAAAGAACGCATCGACCAGATTTTCATTCCGCCGGGTCATTCTGGCAGGCGCCTGTCGTCAGTGGCAGGCCGGGCGCGTGCCAGGCAGCAGAACCTTGTCCACCACGTGGATCACGCCATTGTCGGCCTGAATGTCGGCGATGATCACATTGGCCATCTGGCCGGTGCCATCGGCGATTTTCACGCCATCCGCACCTGCGGTGATGCAGAGCCGTTCGCTGGCCAGAATCGGTTTGAAATAGTTCGACCCAGCCGGGATCATGTCTGCCGTCAGTTTCCGGTCATCGACGTGATACAGCAGAACGTCGGTCAGCTGGCCTTTGTTCTCGGGCTTGAGCAAGGTTTCAACCGTGCCGTCGGGCAACGCGGCGAACGCGTCATTCACCGGGGCATAAACGGTAAAGGGGCCGGGGCCGGACAGCGTTTCGGCCAGACCTGCGGCGGTAACGGCGGCAACAAGCGTAGAGAACCGGTCGTCTCCGGCAGCGATTTCGACGATGGTGTTGGCCTGCGCAGTGGCTGCGGAAAGGCTGAGCGCGGCGGCGGCAATTGCGGTTTTGATCTTGGTTTTCATTGTTAGTCTCCGTGTCAATGGGCGTGCTGCCCGGTCTGAATTGATGTTTGTATATTGGATACGCCGGAGCCCCTCTTTTGGATCAAAACCTCACGCTTTCGTGATGCAACCACCTGAAAACAAAAAAGAAACCACCAGAAAACTGGTGGTTCCAAGGCAGGTGCAATTTGAGAGATCGCTCTAGATTCGAAAGAAGGGCTGTAACAGCCTTGGCACCAGCGCACGAAACCGCAACCGCGCGTCTGTCGCTGCCAGACAAATGCAGGGATCACCCGGATCGGCAACCGGGGTATGCTCCAGGTCCTCATCAGCGATCTCAAGATCACCGACACCGAAATGGCCGGTCTCGTCACTGAAACTGCCTTGCAAAACGAGGGTCAGTTCAAGCCCGTTGTGGCTGTGATCCGGCACCGGCTGTCCCGGCGGGATATAGAGCAGGCGCACCGACCCATTGGCATCTTCTGACAGAATATCCTGTCGCACGCCCATGCCCAGCTTCTTCCAACGTGGTGCACGGCCTTTCATCGCCTCCATAACCGGCCCGGGGAAAATCACGTTGCGCTCATAAACCGGTTCAGGCGTGAATGCCGCATCGAGTTGGGCCAGAATGTCGTCCTTGAGAGATGATGACACCGCAACGGCACCGGTGTCTTCCAGAACGGCTCCGCCAATCGCCTGATGCGCTCCCAGGGCCACACGGCACTCAGCGCAAAGCGACACATGGCTGGCCACGGCGACGGCGAAGGCATGGGAGAGATTTCCCGCCGCATAAGCCGCCAGCATAGCGTCAGGGATATGGTGGGTTATGGCACTCATTGCTTGAGGTCCTTCAACTCGTGTCTCAGACGTTCCAGGCCAAGCCGGATACGTGATTTAATGGTTCCAAGTGGCAGGCCGGTCTGGGCGCTGATCTCCTGATGGGTCAACTCGCCCAGATAAGCCTTTTCAACTATCTCGCGCTGCTCGGGTTTGAGCGTGGCAAGTGCTTGTTTTAATTGTCCAGCCTCCTGTTCGAGGGCAAGGATCTGGCTGGCATCGGGTTCCATGCCCGGTTCTTCTTTCAGCTCTTCCGGCATGGGGCGGTTTTCTTTGCGCGCGATGTCGATCTGGCGGTTGCGAGCAATTTGATAAATCCAGGCCGACACTTGGGCGCGGTGCGGATCAAACATCGCCGCCTTGCGCCAGATCGTCAGCATCACATCTTGAACGATTTCTTCCGCCTGATGCGCCGACGCTCCCGAGCGGATGATGAATCCTTTGAGCCGTGGTGCAAAATGATCGAACAGCGCTGCAAACGCATTGCGGTCACGGTTATCGCGAACGGCAATCATCCAGTGAGTCTGCTGCGATAATTCGGTTTCGGTTTGAGACACAGGCGTTCTTTCGTAACGACGGGCCATGGAAGCATGACGAGCGCTGCGCGGGTTATCAAGAGTTTGTGTCAACATACCCTCTTTACAGGGGTCTATGAGATACGGATCACATTTTTTTGGATTTTGATCTGGCAACGACGCAAATGATCAAAGGACCACGCAAGCAGATCGAATAATCTAAGGCCTCACTTACGCCCCGCCTTTGATCTGGGCCAATCTCTCGGATGGAAACCCGAAACTGCGGGTTTTGGCATCAATCATTGATAAGGTTCGCTTCGCTGCACAAAATCTCGGCCAGCAGATCACTGCCAGACCTGGGTTCTGGCAACAGCGGCTGGACAAGCGCGATTTCACGGATTGCAGCTGCATCCTTAAGCTCACGCAAGCTGACATCCGTGCCGCGGCGGGCCTCAGTCGCGGCGTAGATGCTGGGAAGGACTGCGATTCCAGCGCCGCCCGCCGCCATCAGACGGATCGCATTAAGGCTTGTCCCTTCGTATTCGTCAGACACACGCCCACCAGCCCGGGCGGCGAGACTCGCGACGATATGGGACAGCCGATACTTTGGGCCCAGCGTCAGGAAGGTTTGCCCCTTCAGGACCCCAAGATCCACCGGCTCTGTGCTGTATGCAAGCGGATGATCCAGAGCCATGGCAATCCAAAACCGTTCCGTGAAAAGGTGCGTGTGCCGGGCTCCGGGGTGATCCTCGGGGGTGGAAATGACCATGTCGAGCCGCCCGCTGCGCAGCCCTTCATCAAGGTCGCGGGTGCTTTCTTCGCGCACCACCAGACGCAAACTGGGGTGTTCCCTGTGCAAACGCCTGACGACCCCGGGCAGAAGGTAGGGCCCGATTGATGGCAATACGCCCAGGCGCAGCCGCCCCTGGAAAATGCCATCTCCCTGAGCTGTGGCGCGCAGGTCTTGTACCTCGTGCAGGATTTGCCGGGCACGTCGAACGATCTCGTCGCCGATGGGTGTTGGTTTGGCACCGGATCGCCCGCGCTGGAACAAGGCTACGCCCAGGTCGTCTTCGACCGCAGACAGTTGGGCCGACAGGCTGGGCTGACTGACATTGAGCTGCGTAGCAGTCAAGCCGATCCGCCCGGTTTCGGCCACCGCTACAATATATTCCAGCTGGCGCAAGGTTGGTCGCATTTCATAGTTTCAAACTATACCAATTAGAAGAATCATATATTTGAAATATGTTTCAGACAACCAATATCGGCTCAAACCACCGTATCTGCATGGGAGTCATCCGTGGAAAAGACCTTGTCGCGCCTTCAAACCTTCATGAAACTCGAAGCCAGTGCTGGGCTGGTGTTGATGGGGGTCGCCCTTATGGCCATGGTGGCTGCAAACAGCGTTCTAGCGCCGCTTTATGATGGTTTTCTGAACACCAATGTCCGGATGGGCGTCGGCGCATTTGAAATCTCGAAACCGGCACTTCTTTGGATCAACGATGGTCTGATGGCGATTTTCTTTTTCCTGGTGGGTTTGGAGATCAAACGCGAAGTTCTGACAGGGGAGTTGTCAAGTTTTGACAAGGCAGCGCTGCCCGTATTGGCCGCCATTGGCGGTATGATTACACCCGGGCTCGTCTTTGTCGCACTCAACTGGGGCACACCAGAAAACCTGCGGGGTTGGGCCATTCCGACGGCCACCGACATTGCATTTGCATTGGGGATTCTCGCGCTTCTTGGCTCCCGGGTCCCTGTAGCGCTCAAGGTCTTCCTTTTGGCTGTTGCGATCATCGACGATCTCGGCGCAATCGTGATTATCGCGGTGTTTTATACTTCTGATCTATCCACCAACGCGCTTACGCTGTCGATGTTGGGCTTTGCGCTTGCGGTGACACTGAACCGCATGGGTGTGCAAAGGATTGCACCCTACCTGATCGTCGGCGTGTTCATGTGGGTGTTTGTGCTCAAACCAGGTGTGCATGCGACACTGGCTGGCGTGCTGATCGCCCTGACCATCCCATTGAAAGAAAACAATGGCGACAAGGCGCTGCTGCACCGGATCGAACATGGCCTGAACCCTTGGGTGGACTTTTTGATCCTGCCAATCTTTGCCTTCGCCAATGCCGGGGTCAGCTTTGCTGGGCTAACCGTTGGCGATTTCACACACCCTTTGACTCTCGGTATCATCGCGGGCCTGTTTTTCGGCAAGCAAGCAAGCGGGCGTTCTGATTGTCACCTGGATTGGTGTGAAAAGCGGGTTGGCCAAGCTGCCCGATGGCGTGACCTGGCGCCACATTTACGGCGTGGCCTGTCTGACCGGCGTCGGCTTCACCATGAGCCTGTTCATCGGCTCTCTCGCCTTTGGCAACGATGACACGATGAATGCAGTGCGGCTTGGTGTTGTTGCCGGCTCTGTGCTGTCTGGCCTGCTGGGGTTTGCCGTGTTGCGCACGGCTGCCCCAAGGCCCGCTGCCTCGGCGGTACCAGCCGTCTGAATCAGGGAAGGGCCGTCCTCGGCCAGCCCTCTCAGCTCTGGTGAGCAGCCCAATTGAAACGGTCAAAGCCTTGGCGTGACTCCGACAAGAGGCCCAAGAAAACAGAGACAAAGGATAAGTCAAAAGTGCTAACCCGCGAAGGCCTTCAGAACTTGATTGAGCACCAGTTTTTTCGCTCCTTCATCCTAGCCGTGATCTTGTTCAACGCGATTGTTCTGGGCGTGGAAACCTCGCAGGCAGCGATGTCGGACTTCGGATCAATCATCCTGACGCTGGACGCGATATGCCTTGCCATTTTTGTCGCCGAACTCGCCACGAAGATTTACGTTCACCGATGGCAATTCTTTCGCAACGGATGGAACAACTTCGATTTTCTGATCGTTGCAGTTGCACTTGTTCCCGTCACACAGGGCCTATCGGTTCTGCGTGCCCTTAGGGTTCTCAGACTCTTTCGTGTTATCTCGGCCGCGCCGACCTTGCGTCGGGTAGTGGAAGGATTAATCAACGCCTTACCCGGGATGGGTTCAGTTTTTCTTTTAATGGGTGTTGTGTTCTACATCGGCTCGGTCATCGCGACTAAACTGTTTGGGTCGGCTTTCCCAGAATGGTTTGGGACGTTGGGTGGTTCGGCCTATTCTCTGTTCCAGATCATGACCCTGGAAAGCTGGTCCATGGGAATCGCACGCCCGGTCATGGATGTCTTTCCCCACGCCTGGCTCTTCTTCGTGCCCTTCATTCTGATCACGACTTTTGTTGTGGTAAACCTCGTTGTTGGATTGGTCGTCAATTCGATGCAAGACGCTCATAACGTCGAAGCTGACGAGCGGACCGACACCTATCGTGACGACGTGATTGTTCGATTGTCAGAAATCGAACGACTGTTGAAAACGGCTGAACATCGATAAAGGCGCCTGGCTGCAGAAGCGTCACACCTTACATCGGCCAAACGCGCCAGTGCCGCGCGAGCGGCTTGGTCCAGGACCCCAAAAGCGTTCATGTTTTCGCAATCCAGAGGTCAAAAGACTACACCCTAAGACAGAAGCCGATTGTTGGTCAAAACAGCCTGGCATCCGAAACAGCGACGTCCGCTTGAAAAACGCGGCCAACTGCAACGATTCCGATGCGACGCAACTTGGCAGGATCAAGAACATTGTCCGTCTTGTGAGGTTCAAAGTCGGGAAAGGGCAATCGCACAGTTGTCCAATGCGCCGATGCATGGAATGGCGCGCGAAAGGATTGCCATGGCCGGTCCAGATCATCTGTTCGAATGCGAAGATCATAAATCTCATCATTGCCGCAGACATCAATCTCGATGCCGACCCAGTTGCTGGCATCCAGACCTGAACCGTCCCGCTTCAGGTCCGATGCCATCTGAATGAAGCCGCCATTGTTTTCCAGCGAAACCATCCCGGTCAGTCGTGTCGCGCTGCGTCCATCCACAACCTGATTGGCAATTCGACCGCGTGAGATTCCGCCCATGACGGCATCAGCGACAAACTCCCAGTTTGTTTCTAGTTCTTGCATACAGCCAGTCCTCTCAATGTGCTCTCAAACCAAAGTATGTGCGCCAACCCTTTGTTGGCGGTTGTTCCGGTTGTAACGGGTCGATACGGGACACTTTCTGACATTGGTTGCCTTACACTTGATGCGCCGTCTTGCGACAGATCTCCGGACATCCGTTTCTGATCAATTGTCCGGTTCGTCCATTTTCCAGTGCCGCTTTGGCTGAGGATTTGCGGCTTGAACGCCAAGGCGGGTGGCAAGCCACGAGATTGCCGGGCGGGCCACCAGAAAGTCTCTGTATGATACCTCAATTACGGGCAATACACCCGGAATACTTGATTCTCTCTGTTTCTCACCGGGAAACCGAATTGGACGCTTGGCCCATCCCCACCATCAACGGGCCTCGTAGGCTGCGAGAGCCCTTTGTCGCCCTTCAGCAAGTCCGACAATCGGGGTCGGATAAGGATCATCCGGCGAAAGCCCCCAAGCGCGCGGGCAGGCGTCGAAAAACGCCAGAGCCTCTGGACCGGGGTCCGGCGCGCACTCGGCCACATATCTTTGAATGTACGTCTGCTCGGCGTCGAATTTTTGCGCCTGTGTTTCGGGATTGAAAACGCGGAAATAGGGCGCAGCATCCGGTCCGCTCCCCGCAACCCATTGCCATCCCATGGCGTTCGCTGGGGGGTCCCAATCAATTAGGCACTCTTCGAACCACTTCTGTCCAATTCGCCAATGCTTGAGCATGTGTTTAGTAAGAAAGGACCCAACAATCATACGGCCCCGATTATGCATGTGGCCGGTGACATACATCTCCCGCATGGCAGCATCAACGAGGGGAACACCCGTCCGCCCCTGCTTCCATCGCAGGACTGCTGCGCCCTCATGGTCCGACCAGGGGAAGGCGTCCCATTCCGATCTCCAGTTCTTACGAGTGATCTCGGGGGTGTGAAAAACCAGATGGTACGCAAATTCGCGCCATACGAGCTCTTTCAGGAAGTGCTCTGCCCCTCTTTGGCCTTCCAGATGCGCACGCAGTCCAGCATGCCAGACTGTACGCGGACCGATCTCACCCCAGGCCAAATTCTCAGACAGGCGGGAGGTTGCGTTTTGAGCCAGGTAGTCGCGACGCTCCTTGTAGTCACCGATTGACCCGCACAGGAAATTAGCAAGGCGCTCATGGGCTGCGGGTTCGCCAACATTTGCACGTCGGGCCAAGACCTGTGCCCCCCGATCCATACTCTTGTCGAGCGCCCAGCCCGTAAGTCGATCAGAGTCCGGCCACTTCTCAGGTGCCAAAAGGCGCAGTGGCGCAGGGTCAGGCGGCGCGACATCCAGATCTTTTACGGCACGCCACATCGGACTGTAGACCTTAAAGAAACCGCCCTGCTTGGTCTTCACTGCCCAGGGTTCGAACAGAAGGTGGCCGGGCCAGCTTATCGCCCCAAAACCCGCGTCTTTCAGAGCCGATTTGACTTTGATGTCACGCGCGATTGCTTCGGGATCATAGGCCCGGCTCCACCAGATGTCCCCCGCACCGGTTTCACGCGCCAGAGCGAGCAGTTCATCTGCGGCGGTGCCACGACGCAAGATCAGCCGGGATCCAACTTGCTTCAGGCGAGCTTCGAATTGTTCAATCGCTTGCGACAGGCGCCATCTGGGGGCGGAACCGAAGGTTTCTGCAACCTCGTCCAGCAAGACCACTGGAACAATGGGGCGCCCGCTTCTGCTTGCTTCAGCAAGCGCCGGGTGATCCGCCAGCCTGAAATCTCTTCGAAACCAGATGATTATCGGTGTTGATTTGTTCATCTCTACGCGCTCTGTTGCTTTCCTTTCCAATTACGAAGGCCAACCGTGGATGGTTCAAAAGAACCCAGATTGGAATTCGTTTGTGATCTTAATCTGAGCCTGGACCGTATCAGAAACATGATCGAAAACGCGGACCTGATCACCATGCGGATTCAGGTCTCGGGAGGTTAAGGACCGTGCGAAAAAGCCAGATGCCATCGAAAACATGCCCGGTGTGTTGCCGCCCGTTCTCGTGGCGTCGAAAATGGTCCAGATCCTGGAGCAATGTGCGATACTGTTCCGAGCGCTGTCGCAGGTCGCGAAGGGTAAAAGCAGGATGACGCGCCGCGCACTTGTCATAGGGGCCTCCGGAGGGATCGGCACGGCGCTATGCACGGTTCTTGCAACAAAAGGCACTGAGGTGACGCGGCTTTCGCGCGCCGCAGACGGGTTCGATATGACCGACCCCACGAGTGTTGAGGGTGCCATGAACAGGCTCCGTGGGCCCTTCGAAACGGTTTTGATAGCCAGTGGCATTCTGGCCCCTGAGGGCGCACGACCCGAGAAGTCTCTCGCCGAGATTGACGCAGAAAACATGGCACGGGTCATGGCGGTGAATGCCATTGGCCCGGCGTTGGTGCTGAAAAACCTGCCACGGCTTTTGCCGCATGGTTCGCGTTGCGTGGTGGGTGTTCTCACTGCCCGGGTCGGGTCGATCGGCGATAACCACCTGGGGGGCTGGTATAGCTATCGCGCGGCCAAGGCTGCGGCCAATCAGATTGTGCGCACGGCTGCCATCGAGATCGCGAGAAAGCGGAAAGATGCCGTTGTTGTGTCATTTCATCCGGGTACGGTGGAGACATCGTTCACCAAAGCCTATACCGGGCATCCAAAGGTGGCACCGAGTGAGGCAGCCACGAACCTTGTTGAGGTTCTTGATCAACTGACTTCGGCCCAGAATGGTGGCTTTTTCGATTGGGCGGGGAAACCCGTCCCATGGTGAAAGCGCGTCTCATCTTGGTGCTTGGTGACCAACTATGTGCTGACATCTCTTCCCTGCGAATAGCTGAAAAAGAGCGGGACGTGGTCATAATGGCCGAGGTCATGGCAGAGGCAACTTACGTCTCGCATCATCCCCAAAAGATCGCGCTTGTTCTGGCTGCGATGCGCAAATTTGCAGTGGCACTTCGAGAAGATGGCTGGACAGTCGCTTACAGCAAACTCGATGATGAGGCCAACACGGGTTCAATTCCGGGTGAGATCGTCCGCCATGCCTCAGAATTTGAGGCCGATGAAATTATTGCCACGACCCCCGGAGAATGGAGGTTGATAGCGGCACTGAACGATCTGCCGCTTGTCGTGCGCCAGTTACCGGATGACCGCTTTGTCACCTCGCCCAAGGAGTTCGCCAACTGGGCGGAGGGCCGCAAGGAACTTCGAATGGAGTGGTTCTATCGGCAGGTCCGGCGCAAGACAGGTCTGCTGATGGAGGGAAACGCACCGGCGGGGGGAAAGTGGAACTATGACAGCCAGAACCGCAAGCCTGTACCAGAAGACGCCCGCCCTCCGAAACCGCCTGGTTTCCAACCCGACGCTGTTGTCGGCGACGTGCTTGACCTCGTCGAGGATCGTTTCGCGGAGCACTTTGGGGAATTGTATCCCTTCAAGTTCGCAACGGATCGGGAACAGGCTCTTGAGGTTCTGGACCACTTCATAACCCATACTCTTGCGCGATTTGGTGATTATCAGGATGCCATGGTCGCAGGTGAACCTTGGCTTTGGCATGCGGTCATCTCGCCATATCTCAACATTGGTCTTCTTCAGTCAATGGAAGTTTGCCGACGGGCTGAGGAGGCTTGGCGTGCCGGTGTGGCGCCTCTCAATGCGGTCGAAGGACTCATCAGACAGATAATTGGCTGGCGCGAATATGTGCGGGGCATCTATTTCTTCGAAGGCCCGGACTACACGTCACGCAATGCGTTGGACCACAGTCGTCCGCTTCCTGCTTTTTTCTGGGGTGACGAAACACACATGTCGTGCGTTAGCGAAGTTGTGGGTCAGACCCGAAATCACGCCTACGCTCACCATATCCAAAGACTGATGATCACGGGCAATTTTGCCCTACTTGCTGGCCTTGACCCGGGGGCGGTGCACCATTGGTATCTTTCTGTTTATGTCGATGCGTTCGAATGGGTCGAAGCGCCCAACACCATTGGGATGAGTCAGTACGCAGACGGCGGTGTGGTCGCATCCAAGCCGTATGTTTCATCAGGCAACTACATATCCAAGATGTCCGACTATTGTACCGGCTGTCACTACGACGTCAGGGCCAAGACGGGCGCGCGGGCTTGCCCCTTCAATCTTCTCTACTGGCACTTCATCGAACGCAACCGGGACCGCTTTCAACACAACCCCAGGATGGCCGTCATTTACAGAGGTTGGGACAAGCGCGATGCAGGCCAACGAAAAGCTGTATTAGGTGACGCCACGGATTGGCTGGGTCGGTTGGAATCGGGCGAGACTGTATAAGCACCTGTCGATTTCCGGACGATGTCTTTTTGACCGATCGAATATTCAAATGACCACGAACTAGAAACCCCCATCCGTACGCCCTGCCCCATTTGACCCGGTGTAGACACGTCTTCATGCGGGTATATTTATGATCATTATCAATAACTTAATGTAATTACGTGGTAACGTTTTCGCTTTGAGAGTGATCTAAGTAATTCAGTCCCTCGTAACCGTTACATGCAAAGTGCAAAGGATACGAAAATGCTGAGACGTGCTTTTATCGGGGCCGTAAGCGGTCTTGCTCTGACCATTGCCGCAACAAGCGCTGTGCTCGCTGACGGGCATGGACACAAAATGGACATCGTCGATACCGCTGTGAACGCGGGCTCGTTCAACACGCTTGTCGCTGCCGTTCAGGCTGCGGGCTTGGTTCACACACTCAAGGGCGATGGACCTTTTACCGTTTTCGCCCCGACCGACGAAGCCTTTGCTGCGCTGTCCGCCGGTACGGTTGAAAACTTGCTGAAACCGGAAAACAAGGATCAGTTGGTCGCCATTCTGACCTATCACGTTGTACCGGCCAAGATCATGTCCGGCGACATCGCAGGCAAGAAAGCCAAGGTGCTCACCGTTCAGGGCGATCGTCTGAGCGTCAACGCGCGCTACGGCGTCAAGGTCGACAAAGCAAAGGTCGTCGCCGCGGACGTGGAGGCGAGCAATGGTGTTATCCACGTAATCGACACGGTTCTGATTCCTGGCAGCTAAGCTCGTGAAGTACGCTGCTTGGGTGCGCGCAGTTTTGCGCGCACCCGTTATGACTGATGCGAAAACCTTGCGGACACCTAGATGTTCGCCTCTCAAGATCGGATGGCATTTATATGCGAAAACTGATAGCAACTCTGAGCTTTTGCCTCTCGTTCGGTTCGCTTTCAACAGCCGTTTTCGGGGAACAGGTCATAGTGGACAGTTTCGACAATAATCCCCAAAGCCGGTGGGAATTTCTTGCGGACACGGTAATGGGCGGCGTCTCGACCGGGCAGGTCAACTTTGTCCAGGACGATGGGTTCGGATATGCGCGACTGACTGGAACAGTCAGCACCGAGAAGCGTGGTGGTTTCATACAGGTCCGAAAGGAACTCACGGAAAAACCACCACGTGACGCCAAGGGTGTGCGACTTGTCACCCGCGGGAACGGTCAAACGTATTTTGTGCATTTGCGCACCAGAGGCACGGTTTTGCCATGGCAGTTTTACCAGGGCAATTTCAATGCGACTCAAAGCTGGACGGAAGTGCGTATTCCCTTTTCATCCTTCAAGTCGTCCGGTCAGATGATGAGAACGGAACCAAAAGCGGAATCGCTGAAATCAATTGGCATTGTGGCCTATGGTCGTGATCACGAAGCAATGGTCGACGTCAAGGTAATTGGATTTTTTTGACGCCTGACGCGGCCGTTTCTTGTTTGGGTTATTTCTGCCCAAGTCGCCCATGCCCTTCGCTGCGATCTGATCAAATGGCGTGCGGGTGAACCTTCAATCCTTAAATACTGCGGCTCGAACTGAGCCGGCTGCGCCAACATGACCCGTACATTGATGATGCGTTGGTGCGTTGGCTTTTCAGTGTTGCCATGGCTGTCGTCGTTTGCCGTGGGAGACTTGGTTGCCCCCAAAAAAGCGCACCATTTTTGATCCGATCAGGCGAGCGATCCGTAACATTAATATTCCGCACAACGCGGGTCACAAATGAATGGAGATACCATGTTTCGCAGAACCTTTATCGCCACATCGACCGCAATTGCGATGTTTTCAGCCACCGCGGCATTCGCCGATGGTCACTCGAAAGACATCGTAGACACCGCCATCGACGCCGGTTCCTTCGGGACACTCGTTGCTGCCGTTCAGGCAGCCGGACTGGTTGATACGCTTAAGAGCGAGGGTCCGTTTACCGTGTTCGCCCCAACCGATGACGCCTTTGCCGCGCTGCCTGCAGGAACCGTCGAGGACCTGTTGAAGCCCGAGAACAAGGAAAAATTGACGGCCGTCCTTACCTATCACGTTGTACCAGGCAAGGTGATGAGCAGTGATTTGAGCAACAATATGATGGCGACAACAGCACAGGGTGGTGACGTCACGGTCATGACCGAGGGCGGCGTAACGGTGAACGGCGCCAACGTTGTCACGGCAGACATTGCAGCGTCTAACGGGGTCATCCACGTGATCGACGCCGTTATCCTGCCCGAATAAGCCTGTTCAGGACAGCATTCCGTTCCGGCGAAGGCGTTGGAACGGTTTGCCCCTGCTGAGGTCACTCGGTTGAGCTGACAATATCCCAATGGTTGATGACAGCCGAAAAATGATTGGAACCACTTTGAAAACCATCGTCGCTCTGGCCGTCGCCAGCCTTGTTGCTTCGCCATCGCTTGCCGACGTGAAGGTCGCATTCATTGAAGGCGCGCCGAAAGACAAATTTGTCATCACCAACAGCGGGGCATGTGATCTTCCCGCCGCCAAGGTGACGATTGATCTTTCGGGGTCCGCATCTGGTCTGGTCTTTGACGTGACTGACACAGGACCGGGAGTCGAGGTTTTTCAGCCGCTTCAGATTGTGTCCGGTCGGCAACTTGTAAGCCGTGCAACGGATGTGTTCGATGGCGACAGATCTGTCACACTTGAACTGGACGGCCTGACCATGGGTCAGGTGGTGAGCTTTACCATAGACGTGGACGACACCAACGGAAGCCGTGAAATTACGGTTACGGACGATGAAATCCTGGGTGCAACTGTCGACGTTGTCACCCAAAACGGACAATTCACCGATGTGTTTGTCGCAAACTCTGAAGCCGTGGTGCGCATTCCGGACTGCGCGGTCTAGAGCCGTTTTCAAGCGAGAAGTTTGCAAAGCCATGAATGATTATAGCAAGGGCACAATCGTATTGCATGCATTGGACAACAGCCCGTCTGACCAAAGCCCTCTCTCGCGCCTGACGGTGTACTATGACGGTTCATGTCCACTTTGCACCGCCGAAATTGAGCATTACGCAACACGATCGGGCGGTAATCGTCTGGACTACGTTGATGTGTCAGATCCGAAAGCCGAACTTGGTCCGGGGCTCGCTCAAAAAGAGGCCATGAGCCGGTTTCATGTTCGGCAGCCGGACGGTTCCATTGCCTCGGGCGCTGACGCCTTTACGTTGGTTTGGGAAGCACTTCCAGCCTGGAATTGGGTCGCCAAAATCGTGTCTCTGCCCGGCGCGAAGGCTGTTTTAGAGATTGGTTACAGGTTTTTCCTGCCAATGCGACCCGCCCTGTCAGCCCTGTTTGGTCGACTGACCCGCAGTGCAGACATAAAAACCCAATCAGGCAAATAAGAGGGTGTGGTGTTACTGGACTGGATTTTGCGCACCGGCAAAAAACATTAGCCGTCCATCTCCGTCATAGATGGGTCTGATGCGGAGGCGATTGACAAAGGATGATCCGTCTTTTCGGTAGTTAAGGATATCAATTGTGAACCGCGTTTCCGCCTTCAAACCGTAGCGAATTGCTGCAATGGCGTCGGGGCTGGTGTCGGGGCCCTGCAGGAACCGGCAATTGCGACCAAGAGCTTCTTCCGGCGTGTATCCAGTCTGGCTGAAGAATTCGTCGCTTACAAAAATCATGGGATTGTCTGGAAGGGACGGATCGGTGAACACAACACTCATCTCGACTTCATCTTCTTCCAGAAGAGACCGAAGATAGGACTGATCCGTGTTTTCGACATTCATTTTCTACTACCCCTCTGATTTGGGCGACGTTGAAACGTCATCAGCCAACACTTAGGCCCGAGGCCAGATGTTTCGTCAATAGGTGCTGGAAGCTTGAAAAGGTGAGACTGGAGTTAAGGCAGAACATGCAGACAAACCTGATCAATGCGGAAACCAGAACCGATAACCCCATCGATGCAGTCATTACCTGGGTCGACGGAAGCTCAGAAAACCACTACCGCCGGCGTAGCCGGTACATGGCGCAAGCACATCACCCGCTTCATGAAAACGCGAGCAATCCGCATCGTTGGGCTTGCAACGGCTTTGTTGCACAAATAGCCTGTGGGGATTCATCTCGTGAATCCAGGATGATAGCTAGAGGCCATGAGCAGCTGGGCCCCTACAAAATACAAGACCAAGAACTGGTCGGCTTACAATGAAGCGTTGAAGCGTCGTGGTTCGCTTTCAATCTGGTTTGATCCTGAGATGGTTTGGACACCGCCACCTAGCGGCAAGCGCGGACGGCAGCCCCAATTCAGCGACGCTGCAATCCAGACTTGCCTGACTATAAAGGTGCTGTTTGGCCTGCCGATTCGGCAGACAACAGGCTTTGTAGAAAGCTTGCTGAAGCTGGTTGGATTGGATTGGGCGGTGCCCGATTTCAGCACCCTTTGCCGTCGTCAGAAGGTGTTGAACGTGAGGTTGCCCTATCGCGAGGGAACTGGCCCTCTCAACCTGCTGATCGATAGCACCAGCATCAAAGCCCCCTCTCGGCAGCTGGTCTTGTCACGTTTTAGTTCCGGTCTCTTTCGAGCAATGTTTGCTATGAAGGAGATTGAGAATGGCTAAGAGATACACAGACGAATTTCGTCGTGATGCGGTGCGGATGGCCACAACGAGT
>Ga0189288_10292_pt1 | contig 24201 bp, 29 predicted proteins | sample UW105minimetaG_FD_130316 | JGI IMG/M metagenome (GOLD analysis project Ga0189288, IMG submission 130316) | Marine microbial communities from the Costa Rica Dome - UW105 mini metaG | ecosystem: Environmental > Aquatic > Marine > Oceanic > Photic zone | place: Costa Rica: the Eastern Pacific... | reverse complement strand
CTGGCCCGGGAAGTACATATTCGCCATCGAGGGCGCGCAGAAGGCTGCCCATCTCCATGTCTGCGCAGACCTGTTCAAGGCAGAAGCGCAAGTAAGCAAACAGTTTGTCGAGTTCTGCTGAATTCGTATTCGGGAAGCCGGCGCTGGAGCATGCGCGTAGCCAAGGGGAGGAAGGCTTAAAGCCAAACTTGGCTAGCAACTCGTAGAACCAGGCAAAGCTGTTGCGCAGGCTGACGCGACCATCGCGACCGGTCAGAGATTGCACCATCGCGCCAACTGCAGCACGGGAGGTCTCCGTGATGGTGCGGTTGAGTTCCACATCAGCGAGTACACCGTCGTCGTTGCCTTTGTAGATGTCTTCGATGGATCGGCCCATGGCTTCTGCCAAGAGGCCAGGCAAGGAGCGCAGCCCATCTTCCTCTCGCTCCAGTGCCGCGATGTTGACCAGAGTGGCAATCGCTTCTTCCGCCGTGGGTGGTTTGCCGATGGTGTGCAGACCACAGGGAAGTAGACGACTCTCGATTTCCATCAATTGGCGATACACCGCTCCGACGAGGGCATCACGGCCTTCGAGATCAAGCGCAGAGGAGTCGTCGTTGGGCAAATCGACATCTTTGTCGAGATTGCAGAGGCGTGCCGTCTCAACGATCGTGTTGACAATTTGGATTCCACGCCCACCCTCGCGGAGCTGCTGGTAGGAACCGACAAGTTCACCAAGCTCTTTCAGCCCCTTGTAGAGGCCTGCATTTTCTGCAGGAGGGGTGAGGTAACTGATGGTTGAGGCGTAACCACGGCGCTTGGCGATGGTGGCTTCTGAAGGATTATTGGCGGCGTAGTAATAGAGGTTTGGCAGTGCGCCGATGAGGGAGTCGGGATAGCAGGTTTCACTCATCCCCATCTGCTTGCCGGGCATGAATTCCAGCGAACCGTGGGTGCCGAAATGCAGCACAGCATCGGCGTTCCAGATCTTCTCTAGGTAGGTGTAATAAGCGGCGAAACCATGATGAGGACTGGCGCTGCGGGAATAAAGGAGTCGCATTGGATCTCCCTCGTAGCCAAATGTGGGTTGAACACCCACGAAGACGTTGCCGAAGTGACGGCCGTAGATCAGCAGATTTTGTCCATCACTATTGAGGTTTCCTGGCGGTTTTCCCCAGTTTTCTTCACGCCGTTCTGAATAAGGCGTGAGGCGCTCGTATTCCTCAACGCTCATGCGGTGAGCGATTGACAGTTCTGGAGCACCTTCCATCGCCTCGGGGTCATTGATGACCGCCTCCATCAGCGCCTTTGGATTGCGGGGCAGGTTCTGTACGTCGTACCCCTTGGCCTTCATTTCCTCGAGGACGCGATGGATGGAGCCAAAGACATCGAGGTAGGCGGCGGTGCCGACGTTGCCTTTGTCGGGTGGAAAGCTGAAGACCGTGATTGCCAGCTTTTTCTCTTGCCGTGGTTTGATTCGCAGTGACGACCAGCGGATTGCGCGTTCCGCGATGGCATCCACCCGGTCTTGAAGGGTGTGAGCCTTGCCGGTGGCATCATCACGGCCTGAGAGCACGATGGGTTCAATGGCGCCGTCCAGTTCGGGGATGGCGATTTGCAGTGCAACCTGTACTGGGTGCAGACCGAGGTCACTGTCTTCCCACTCTTGGGTGGTCTGGAACACCAGTGGAAGCGCCACCATGTAAGGACGATTGAGTCGCTTGAGGGCGTCGACTGCCTTGGGGTGATCTTGTCTTGCCGGTCCCCCAACCAGTGCGAAGCCAGTGAGAGACACCACCCCATCCACTAGGGGCTGATCCTGATTGAGTGGATCGTAGAAAAAGGCGTTGACAGGCTTCGAGAAATCAAGACCACCGCAGAAGATGGGAAGAACCCTTGCTCCTCTGAATTCGAGTTCTTGAATCACGGCCACATAGTGAGCGTCATCGCCGGTGACGATGTGGCTGCGTTGAAGCACGAGACCAATGACAGGACCTTGACGCGCTTGTTCCGAGAGATCATTGCGGCTGTTGGTCCAGTTCAGGTATTCCTTCAGGTCTTCGAACATTGCCGGAGCCATCGGGTGCCAGATGCCCAAGTCGGGGAAGACCTCGGGATCGGCGACATCGATTGCAGGGCGTTCCTCACCCGCTGCTGCGGGGAAGACATATTTGTCCGCAAGCATCAACAGGAAGTTGCGGAGATTGTCTGGAGTACCGCCAAGCCAATACTGAAAGCTCAGCATGAAGCTGCGAGCGTCTTGTGCCTTCTCCACGGGCAGATACTTGAGCACCGTGGGGAGGGTGTTCAGCAGCTTGAGCATGGCGTCTTGGAAGCCAGCTCCCCCCGACTCCTTGCGCTTTTTCATGAAGCCGGCGATCGCACTCTTGCTTTGACCCAGCTGGGCCATTGAGAAGCTGCCGAGCTTGTTGAGGCGCATCACCTCAGGCATGGAGGGAAAGACCACTGCGGCCTTGAGGCGATCACGGTGGGGGGTCACCGTTTCGACAACTTTCTGGGCCAGATCTTCAATGAAAATCAGAGACGCCACAAAGACATCAGCTGAGGCAACATCGGCCTGGAAATCAGCGAAATTATCGTCATCACGAAGCTCTTCAATCAGATAGCCGCTGAGTTCAATCCCGAGGGGGCCATCCATCGCGTTGAGGCTGGTGGCGGCCTGGGTTAGGGCGTTTTGATATTGCGGTTCGAGCACCACATACACAGCCTTCATGACTGACTTGTGGTTATTGGGCTCAGCAGGAACAACCCGGCGATCGGCGGAGCGGACCTGCGTGAACATCTGCGTGCATTGAGGAATATGAAGAAGCCTACGGGGATGACGGCCCCCGCGTGCGCTTTGGGCTCAAGGCTTTACACAGTCTGTAAGCGGCTTTTGGCGAGGCCGAGCCGGTCCAGCATTGGTCCTGTCATCAGTGTTGTTGCCACGGCCATCACCACGCCAATGCCGAAGAGGGTGGCGTTAATGGCCCCGAGCTTGAGCCCCACATTCAGCACCACAAGCTCGGTCATCCCACGTGTGTTCGCAAGCCAGGCCAATGCCTGTGCGTCTCGTTCCGGGACCCCCCCAAGGCGAGCGCTGGCCCACGTGCCTGAATATTTGCCTGCTACAGCGACGCCAAGCACCAAAGCTGTGATGAGCAGCAGGTCGCCCCGTCCGAGCTTGGTGAGCTCGGTTTCCAGCCCGCTCGCCACGAAGAACATTGGTAAAAGCAGGCGCATGACAACGGTTTCCAGCTTTGTCTCCATTCGCGTCTGGAGCTCGTTGTGGCGTGGCATCGCCAGCCCCCACAGAAAGGCTCCAAAAATCAAATGAACGCCAATTTGATCGGTCACCACACTGCTGATTAAAAGGCCTGCAAAAAGGGCTCCCTGCACCAGCGGTGAAATCTCCTTTTGGTGCTCGAAATGCTTGACCAGATAGCGTTTCGCTGGGCGGAGGAGCACTAGCAGAACAAAGGCCCAGGCTGCGGTTAGGCCGAGGGGGATCAGGCAGGCGATCGCTGACCCTGAGCGGGCAAAGGCCACTACACCCGCGAGGATCACCCAGCTGAAGAGATCATCAATCGCGGCGCAGGCGATGCTCAGGCTTCCAATCTTGTGTTCTTGCAGGCCGCGTTCTTTGAGAATGCAGGCGAGCACAGGAAAGGCGGTGATTGCCATCGCTGTGCCCATGAACAAGGCCCCATCCAAGGTGCGCTCTCCAGGGAAGAGGCTGGTGTCCCAAACGTTCAGGCCATAGGCGAGGGCGATGCCCATGGCCATCGGCACCACAATCCCGCTCAGGGAAATTCGCAGCGCTAAAGCCGCCTGGCCGCGAAGCATGGAGGGTCTCAGTTCGAGCCCTACCAAGTACATGAACATCGCTAGCCCCAGCTGGCCCAGCAAGCTGAGCTCATCGATGATGCCACCGCCAAATAACTGTTCTTCGAGGTTGGGGGCAATCCAACCGAGCAGGCTCGGACCTAGTGCGATGCCCCCGAGGATCTCTCCCATCACGCGGGGTTGCCCCAGCCGCGCCAGCACTTGTCCAAAAAGTTGGGACACCATGATCACAATCGCCAGAGCTGTAAACACAGCTGCTGTTTCCGTCGTGGCCGTGACCTTGATCGAGGCGGTGGCGAACATGCTCATCGGTGTGGAGAGAGCTCCACTTCATGGTGTTGTTGAAGACTTTGAAGAGCGTTGAGGTGCAGCTCCCCTTCAGGTTTCATCGTGGGGATCAGGCATGATTCGAGCTCAGTGCTGCTCTGTGCGCGATGTCTGAGGTTCGCTCCGCTGATCCCATCCACGTGGTTGTTGCCGGTGCTCTCGGTCGGATGGGGGCTGAGGTTGTCAAGGCTGTGCAAGGAGCCGCGGATTGTGAATTGGTCGGTGCAATCGACAACACACCTGGTCAAGAGGGGGTGGATGTGGGTGAAGCCCTCGGCCTCGGAAGTCTGGACGTTGCGATCACGGCCGATCTCGAGGGCTGTCTGTGTTCGGCCAGTCAGGCCGTTCGTGATCGTGGTCCTGGTGGCGGTGCCGTCATGGTGGATTTCACTCACCCATCGGTTGTTTATGCGAACACCAGGGCAGCGATTGCCTATGGGGTGCATCCCGTGATCGGTACCACCGGTCTGTCCCCGGAGCAGTTGGAGGATCTGCAGTCCTTTGCCCACAAAGCGTCCGTAGGGGGCGCTGTGATTCCAAATTTTTCAGTGGGCATGGTGCTGCTGCAACAAGCGGCCGCCGCTGCTGCACGCTTCTATGACCATGCGGAGCTCACGGAGCTGCATCACAACCGCAAGGCGGATGCTCCAAGTGGCACCTGCATCAAAACAGCCGAGCTCATGGAGGAACTCGGCAAAGCGTTTAACCCGGCTGAAGTCGATGAGCATGAATCCCTTGCGGGCAGTCGTGGCGGCGTAAGAGCCAGTGGCTTGAGGTTGCATTCCCTTCGGCTTCCTGGTCTGGTGGCACATCAGGAGGTGATGTTTGGGGCTCCTGGAGAGACCTACACCCTCCGCCACGACACGATCGACCGCTCTGCCTATATGCCTGGGGTCTTGCTGAGCATCCGTAAGGTGCGGCAGCTTGAGGCTCTTGTATACGGCCTTGAACGGCTGCTCTGACATCCGTAATGCGGCCTTCCTCCGATCCATGCTGATCCCCCTGCGGCCCGGTGAACTTCAACGTCTGATTCCGGCAGTGGCGACTGGCACCCAGTTCGCGGCTGCTCTGGGAGACCCGCGCAAGATTCTTCAACGGGTGTTGATCGCAGCCATTGGTGGCGTCATCACGCTGCTGATTAGCCAGAGGCAGTTTTCAAGCGGATGGGGCTCGATTTGGCTGATCATCGCTGTGGCATTTCTTCTCTACGTGCTGTGGGGGCCGATCCTTGAGGCGAGCCGCCGTAACGCCACCTTGCGCCGTTATCCATCCGCCGCGCTCTTCGACGGTGAAGTGGTCGACGCCTTCACTCAGGAGCGAGTGGAAAGCCGGCGTGAGCAGGCCAACGAGCGCGGCACGCTTGAGTTGGTGGAGAACAGACGCACCTGGATGGTGCTCGAGCTGGCTGATGAAGACGGCTATCTCGCCAGGCTGAGCTTCCCCATGCTCAAGCCCCATGGGCAGATACGGCCTGGTACGCCCGTGCGCTGTTTGGTCTTGAGCGATCGAAAAGACTTCTCCCGTGTCGCCTCGATCAGCGATGCCTGGCTGCCAACGCTTCGGTTGTGGGTTGGTGAGTATCCATTTCTGCTGCGTCCTGCCTTCGAGGAGCTCTGTCAGATGCGCTTGTCCTCTCGAAGGGGCCGCTGAGGCAAGTTGAGCATCTTTGCAAAACTTCGCAAACTTGCGTTACAATTCGCAAAGAAGCCAAAAACAGATGACTCAAGCCACCTCTGCCTCCGCCGCTCCTGTGATTCGTGGCGCCACTATCACTACTGAAGATGGCGGCCGCTTGAACGCCTTTGCCACCGAGCCCCGCATGGAGGTTGTCGAGGCTGAGAGTGGCTGGGGATTCCACGATCGTGCAGAGAAGCTCAATGGCCGCATGGCCATGCTGGGGTTCGTTGCACTCCTGGCCACCGAATTGGCCTTGGGTGGTGAAGCTTTCACCCATGGACTGCTCGGCCTGGGCTGATTGGATAGATGGAGTTTCAGCACCTTGGTGCTTGATCCTCACGACATGGTCACCCTGCCCATGCTCACAGACGAGCTTTCGCCCACCAACAAGGACGTCAATGACGCCTTGTCGGTGGGCATTTTGGGCTCCGGACCGACTGGCGCGCTCCTGGCGTTAGGTCTGAGTCGGCTGGGTTGTCGGGTTCAGATCCACGATCCTCTGTCAGCGGATCAGATCAGTTCACGCAGTCGTGCCTACGCGATCACGCATTCTTCACGGCGGTTGCTTGAGCGCCTTGATCTCTGGACTTCGTTGCAGCCTTATCTGGTGCCGTTCCGCCAGCTTTGTCTCCAAGATCAGTGGAGCAAGCCGTCCGTGTGGTTTCGAATCGCAGATTTGGCGCCTGCCAATCGCAACGCTGATGCCATCGGTTGGATCTTGGACCATCAGCCGTTGATGCAGGAGCTTCTGAAGCGGTTGGATCGGGAAGCGAATGTTGCTCTCCAGTTGGGTGACAGGGCCTCTTCAGGTGTTGGCCAAGCTCGCGATGCGGGTTTTGATCTGATTGTTGCCGCGGATGGCCCCAAGTCGTCGCATCGGCAGGCCTGGCGACTGCCACTTTGGTCATTCCCTTACCGGCAGGGATGTCTGACCCTGAAGGTATCTCTGCGCGGAGCAGCTCCTGCCACGGCGCATGAGTATTTCCGAGCTGAAGGGCCTTTTGCTGTCTTGCCACTGGGGGGGCAGGCCTTTCAGTTGGTTTGGAGTGCTCCCCTGAATCGTTGCCGAGAGCGTGCAGCGCTTGATCCTTCCACGCTTCTGGATTTGTTGGCCACCGTGTTGCCCTCTGGCCTGGAGCCCGAGGCTTTGCTTGATCAGCCTGTCGCGGTGCCCCTGCAATGGAGTCTTGCGCCCAAATTGGCGCGAGGCCGGAAGATCCTTCTTGGTGAAGCGGGGCACCGTTGTCACCCTGTTGGTGGTCAGGGTCTCAATCTCTGCTGGCGTGATGTCGACGAACTGATTGCGCTCGTTGCTGCCCATCAACATGCCGGGCTGGCTCTGCATCAGGTCTCCGCCCGGTACAGCTGCCGACGTCTGGTTGATTTGTTCTTGATTGGTGCTGGTACAGACGTGCTGTTGCGGCTGTTTTCAAACAGCTGGAGAGGTCTCCGACCGGTTCGATTCGTGATTTTGCTTTTGATTCAGCGGCTGCCGTTGCTGCGGCGAATCGCGCTTCAGGTCATGACCGATGGCCCGATGACAATTCTGAAGGCTCCGCCAGAGTGGAAACAGCGAGGATTCCGCCATGGTGTTCAGCAGTGATCCCCAGCCTCCGGCGTCTCCTCTTCTTCTCAAGTATCTGCGCGAGCGGCTTGGTCTAAGCGATAACGCCTTGCAGCTGGGCCAGCGTCAGGCCGAAATCGAGCAGGCTCCTCTTCCGGTGGTTCTTTGGACCTTTGGTTTGCTCAACTTGGCGCAGTACCAGGAGGTGCTGGATTGGACCAGCGATCAGGAATAGATCACGAGAGATTCCACCGGGATCGCTTCGGGCAAGCGGCGCCGTCCTCCCAGGCTCTCCAGTTCGATCACGAAGCTGGTCCCCACAAGGGTGCCGCCGGCCTGATTGATCAGTTGAGCGGCAGCGGCGGCGGTTCCACCGGTTGCCAGTAGATCGTCTACTAGCAAAACCCTGGGATTGCCTGTCAACGCATCGGCATGGATCTCCAGACGATCGCTGCCGTATTCCAGGGCGTAGTCGATTCCGAAGACCTCACCAGGCAGTTTTCCAGGCTTGCGAACCGGCACAAATCCGAGTCCCAGATCGGTCGCCAGGGACGTCCCCACGATGAAACCACGGGATTCGATGCCCACGATCAGGTCTGGCTTGAGAGCCTCGCAGATGGTTCCCATCTGCTTCATGACGGCCCGCCAAGCTTCAGGGTCTCGCAGCAGAGGTGTGAAATCACGGAACAGAATTCCTGGTTTCGGGAAGTCAGGAATGTCTCGAATGAACTGGCGAAGATCCAACGAAGGGTGACGCGGAGGCCTGAGTACTGGCATCATCGCAGCCATGACCGATGCCATCGCTCCACCTGTCCTCTCGGCTGCTTCGGGCGAGGCGATAGCCGTTGTCAACACCGCCCTGGACCGTCGGGGACTGGAAAGGCTTGATCTCCTGCTGCTCACTGTTGAGGCTCTTGCCATCAATGGTGGTGAGGTCATGCTCTGGGCCACACAGCAACTGGGATACGAATCCTTGTTCCCCAACCGAGTGGAACTCTGGAAGCGCCGTTGCACCAACCCCCTGCGACGTTCCACCCGACGCACTGCTCTCACTGGCGAGGAGATCGAAGCGCTGATCCGTGTGATCTGCGCCATGGCGGATCGTCTCTATCCCATGCTGCATCAATTGCTCTGGAGCCGTGAGCCATCAGCTCTGCAGGACCAACGCTGGGCAAAGTTTGATCAGCGTCTGCGTGATTTGATTGGAGAACGGATGAATCTGCGCAGGGGCTCTGTGCAGCGTCTTCTCGAGACCGAGAGCTCTTCGTCAGTGCAGCGTCAGATGGTGATCACCCTGGCTCTGGCTGCCGGAGCAGGAGGCGTTGATCGTCTGCGCGCCAGTCTTCAGGATCCAACCCCCTAAGCCACACGCTTTCGTCTTCTCCGCTTCCCGCATCGCTCGCATGTTCAATCTCTCTTATCGCTACGACCAGACGGCGGCACGTTTGATGGTGGAGGGACTCCCTGATATCTCCGCCGGCCATGGTCAGGGAGTCATCGGAATTTTGTCGTCCTGGAAACTGCAATTTGTCGGTTCGCCAGAGCTTGAGGGCAAGAGAGAACACCTTGAGGCGATGCTTGCCACCGTTTTGCCCTATGCGCGCTATCTGCTCTCAGGAGTTGCCCGCCCTTTCGGTGATGCTGATTCTCCAGTGAGTCTGGCCCCTGCCGACAACGGTGGCCATCAACTTGAGCTGCGAAGCAGTAAGCCAGGCGTCTCGCCGCTTACCATCGCACTTGATGACGCGGAACTGGCTGATCTGGTGCGATGCCTAGACGCCATGCGTTTGGATTCACGCGTACAGATTGCCTGGGCTGATCAACGTGATCGGCCCCTCGCTCGCCGAGAGCTTGCTGAGCGGGTGCCACTGATGAAGCGTTTGGCGCCATCGGTGATGGGTGGTTCAGCTCTGCTGGTCGTAGCTCTGCTCTCAGCCCTTGTGCCTTTGCCTGAGAGTAAGCAACCCAAGCAAGAGGTTGTGCCGACCGAGAGTGCCGAATCCCCAGGGAATGCAGCCCAACCTGTCCCGAAAGCCGAATAGGGAACGTTGACGTTCTCCGGTTGCGGGAGAGAATTGTGCAAGTGAATCGTCTGTGCTCGGGATGGCAGCCACTTGGTCTGATCTCAGGCGACGTGTGGCCAGAATCGGTGCGTCCTTGGATGTGGTCGTACGCAGTGACCCTGAGGTCTGTGGTTTGAGTGGCTCTGGCTATCACCTCACCCTCCATCACAGCGGTTACGGCGATTGCACGGTTGGCGTGCTCACCTTGATTGATTGCCCTAACGAACTCGTGGTCATGGCATTTGAGCGCTGGATGCGCGGTGCTGGTCACGTCTTCGTGCCATGAATACGGTGCGATTCAAAGCTTCGAATTCAAGGGATGCCGAGCGTCGTGTCTTCCGCCGGCGTCGTCAGCGTCCACTTCCACCTCCTTGGAGACAAGGATTAGAGGGGGTGCTCATGACCCTCCTTGGTGTCGGATTGCTCGCCTTTCTCGTTTGGCTCCCACAACGCGTTGATGCGCTGGTGATGGTGAGCGAAACGATTGCTGATCTGATCCAAGGTCTTGCACAGCTGCTTGAGGCATTACTCGGCCTGGCCTCAGTGCTCTTGATTGCCGCAGTGCTGTTTGCTGGTCTGCTTGCTCTGCTCGGAGGGCTCATCAGGATTGTGCGTTCGCTTGTGCGGATCCTCAAGGCGCCGCCACGACCTGTCAGGCGAAAGCGACCAGTCAGGGTTAGGCGAGGCCCTAGTTCCTTGCGGCGCTGACTGAATCGGATCAGGGCCTCATGCGCGGAGCGAGCGCTTTTTGCAGTGACCACAGTTCCGCCAGGGTGATTTGGCCATCGCCATTGAGGTCTAGGCCCGTGAAATGCCGATGGACCCAGGGCAATGCTCTGGATTCCTGGCGGTTGAGGTAACCGTCGGCATTGCGGTCAGCGCGCGTGAAGTGTTGCTGGAGCCTGGGGCCGCTGTGGTGCGGAGAGCGGGTATGTAGATCTTCAATCAGCAAGAAACCACGAGAATTCGGACGCCTCAAACGTCGTTCCAGAAAGGGCTTTCCCCGTACCTCTGCAGGAACGAGACGCCCGTCTCCATTCACATCCATGCGCACAAACATCGCTTCCATTCGCTGCCCGTATTGATGGATCTCGTCCTGGCCTGTCGCTGGCGCCCAAAAACCACTCAGTGGCAGCCATAGACCTGACAGGAGAATGCCTATCCCCGAGCGAGAGATACCGGTGAGGCTGATCATTGATCCAGCCTATGGAGTTTCTTTGGGAAGGTCATGACTTAATCATGACCGGAGTGCTGTGAGCTGTGACAGGGTCCAATTTCTGCGGACAGCCGTCATCTCGCTGCATACGATCTCCTCAGTCGTCGTCGTTCCCGGTCGCCATGGCGCGTGCATCAATGATCTGGGTTGTGGATGATGACCCCGAACTGAGGCAGATGGTTGGTACCTATCTGATCGACCAGGGCTACGACGTGCGTTGCCTCAGTGATGTCAAGCAGTTTGAGGCCAGATTGGAGTTCCAGCGACCCGATTTGGTGGTGCTGGATCTGATGATGCCAGGGGATGATGGTCTCACCGCTCTGCGCCGATTGCGAGATGGCGGAGATGATCTGCCGATCGTGATGCTCACTGCCCGCGGTGAAGGCGTCGATCGCATCATTGGCCTTGAGCAGGGGGCCGATGATTACCTTGGTAAACCTTTCCTTCCGCGTGAGCTCTCTGCCCGCATTGAGGCGGTTCTGCGGCGTCGGAGTGCTCTACCGGCTGGCACGCCAGTGGCAGAAGGTGGCGATGTCAGTTTCGGTGAGAATGTGCTCAATCTCGCAGCCCGCACCCTCAGTCGTTCGGGTGTTCCTGCCGTGATCACCAGTGGTGAGTTCAGTCTTTTGGCGGCCTTCGCACAGCACCCTCATCGACCGTTGTCACGGGAGCGTTTGATCGAGCTTGCCCGTGGCCCGGGTTGCGAAACCGATAGTCGCAGCATGGATGTGCAGGTGTCTCGGGTTCGCAAACTCGTGGAACCAGATCCGACGCGGCCGCGCTATATCCAGACCGTTTGGGGCTACGGCTATGTGTTCGTGCCTGATGGGACACCTCGGACGCGTTGAGGGCGCTTGTCGATGACCTCGCGGCGCCCCTGGCCGTTTGTGCTTCGAGCGCTGCTGGGATGGTGCGGTCTCGGTTTTGGCAGTTGGGCGCTCTGTCTGCTTCTGCTTCAGGTGCTGTTCGGTCGTCAGGTGGAGTCGTTGCAGACGGTGCAACTGGGCCGTGACCTTGCTCTCAATGTCCGTCTTGCCGAGCTCGCACTTGAGCGATATCCACCCCATTTGGTCTCAGAACTGACCGGTCTGGATCTGGCTGTGGTGCGTCAGCCTTCAAGCCAGTCCCCGCTGTCTCCCGCTCTGGCTCAGCAGGCGAAGGCGCTTCAAGCCGAACTCTGCCGCCGTCTAGCCCATTGCCCGATGGTGGTCGCCAATGGTCGCAGTTGGGACGTTTGGGTCGAGCTGATTTCGCCCCTGGAACCGATCTGGCTCAGGGTGTCACTTCGTTCTCCAATGGCTTGGCCGCCGGAACCGACGTTGCTCTTCCTTTCGCTTCTGGGTGCTGGTTTGAGCTGTGGGGCGTTGTTTCTGCTTCTTGAAGTGGAACGGCCTTTGCGCGGACTTGAGAGGGCGTTAGCTCTTGTCGGCGATGGAGACGACCCTGATGCCGTTCCTGCAAGAGGAGCACCCGAAGTCCAGCGCATCACCCATCATTTCAATGCCATGCTCGATCGCCTGGCGGCCAACCGCCGCGACCGAGACACCATGTTGGCCGGCATTGCCCATGATTTGCGGGCCCCAATCACGCGTTTGCAGTTCAGGCTGTCGATGCCGGCACTCTCCTCTGAGGATCGAGATCGTTGCGCCGGCGATCTCCAATCGTTGGAGCGCATCACTGGACAGTTTCTCCTGTTTGCAGGTGGTGCCGATGGTGAAGACCCTGTGGACCTTCCCCTTGATCAGCTGCTTGCGGAAGTCTCCACCAGTCACCCGCCTGAACGGCTCCAGCTCGATCTCCAGCCTGTTCTGGCTTGCGTGAAGCCGGTTGCCCTTGGCCGCGCTGTTGGCAATCTGATCGATAACGCCTTCACCTATGGCCTGGCGCCTGTTGTGGTTCGACTTCGATCCGTTGCGGATGGAGCTTTGATTGAAGTTTGGGATCAGGGTGAAGGCATGCCTGCCCATCAGTGGGAACGGGCTTTGCAGCCGTTTCAACGTCTGGATGAATCTCGTGGTGAACAAGGGCACTGCGGTCTTGGTTTGGCAATCGTGGCTCATGTGGTTCGCACCCACGGCGGTCAGATCAGTTGCGCATCTGCGGATGGGGATGCCCCGGGCACCTTTGTCATTCGGCTGCATCTGCCCACGCGACCAGCGGCAGCTGTCTTGCCAATGGTTGAGAAAAGCTGAGATCCCGTACTGGAGTTGATCCTGTTGGTCAGATAGAGACAGGAAGTCCTTTGACGCGATGGCGCATCCAGTCAGGCTTCGCAACACGTGCAAGCAGACAATGAGTGAGAAGACAATGAGTAAGAAGACAATGGCTAAGAAGGATCAGCACAAACACCCCTCCAGGCACCAGCCCCATCAAGACGATGACCAGCGGATCAAACTTTCAGAAACGATGATCGCTGGGCTCGATGGCAGCGAACAGGAACTTCATCACTCTTCTGAACGTCTCGACGATCGTTTGGAGACTGGGAGCCGCCAAAGGAAGAGGCTCAAGAAGAAAATCTACGAGTCTGAACTGGAACGACTGCAATCCGATCTGGTGAAGATGCAGTACTGGGTGAAAGCCACAGGCTTCCGCATCATCGTGGTGTTTGAGGGGCGCGATGCCGCAGGCAAGGGTGGCACGATTAAACGTTTGACTGAGCCGATGAATCCCAGGGGCTGCCGTGTGGTCGCTCTGGGAACACCGTCTGACCAACAAAAAACACAGTGGTATTTCCAGCGCTACGTGGAGCATTTCCCAAGCGCTGGTGAGATCGTCGTCTTTGATCGCAGCTGGTACAACCGCGCAGGAGTGGAGCGGGTCATGGGCTTCTGTTCAGAAGAACAAGTTGAACAGTTTCTCGATGATTGTCCTCGGTTTGAGCAGATGCTTGTGAACAGCGGCATCCTTTTGCTCAAGTATTGGTTTTCTGTCAGTGATACGGAGCAGGAGGTTCGTTTTCAATCCCGGATTGATGATCCCACAAGGCGCTGGAAGCTCAGCCCGATGGACCTTGAGGCGCGCAATCGCTGGGTTGAATTTTCGAAAGCGAAGGATGCGATGTTTGCACACACCAACATTCCTGAGGCACCTTGGTTTACGGTCGAAGCCGATGATAAGCGTAGGGCAAGACTCAATTGTTTGCGCCATGTTCTCAGTAAGGTTCCCTGGAAAGACATGACCCCAGCAGCGATTACGTTGCCGGATCGTCCGCAGCAAGGGGCGTACACCAGGCCGCCAATGAATGAACAGTTCTTTGTCCCTAATGCATATCCTTACGATTAACTTTGATTCAAAGCTCTTTAGATCATTTTTCTTGTTTGTCTTGTGGGGTCTCTTTGAGTCTTGTACGTTTCTGAAGCTGCTGTTGTCTGTTTCTCTTCGAATCATGCGTTCAGGGTCAGTCAAGTCCCTTGGCATGACAGGTATGACGACCCTGATCAGGATTGAGGTGTCACGTCATGTGTCGTTTCTGCTTGCTGTTGTGATGGGGTGTTGCGGTGGCTGCTTGAACTGCCTAGACATTGCCAAGCAGTACCTCGAGCATGGATCTACCGCGCAACTGGAGGGAGCAAGACAGCGAGCGTCTTGAATTTTGGTGGCAGGAAAGATTGAGGACGTTGATGCGGGAGAGAGAAGTGCATCACGCAATTGCTCTGTTTGAAGAGTTTGAGCTAGAGCAGAAGCTCAATATTAATAATCTCTAGTCAGCGTATTTAGGGTTGATCTTTTTGGGCGTTGAGTGAATTGAGGATTGGAGTCTCCCGCTCAGCATGCTTGCGGGAATGCGTATTCTTTTGATCAAGATTGTGGAGGTGTACCCCCAGTCCCCTTGGTTGTTTCCGTGAGTCTCAAAGCCTTGCTGCGTTGTGGCGCGTTGGGGCTTTTCTGCCTAGAAGACCTGTGGGTTTTGTGCTCAGACCATGAAAGTGAATGTGACCGCTGTCGTTGCTATTGCGGCTGGTTCTGTTGGGCTGATCGTTGGAGCACTTCTCCCTAAGCCAGAGCAGGCTTATGGTCTCGCTGTCGTGACTGGCACCACTGAAAAGACGCCTGTCATGAAGGACTACGTGTCAAAGTTGCAACCCCTGCTTGAAAAGGCCGGTTGTGCGTATGTCAGCCGCGACTACGACACTCTCTATATGGAGGGGAAAGGCGGTCCCATGACTGTCATCGTTGGCTGCAAGGGCGCCACCAAGGATAAAGGAGTGGCGTTCTTTAATAGCCCTGAATATCAGGAGCTGATTGAGCTGCGTGCTCCCTACACCAACTGGCAGTTCCGACTTGTGCAGGCGAAATTCTGATCAACTTCTAGGAGGTGATGTCTATCAACGTCACGTCAGCATGGATTCTCAGACTGTGCGGCTCGAAGTCAATGACCCTAGTGATTGCTCAGCCCAGAGGCATGCGGCAACCCAGTTGGATGTTGCCCTGATCGATTAGGCGGCCAAGGCGTAGGGCCGTGGCTTCCTCCGTGCGGTTGAAGTTTGGCTGATGGCTGGTGAGCCAGTCAACCTCGTTTTCGGTGATCACCCCAGTGGACATCGCTTCGAGGAACAATTCTCCGAGGGTCATGACTTTGCTCTAAGTGGCTGCAGGCTGATGGAGTTGCAGTCGGCTCGCATGACACCCTCAACTTTCTTCATGGATGAGAGGTGGGGCTTGGTCCATGTCAATGGATTTCGATTGCGCACCATCTGTTCATTGTTGTGGATCTTGACCGTCTTAATCGGCGGATGACTTGCCAGGCGAGTCATTCTCAAATACCAGCTTCTGGGTGCTCTTCAATGAGTTTCTTTTTGATCGATGCCTTTATTTTTCGATTTGTCTGTTGATGTAATTTCTTCTCCTCTCCAGATGTTTTTGTCTGACTTGTTTTTCTGCAAGCCTGCCCAGTTGAGCAGCACGACCCATCCCACCAAATAATTCCGATAGGTCTTCGATGCTCGGCTTCTTGATCGGCTCATTCTGTGCTGATCTAGTCAGGGTTGACACTCGTCAACTTTTGCAATTCATTAGGGTATTCGTTGCGTTCAGGTGTTGTCTCCTCAATGCCTTCATGTTCTCACCCATCTGGAGAACCACATCGCTGCACTCTTGTGATTCTCCAGGCAGCTTCTGGTAAAGCTCAGGCGAGGGAGGCAGTTCCTTTTGAAATCGAACCTATTGCTGCTGTTTTCTTTGTTGTGGCTAAGCCTTTCTCTTGCCGCTGAATAATAGAATTCCAGGAAATGCGGCTAATGGAGTGACACCAGCTGCAGCGGTATAAAGCGCATAGATGGTTAGGTCGGCAGAGCCCCAGGCTGGGTCATACAAAGCCGATAATATAATCACCCAAAGATACACGCCAAGAACTATGGATAGGAGGCAAAAGATATTGTCTTTCCTCCATTTTGGCCCTCTTCGCCATCCTATGTAAAGCAGCAATATTGAAGTTGTAATGCTTCCAATGAAAACGGCAAGTAATATAAGGAAGAAAAGAATCATCACTGTCATTAATACTGCCTCAAGCTGAGGGTATGAGGTCTCCAGCTTACTTCCCTAAAGTCCAAACGGGCGATGAATCAAGTAGTCCGTGCTTAATGAGGTCGCAGTAGAAGTAGACATTGGCCCCGTCAGAGGTCGTTACCGTCGCATTGATCTCTGTCTTTGTCCCGTCAGAAAATTCAACGGGTGCCTTGGTAGTCTGCGTCTTGGGTTGTAGACGCACACCAAGAATCGCCAGCGCCTTCTCGTCAGTTATTTGCTTATTTCGCCACCGCTGACAGACAACTGCTGATGTTGAACAACTTGTCAAAAGCATTGCCGCGACTGGGATAAGCAGAGACTTCATTTGGTGCTTCTTGGGAGTCTGATTGCCTCTGTCGCGCTATCTGTAGACAGATTGACTTCTATATCTGGCGTTCTAGTTGCCATTATGGTGGCTGTTGATGCTATGCCTAGTGTCAATAGGATCGCGATGAATGGGTCCAATCATGAGGTGCTGTTGACTCATTGGTAGCAACGTTTCTGACTTGCTGATTTCTTCCATCAATCATGGAGAGACCAGCTAAGTGCCAACCCGCCTTCACAACTCAGCAATCCAGAAGTACCAATGCTTTTGAAGGTTGGTACTACCTATGTGCCAGTTCATCGAGAACTGACCCCTCTTAGAGACGAAAAAGAATGATCTCCGTTTGTACAGACTCCGCTCGTCTCGCAAAAAAAAACATTGAAAAGAGAAGGACAAGCCCATCAACCCACTGCCATCACGAGCTAGTTGGGGGCAGCCGCGGCCACCAGCGCCAATGCTGGTTGGCAGGAATCACACCTGCCCCAACCACATCGATCTTCTTCCACTGAGGTGATTCTTTAGATCCGTGGGTCACGAAAGGGTCAATCCGCCCACCACGGCACAAAACAGCACTACACGCCAGGCCGGCTGACGCCAACACACCAACAGCAAAAAAGCCACCAATGCCAAGCTCAACTCAAGACTGCTTCTGATCCCCGCTTGCCAGACGGGCTGAAATAAGGCAGCTAGCAGGATGCCCACCACGGAAGCATTGATCCCGAGCATGACGCGACGCATCGTGCGGAGACGGCCAGGATCGCTCCAGAAGGGCAGGATCCCTCCGAGCAGCAAGAAGGAAGGGCAATAGAGAGCGATGAGTGCCAGCACAGAACCGGCGATACCCTCAAGCCCAGGCTGCAGATTAAAGCCAAGAAAAGCCGCGAAACTAAACATCGGCCCCGGCACCGCCTGAGCTGCGCCGTAACCCGCTAAAAACTGCTCCAGATCGATCCAACCGCTTGGCACAAGCGCTTGTTCCAAGAGAGGCAGCACCACATGACCGCCGCCAAACACTAAGGATCCTGTGCGCACAAATCCACTGAGCTGCTGCACAACAAGCGGCCTGGCGATGGCTGAGAGCCAAGGCAGCCCCATGAACAGCACCACCGCCAATCCAAGCAAAACCACGGCCACTGAGCGCTGAAGCGGAAGAATGAGACGTTCAGGTGCCGAAGGCTCCTGGCCAGGTGGCGTGAGCAATAACAAACCCACGAGGCCACCCAACACCAGGACCAGCACCTGAGCCCAGGCTCGAGGCGCCAGCAGCACCAGAACAGCTGCCACAACCATCACGCTGGCCCGCTGCCGATCAGGCGCGAGTTTTCGCTGAAGGGAAAGAACAGCTTGTGCTACCACGGCTACAGCGGCCACCAGCAGGCCTTGCAGCCAGCCACCTTCAATCCAAGTGGGATGGGCCATCAGTAGGGCGGCCGCCAGCACCATCAACACAGCAGACGGCAATGTGAATCCAATCCAGGCCGCCAGCCCCCCAAGCCAGCCGGCCCTAATCAGACCCAGGCCCATACCCACCTGAGAACTCGAAGGACCTGGCAACAGCTGACAGAGCGCAACCAGGTCGGCATAGGCCTCAGGCGTGATCCAACGCTCGCGCTGCACAAAGCGCTCATGGAAGTAGCCAAGGTGCGCAACTGGTCCCCCGAAGGACGTGGAACCCAATACAAAAAACTGAAGAAACACCTCCAGTAGGGCAGGCATGACGGAACAAACTTCTCCTCAAGACGCTATTAAGGCCAAGTCAGACCGTCGGATGCGTAGAACACACCCCCCACTCACCATCCCGTAAAACCTCTAAACATTGTTCTCGAACAATCAAGATCATTCGCTATTAATTTCTTTGAGGGAAGATAAACGAGAACCATCTTTTGATCGAGGAGTCACCGCTGAAACCTAAGCGACATCAATGCCGCGTTGAGCAGAGATCATTAACAGGAGGTAAATTCAGTTCATCCGTCTAGCTCAGACGCCCAGGTTGGCATCAACCTGGGTTGACTCAGCATTAAGTATTCGAGTCGGAACACGCGCAGTTGTTTTAATAATAGCGTTACTGAATCTCAATTGGGAAACAAGCGTTGGTTGCGATTGGCAATCGCCACGAGCGACAACATCACTGGCACCTCAACCAGCACTCCCACCACGGTGGCAAGCGCCGCTCCTGAATTCAATCCAAACAAACTGATCGCCACTGCAACTGCCAACTCAAAGAAATTGGAGGCTCCGATCATGGCGCCGGGGGCCGCGATCGAGCGACGTTGTCCTGCAAAACGCATCCAAGAGGCCGTGATCCAGAAGATCAGATAGGTCTGAAGAGTTAGTGGAATTGCGATCAACACAATTGCCAGCGGATTGGCAAGAATCGCCTGGGCTTGCACCACAAACAGCAAGAAAACAGTGGCGATCAGAGCTGTCATCGCCAGCGGTTTGAGTCGAGCTTCCAAGTGCTCAATTCTGCGGCTGCTACGCAGACACAGTCGGGTCAACCAACCGGCCACCAGTGGAACAACAACGAACAACCCTACCGCTGTGAGCATTGTGTCCCAAGGCACAAGCACATCCGATACACCGAGCAAGAGTGCAGCAATGGGTGCGAAAGCGAACACCATGATCAAGTCATTCACCGCCACCTGTACAAGGGTGTAGTTGGGGTCGCCATCACTCAAGCGACTCCACACGAACACCATTGCAGTGCAGGGTGCGACCCCAAGAAGAATCATTCCGGCCACGTACTCCTGACCGATCGCTTCCGGTATCCAGGCGGAAAAGAGGCCGCGAATGAACAGCCAAGCCAGGGCTGTCATGGTGAGGGGCTTAATCAGCCAATTGACCGCAGCTGTAATCAGAAGACCACGCGGTTGCTGAGAGATTCCACCAATCGATGAGAAGTCCACGGCCAGCATCATCGGGAAAATCATTCCCCAGATCAGAACTGCAATCGGCAGGTTGATCCCAGCAGCCTCCAATGAGGCGATACCTACCCCAAGGCCAGGGAGCAGCCCGCCAAGAGCAACCCCGGCCATAATCGCCAAACCGACCCAAAGAGAGAGATAACGTTCGAAAAAGCCCAAAGAAGCATCAAGAAGACTTCGCGCGATGAGCTTATGTCGCCGCAAGCCTCCACCGGAAAAGACTGACCAAAAGCGATCAAAGATGATGAAACGAAATGGAGAGCTCGCTACGCAACACTCCAGAGATTCAGAGCCCCCTGTCTAGAAGCTTTTCCATGACAGCAACCCTGGCAAGAAGGTCTCAGAGTCTCAGAGGCTTCACAACGCAGTTAGCGGCGCTGTGACGGACCTAGTCAGTCTTACGTCAACGGCCTTTTCGCTGGATCAGTGTTGGTTTTGACGGGCTGTTTGGCAGAGAAGTCGACACCTCAGCAAGGATCTACTGATGGCGTGACTGTGTACTGACCGTGCCAGAGGTTCGTTCAGAAGCTGAACGAACCGGAAGCAGCGATATCAAGAACACATCAGAGTGATCGGTGATCAGAAAGATTTGATCACCCGTACCGTGGTATCTCTGCCTCCGAAGCCGTCACCATCTCCGAATCCACCGCTGCAGCTGATGGCCTGTGCTGGCTTGCGCTGAATGCTTTTTATAGGAAATCCTCGATGTCATCCTCCCTTTCAAATGCCTGAACTGAAAGCGCTGTAATGACAAATACAAGACCGACCAAGGCTTCCATGACAAAAGGAGTGTGACTTGCTTAATCCTCAACCTCAGCCAGGGAGGCTTGCGTGACAATGACTACTCTTTCAAAACACCGACGCCTCAAATTGGTATGCCAAAATACCTTTGGCAATCAATGAGTAGATATCCCCAAGAGCCTTTGAAATCAAATGACTGATCAGTCGTCATCTAGGAATCCAACCAACATAGGCCAGCGCAATCTGTATTTTTTGCTGCAATGAGTTCAGAGAACCGGTCAGTTTCAAGTTCAAGCCAAAAAAACGAAGAAATTCAGACCATCCAGCACTACCTTCAGTGCTCCATGCTCAATATTGCTCAGGCAGGCCAAGCTCCTTGTCATCGGCAAATTCCATGATCAATGCTGCTGCATCCCGCCCCCTACCCCGAAACTTGAGGAAGTCGACCCGCCTGTCGCACCAAATAATGCTGTGCGGGTGGATTGGAATGGCTGGCATCCCCGCAAAAGAGTGATCCATCCAAACGGATGCTATTCAAAACAACTTATTTGCTTGGCAAAGTGCTGCAGGCATCGTTACAGATAGTAGGTAGCCACCATTACACGGCCATCAAGAGGCGAACCGCTCATTGGGGCGGAGTAGGGAATCCCTATCACCACTCGAAAAAACAGTTGCTGAATGCAAAATGAAGCGATCGTCACCCGTCATCCACGAGAACGCCTTGCGTATAGCTGTAAACACGAAACACTTCAGTCGATTAGGTCCAACCGGCCAAAGTGTTTGGTTGCGTGGATGGCTGCCTTGGGACGACTGCCTTGGGATGACGGCCATCAAACACCTGATTTTCCATCACGACAGCCAAGACTGAGCGATTGGCGAAGGCTGCAGGTCGCGCTGATAGCGACGGATGAGATCTTCAGGCGAGCGATGCTTCCGAGGAAGGCTGGTATGGATGCGCTGCAAGTAATCCCAACAGCGCGTTCTTCGAATTCTTTCGAGGTCTGCTCCCTGAGAGACCAAAGTGCGAAGGGCGACGCAATAGCTGGGGAAGCCGGCCTCCAGATCACCAATCGTGAGGGCCGTTTTTGCAGAGCTCATCAACAGATCGCGCTGTGCAGGCACTCTTGTTGAAACCCATCCATCCTGTCGGTTGCCTAGATCACCGTGGCGGTTGGCGATGGGTTCCAGGCTCAAACAAGCTCGTCATCTCAGTGAATGATGCATCTACGGTCGTTGCGGCTGCATGTGGCCACGATTCTTCTGTGCTCGCTGACAGGCAAATATGGACACACTGAAGACTTTCCACTGGGTATGGACAACGCGGATCGAGTGTTAAGCCTGCAAGAGCTGGCTGACCGAAACAGTCGTTAGGAGTCTCACTTGTAAACGTCGACCTGAAGACGAACCACAGATCACAGATAGCTGAAACGGTGCGGAATCGGTTTAAAACTCCCATGGCTTCCAGCCATGCCCCCTTCAATAGAGCAATAGTCAAAGCACAGGTAGACTGCAATGCCAAGAACTAATCACTTAGAGCACATTAGTAAGGATAATCCCATGCAATTGCTTGAACAGGAAGTATTTCCCAAGGAGCAGGAAGCATTCGCTGGCCACTGACAAATCGTTGATGCTGCTCACTTGTCCAAAGAAGACTTCCAATCAACCAATTAGGGAGCAAGGCTAGAAGCCGAGCCTCAAACTCTTGATCAATATCTTTCTCATCGTACATTGCCAATACAGTCATTACTTCTGAATCTGTTAGATAGCCGCGCACTAGCCAAGTCAGCAAAGGCTCTGGTATCGCGGCTCTTGTGAGATTGAGATTTTCTTGAACGGCATGGACCATTTCATGACGGAGCACGTGTTGGAGATCATGTCCGGCTCGTGCAGCATTGCTTTGACATAGCTCAATCAAGTTGGTGTGAGAAATGTACTCACCCATCAGTGATTGGTTGTTTTGACATTCGCGACCTCCCTCCACCACCGTCACACCTGAAAGAACAAGAAAAATCGATAACGCGACATCAGTCACAACCGCCTCCTTAACCATTCCTTAAGAATCTACCCCTGCTCTGGGCCTGTCGAGAGCGCTGCTCAACACAACTTTTCAATCCCGCCACATCCCTTGGCGCATCTACGTGTGCGAGTCGTCAAAGGCTGTGAGCTCTTCGCTTGGGCACAGCTTCTGAACCAGCCGAGTCTTAACAATGACCTTCGGGGTTCGTTCGAGCATTCAAGCCATGCAACCGGCGCAAGGACTGTTGCTCCAACCATTTGTTTAAATCGGTTTCACCCAGTTGTCGTGATCGTTCGACGTCAACTCGGTGGCTGGGATGGAATTGTGTCCAACTGAGCGAATTCCCTCGTCAGCTGATGCCAATGCGTCGTCTACCTCTCTACCCAGTCATGAACTAAAGACCTGCATGATTTGGGCTTACTTGCTAGTCATCCTTCAGTGGCGAGTTTAATTATAAGGTTGAGTATATTCAAACATAATTCCAGGTATCAGCAAAGTTTGCGATGCCGCATGGCCTTTGAGTTTTATGAATCATGCCTTAGGTAGAGAAGTCGAGTCTTGCCCGGATGGTGCTTGGCTTTGCAATCGTCGGCAAGCTGCTGTCGTCATGCTGCACAGGGCTTCGTAGGGCTGGCAGGCATTGGGTTGAGCTTGCCCACTGCCAAGGCTTTGGCTCGTCTGTGCATCTGGCTTGATGTGGAACCAGCGGCTCCATTGCTTTGGCGGTGGGATCCCAATGAGGATTTCTATAGATATTTAAAATTGGCATGTAGAAGTCAGAGAAACGCTTGCTAGCTGACTTTGTTTTGATTGTGATATTCGCGCGGGTCTAAATATGCGTCAAATGATTTGGATTGATTTGATGGCTTCGCCCCAGGGCTGTTCTTGTCGGCAATAACGCTTTACGGTTAAGTTGGTTTCATAGAAATGAAATGATGAAGCTAGCTCCGGAGACATTCGCAGCAGAAGTCTGAGCCAAGTGATGACACTGTGTTTCGCCGGGAGAGGTGGAATGTTTGCTGCCATACAGCCAGAAGGTAGTGATCCGCACCACGACTAGACCCTTCAAACCACTAGAAGAAACCTAAGGATCTAATCCCGATGGAAATCCACACCGCTCACGCCGAACCCATTGGCGAATTCATCCATGACGGCCGACACAAGCCCTTTCGGGCCTTGGCTTGTCAGGTAGGCCTGAGTTCACGACCAACAATCTCGAGAGAGCCGATTCATGCGGTGGACTGGCTCGAGCTCTACAGACAGAAATAGGCGTGATTCTCAAACTGGGCGCCGCAAAGAGAGAATCCCCAGCCGTAAGCCAGTTCAACCTTGATTGAGATCTCTTGTTTGCGAAGAGTGGTGTCTGTGGAACGATTGGCAGGACTCGATGGAGATGATGACGGCAAGAGAACACCGAGCTGTTGATACACCTACTCCTATCCCACGTGAGCGTCGCAAAGAAGTCAATGATGGGCGCCTACGCGCGATCATTTGGATGCCGCTCTCACGTGGTGATCGATGTTGTTAAATCCAGGCGAATTTTGGATTCGTCTCGAGGGTTCATGGCTACCTAAGCAGGAGTGACGAACTGGTCATGGCGGAACACGAGGGTCAGAAACTCACGCCACGCGAGATGGTGAGAGCGCATCTTCCGATCGTTTTTGATCTGCTCAAAACGGCCTCGCTTGTGGTGATCGCTGCAACGGGAATTCACCTCAGTCATCACATTCATGACATGGCGCATGAAGGGATGATCTGGCGTGATCCGCCTGCACAGAATGATCAGGGTGGGCACAAGCACTGATATCAAAGCAGCACTGCATCAATTGCAGTCTTGCTGGCAGGCCATAAGGCACCACAAAACCCCGCTTGTAGCGGGGCTTTGTGGTGTTGTGCCGGGGGATGGATCAGTCCTCACCTCCACTGACTGCCCTGCTTTTCCATTCGCCGGTGTTGTATTGCTTTCAGCCCGTAGGCATCAGGCTCCCCGGCGGTCTGATCAGTAGCCGTAACGGGG
>Ga0189288_10291_pt1 | contig 24208 bp, 27 predicted proteins | sample UW105minimetaG_FD_130316 | JGI IMG/M metagenome (GOLD analysis project Ga0189288, IMG submission 130316) | Marine microbial communities from the Costa Rica Dome - UW105 mini metaG | ecosystem: Environmental > Aquatic > Marine > Oceanic > Photic zone | place: Costa Rica: the Eastern Pacific... | reverse complement strand
TACCCCCGAGATCTACGTGCAAGGCTTCTCCACCGGCCTGCCTGAACCGATCCAGCTGCAGCTGCTGCGCAGCCTGCCCGGGCTTGAGCAGTGCGTGATGCTGCGCCCTGCCTACTCCGTGGATTACGACTATCTGCCCGCCACCCAGCTGCTGCCGTCGCTGGAGACCAAACGGGTGGGGGGGTTATTCAGCGCCGGCCAGCTCAACGGCACCACCGGTTATGAAGAAGCTGCCGCCCAGGGCCTGGTGGCAGGTCTGAATGCCGCCCGCCGTATCCGTGGCCAGGAGGCGGTGCACTTCCCCCGCGAAGGCAGTTACATCGGCACGATGATTGACGACCTGGTGAGCAAAGATCTACGCGAGCCCTACCGGGTACTGACCAGCCGCAGTGAGTACCGGCTGGTGCTTCGGGGCGATAACGCCGACCGGCGCCTGACCCCCCTGGGTCGAGAACTGGGACTCATCGACGACCGCCGCTGGCAACTGTTTGAAGAGAAGCTCGAGGCGATGGAGGCTGAAAAGCAACGTCTAGAGACCCAGCGCCTCAAGGTGAGCGATCCGGTCGCCCCTGCTGTAGAGGCGGAAACCGGCGCCCCAATCAAAGGATCCATCACCTTGGCAGATCTCCTGCGCCGACCGGGGATGCATGCCGCTGATCTGGTGCGCCATGGCCTGGCCGACGTTGCTCTGCCCTTGCCGGTGCGGGAAGGGGCCGAGATCGACATCAAATACAGCGGTTATCTCCAACGCCAGCAGCAGCAAATCGATCAGGTGAAACGCCAACGCCAACGCAAATTGCCAGACGCGATCGATTACGCCGCCATCGGCACCCTCTCCAGGGAAGCTCGGGAAAAGCTTGCGGCCGTGCGACCCCTCACCCTCGGCCAGGCCAGTCAGATCCCTGGGGTGAGTCAGGCCGACCTCACCGCCCTGCTCGTATGGCTGGAGCTACAGCAACGACGCAGCCAATCAACCGATCCGCAACTCGCCCCAAGCGCAAACTCTCGATAGCGTTGAAGCCCTGGTCGATCCTCCATGGCCTCTTGCATCACCCGATCCAGGGCCTTCTGGAACCTGCGCGCCGAACAGGTGATGGACCAGGTGTTCATGAAATCGGACAGCACCCTCCATGCCGTGCGAGTGGCGGTCGATCCCGACCAGCCACCACGACGCAGCGAGAGCGGAACAACACGCCAACAGCAGAAGCGTAATGGACTGCTGATCAGCGCAACCGTGATGGCAGGGGTTGGGCTGAGTAGCAGCCTCTGGCTGGCCCACAACTGGCAGCGATCCCTACAAGCGCTCAACCGTGAACGCGACCTCCAGATGATCGAGCGACTGCGCCACTTGCCTGTGAACACGCAAGCGAATCAGGCATCAAAGGCTGCCACCGCCCCAGCACCCGCGAATGCAGCCAACGCGAATGCTGCCAACGCTGATGCTGCCAACGCTGATGCTGTGCCAACCATCGCAAGCGCCGAACTCCAACCCCTCACCATTCCTTTGGCGGGCACACTGCCCATCCCCAACGCCATTCCCAGTCCTGAGGAAGACGCAGCGCTGCTGATGGCACCCGCCGAACCACTTCTGGTGGGAGTCGTGCATGCCGGCGGAGGCCAGGGCTCAGCCATCTTCCAACTCGATCAACTCTCGCTGTCGGCATCCCCGGGCGAAGCGATCGGCAACAGCGGCTGGCAGCTGCGGTCGGTCCAAACCAATGGAGCCGTGATTGAACGCGATGGCGACGTTCGCAACCTGAGCGTGGGAGGAGCGTTCTGAACCAACCCAGCACCCTTCTTCCCTCGCCAACACCCCTGTGGGAAGCAGCAACGGCCGCAGTACTTCGTGGCGAGGGCCCAAGCCCTCTACCCGGTCCTTGGCGCTTGATGCTGCTGGGAGATGGCAGCCCTACACGCCATCTGCGACTGCTGACCGGCCACCCGGTGGCCGTGCGACTGGTGGCGATGGAACCGGAACCGGAATCGCCCGGTAGCCAACCATCCCAGCTGCCGCGCGAGGTCAGAGAGCTGGAGCCACCCCTCCTGCGTCGTCAGGTCTGGCTTGACTGCGGCGGACAAACCCTGGCCTGGGCAGAAAGCTGGTGGAACCAAACCGAAGCCGAACAGCATCTACGCGACCGCAACCTGCCGATCTGGCTCAGCCTCACCCAAGGGCGTTCGGAACTGTTTCGGGAGGTCGATGGCTTGGCTCTGGTGCAGAGCCCATGGCTGGAGGAGGGCTTCGCGCAGCAAGGACCCTTCTGGAGTCGGCACTACCGCTTCTTCCGCCAAGGCCGCGAACTGACTGTGATTCGCGAGGTGTTCAGCCCACGGCTTGAACAATGGCTCGGCCCTGCACCTCGCCAACCGCTTCACCTCATTTCATAAACAAATCGGGAGGTTTGTCCCGATTCGCCCTTGACAAGTTGCGCCTTAATGTGCTTTCCGGATCATGGGTGCAGTCATTCGGCGTTTCCTATGGCAACCCCCACCTGGCTGAGCCTCACCGAATTGGGGCAGTTGTTCGGCATCTCCTCAACCCACTGCGGACGGGCCCTGGATCGCCTCGGCTGGCGCGATCGCCACGGCCGACCGACAACGACCGCGGTAGAGGCAGGCGCCGCAACAGCCACAGGATCCAGCCTGCAACCACGCAATGCCGTTTGGAACACAAAAATCTGCTCCACCCTGCTGCAAAGCCAGGGTTACAAACGCATCAGCCGTTCCCAACACGTGAAGCAATGGGTGGCTCTGCTGGAGGCACTGAGCGAAGGTTCAGCCTCGATCACCACCACCCCTGAGCAGATGGCGCAAGATCTTCCTGCTGAACTCGTCGATGATGTCAACACCCAGCTCAGCCGCCGGGGCTGCCGCTTTCAGGCTGCGCTGAACACCAGCGTCTGAACTGGTTCAGGATCGCCGGCGACTGGAGCGGGGCAAGGCACGACGGCCAGCCACCGGTCGCTGGGGTGATGACGGCGAAGCCACAGCATCCGACGCAGCCGGGGAAGGCTGAGCCTGAACTCTTGTCTGGGTACGCTGCCAGCGTTCCACGCGGAAGCTGTCATCATCGGGCCAGGCATCGTCACTGTTGTGAACAGGCCGGCCCGACGAAACGGATGAGGTCGTCGCACCGGGCGGCGTCACAGCTGCAGGCTCATTCGCAGCAGCGATGAGAGGGGGCTGACGCCTGGAAATCGCCTGCAGACGCCGTTTACCGCCAGTGCTGACGGCACGGCTGTCCCCAGCGATGGCATCGACACGAGCGGAGGAACGGTCGCGAACGGTTCGAGCCGCCGGCTCTGGCTCCCAGGGCTCACGCCAGTCATCCTCTTCATCAAGCAGCCAATCAATCTTGTCTCCCACCCAGCGACCGACAGCGTCGAGGCTGGCCCCAGAGGAGCGACCGGCACGCCCAGCCACTCCACTACGGCGACCAGGACGGGTGCCTGCCACACCATCAACAAGTTGCCGACCGGTCTCGAGCCACTGATCCAGCCGGCGATCGAGCTGATCATCACGGCGCGGCCTTGACTGGCGCGGATAGGGCTGGCGTCTGGACTCCATACCGATGACGTTAACGACGCCGGCGAGCCAGCCAACGTTCACGCCTGCAACCAATCAACGCGATCGACATCCCACACACCTGCAGGACCAAAAGGAACTGATTCATTTCAGCCATCAACGTCGGAGACAGACGGGACGATCGGCTCGAAGCGCAGCAGGCAGCTGGCATGCCAGACCCCGCCATGATGCCGTTCACAGCAAGGGCGACAGGCCGCGTTACGGACTCTGCGACGGTAAGGGACCGCACGGCCACAACAAGGGCAGATCGCCATCCAGCGAGCCGGCTTGACCGGTACAGGAAAGCGATGCCGCACACTCACCTCAAAGCGACTCTGAGTGCGGTTGATCTGGGCCATGCGCGCACGAAAGTTGGGGCCATGGCTTTCCTCAACCCTGAGCACCAGATCCACCCAGGCGTGAATCATCTCGTGACAGAGCGTGCTTTCGGTGGCGGACCGGGGCAGAGGATCCAGCAGCGGTCGCGACAACACGATCTCCCGTCCCAGCGGTGGGGCCACACCGGGCCCACGCCGATACATCCCTGCCGTGCGACACATCCGGCCATCACTCCAACGCACCGACAGCAGAGGCTGCACACCATTGACCAGCGCACCATCGAAGTGCTCCCGGTTGAGCCGATGAAAGAGGGGCAACAACGGCTCCAGGGGCATGGCAGAAGCGAAGCAGCGCAGCGATCAAACGCGAGCAGTCTGACCGTCGTGGGCAGCCGTCAGTCAGACTTATTCGCAATCTCAAGCGTGCAGCGTCAATGGATGTGGCTCTGGTTCGGGACATCGGAAGCAAGGCCTTGCTGGCCGGAGCCGGAGCCCTGCTTCTGTACTGGACAATCACCGCTGTGAAGCTGGTGCTCAGCGCCCGCGGCATCAATCCGTTGATCAAGCAGTTCTTCACCCAAGTGGCGGCAGGACGGATTGATGCTGCCTATCTGCTCACCACCAAGAGCTATCGCCAACATGTCAATCGTCAGCAGTTCATCCGCTTCCTGGCGGGGCTGAAACTGAACCGCTTCCGCAACCTCAAGTCAGGCCGTCCACGCATGCAGGAAGGCGACATCATCCTCACCGTGAAGCTCAAATCAGACAACGACGAAGAGCTGCCCCTCGACTTCACCTTCACAAAGATGGATGACTCCTGGCGCATCGCCAGGATTAATCAGGTGAACAGCTGAACATCGACCACCTCACTGAACGATGACGGCAGCATCCGCGGAACGAGCCAGGGAACTTCGCAACCTGCTCAACACCGCCGCTCACGCCTATTACGTTCTGGATGCACCCGTGATGGAGGATCCGGTCTACGACCGGCTCTACAGGGAGTTGCTGGATCTTGAGGCCACGAATCCGAGCCTGGTCACAGCCGACAGCCCCAGCCAACGGGTGGGTGGGACTCCAGCCGAGGGATTCAGCAGTGTGCGACATCGCATCGGCCTGCTCAGCCTTGATAACGCTTTCAACAATGAAGAGCTGAGGGCCTGGTACACCCGCCTGCTGCGGGTGCTCGATCGCGAGCCCCCACCGGATCAGCCACCACCAGCTCTTGCGATGGTGGGAGAACTAAAGATCGATGGCAACGCACTCGCTCTCAGTTATGAAAACGGCGTGTTGGTGCAAGCAGCAACCCGCGGCGATGGCGAGCAAGGCGAAGAGATCACCGCCAACGTGCGCACGATCGGATCGATACCACTCCGCTTGCAGCTAGAGACGCCCCCGGCCTGGCTGGAGGTGCGTGGCGAAGCCTTCATTCCGGATGGCATCTTTGCCGCGATCAACACCGAACGCCAGCAACGCGGCGAAGCCCTGTTTGCCAACCCCCGCAACGCCTGCGCCGGCACCCTGCGCCAGTTGGATCCGAAGGTGGTCTCAGCCCGCCGCCTCGATTTCTTCGCCTACACCCTCCACCTCCCAGACGATTGGGAGGGGCCACGCCCCGTCAGTCAGTGGGATTCTCTGCACTGGCTGAGGGATGCCGGCTTCAAGGTGAATCCCAATGCAGAGCTCCTTGCTGACCTTGGAGCCGTGGAGGCATTTTTCACCAGCTGGGACAGCGGCCGCCGCCAGTTGGACTACGCCACCGATGGCGTGGTGGTGAAGCTCAATGATCTCCGGCTCCAGGATTCAGCCGGCTTCACCCAGAAAGCCCCCCGCTGGGCCATCGCGCTCAAATACCCGGCCGAAGAAGCCCCCAGCCGCTTGCTCCGCCTGGCCTGTCAGGTGGGCCGCACCGGTGTCATCACTCCCGTTGCTGAATTCGAACCAGTGCCACTGGCTGGCACTAGCGTCAGCCGTGCCACGTTGCACAACGCCGACCGTCTGGAGGAGTTGGATCTCCATGGCGGCGACACGATTGTGGTGCGCAAGGCCGGCGAGATCATTCCCGAAGTGGTGCGGGTGCTGCCGGAACTCCGACCGCAGAATGCCCAACGCCTGGAACTCCCACACACCTGCCCTGAATGCGGGTCCGAACTGGTGCGCGAGCAAGGCGAAGCCGCCACCCGCTGCGTCAACAGCAGTTGTCCGGCCATCCTGCGCGGTGCCCTACGCCACTGGGTCAGCAAAGGTGCACTCGATGTGGACGGCCTCGGCAGCAAATTAATTGAACAACTGGTGGACAGAGGTTTGGTGCAATCGATCGCCGACCTGTATCGCCTGGATGCAGCCTTACTGGGCAGCCTGGAACGCATGGGTCAGAAAAGTGCTGACAATCTGATCCATGCACTGGAACGCTCCCACAACCAGGGGTGGGCACGTCAGCTCTATGGACTTGGCATCCACCATGTGGGTGAAGTGAACGCCAAAGCGCTTTGCGCCAGCTTCCCGAACGCTGCCGCCCTCCAAACTGCCGCTTGCTCCGCACCCGAAAGCATCACGGCGGTGTTCGGCATTGGTGCTGAAATTGCCCAAAGCCTGCAGCAATGGTTTTCCAATCCCGCCAACCTGGAGTTGTTGGATGCCTTGCGCAGTCTGGGTTTCAGCTTGGCCCTCAATGATGAGGAGCGAGCCCGGACCGAAGCCTCCAAGGCCAACCGTCATCTCACTGGTCGCAGCTTCGTCCTGACGGGAACTCTGCCCACCCTGACGCGATCACAGGCCAAGGAGCTGATCGAAGCCGCCGGTGGCAAAGTGAGCGGATCTGTGAGCAAAAAGACCAGTTACGTGGTGGCAGGAGAAGAGGCCGGAAGCAAATTGGAAAAAGCCAAAACGCTTGGGCTCTCGATTCTTGATGAATCCGCACTGCAGACCCTGCTGAATCCAGCTCAATCCAACCCAATCTCTTGACCCGATGGGCACCCTGCTCCGACGTGTACTGCAAAACATCTCCGGGGAATGGCAACTGAACCTGGAAAGCCGAGTCCCCCGCGATGAGCTTTACCGGGCCCGAATTGCCTCCTCAAAACCCTCCCTGGGCTTTTTCATACTGCTGATCTGCTCAGCCGTTATTGCCACCCTCGGACTGATCGCCAACAGCACCGCAGTGGTGATCGGCGCGATGATCGTGGCGCCGTTAATGGAACCAATCCTCAGCTTGGCCTTTGGCCTCACCGTTTCGGACGACCGTCTGATCAAACGCTCGGCCATTACGGTCATCATCGGCGTGGCCACAGTGGTGGGTACCGCATGGATTCTGGCCGGGTTATTTGGGGCTAGCGAGGTGAACAATGAGATGACGGCCCGCACCGCACCGAACCTGATTGATCTGGTGATTGCCGTTGCTGCTGCTATCGCAGGGGCCTTCACCATTAGTCGTGATCGGTTATCAAACTCGATTGCCGGCGTAGCAATCGCCGTGGCCCTTGTTCCACCTCTATGTGTCTGTGGCATCGGTCTGAGCCTTGGATCCGAACTCACCGCAGTGTTCGGTCGCGGCACCATCACGGGCCTCACGAATCAAGTTGCAGAAGGATCTTTGCTTCTCTTTCTCGCCAACTTGATCGGCATTACTGTAGCCAGCCTGGCGGTGTTCATGTTCCAGCGCTATGGCTCAGTCAAAACAGCCTGGCGGCACCTACTGGTTTGGCTTGGCTTGCTCGGCCTGCTCTGCATCCCCCTCTCTTCATCACTGCATGACTTCAGTGTGCGTCAGCAGATCAACAGCCAATTCTCAAACTTCAAAGCCGGTCTAATCCAGCAGGGTAAATATTCAGGCAAAGATGCTTATACCCTGCAGCGAATTAAATTGCTTTATAGCAATGTGCGCGTCTTGGAAAACTCTGCAACGATTGACATCGTGCTCAATGTTCCCGAAAAACTAGTGGGCCAGATCGGCCTTGATGAGATGCAACAAAGAATCCGTCATCAAGCCCAGGATGAGTATGGACTGGAAGAGGTGACGATCAACATCAGCGTGATCCCTACACAGATTCTTCGCTATAACCCCACTTCGAGCAAAGCGTCATGAATCACGCTCCAACCCACCCCTGGATCAAGACTGACTGCGGCCAAGCCAAATACGCAGAGCTGTCTGCCAGAAAGGGGACGCTGGCCAAACTGCGACTGAGCTGGTTTGTTGTGATCGCCGCGCTGCGCGACTGGCATCTGCCAACCGCTTAAGGCTGCGTGCCCTCAGCCTGCAAGGCCCGTTGAGCAGCACGACCCACCAACCAAACTGCAGCAATCGTGGCCACGACTCCCACCACCCGAAGCGCCCAAGCACCGGGAGAGGCCTCGCCAGCCAGCACATCACCGAAGCGGGCCACGTCACCAGCCAGCGCACCCAGGGCACAGAACAGCACGGTTCCGGGAAGGATGCCGAGCAAACCCAAGCTGTAGTCGCGCAGGCTCACATCGCTGAGCCCATAGGCCAAATTCAGCAAAGAGAAAGGAAATGCCGGCGAGAGCCGGGTGAGCAAAACGAGCTTGAGCCCCTCACGGCTCACACCACGCTCAACAGCCTGCAACTTCGGGATGCTGGCTAACCGCTTCTGGGCCCAGTCCCGCAGCCAATGGCGTCCAAGCAAAAAGGTCGCTTCTGCTCCCAAGCAGGCACCCACAAACACCAGCACGCTCCCCCACCAGGTGCCGTAAAGCGCACCCGCCAGCATCGAAGCCCAGACACCTGGCAGCAACAGGGTGACCCACAGGGCATACAGCGGGATGAACAGCACTCCGCCGAGGGGGGTGCGCAGAACATCCAGTGCGGGCGTCAGCAGTGAAAGGAAATCAGCCAAAAGCCCACAGCGTCATGCCGCGGCCATGCTGACCGATCAGCCGATCACCGGTGGATGATTCGGAAAAGGCAAGCTTTCTATCCAACTCCGCTCGCTTTGCCTCGAGATGGCAAGACTGCAGGCAATACATCGTTAGCGCGATGGCAGCCCGTCGATGTCACTGGAGCTTCATTGGCCTGAGCAGCATGCTGGCGGCCCTACTCAGTGCCTGCAGCCAAACAGGGCCCTCCCTGCCAAGGGTGCTGCGAGTGGCGAGGAGTACCTCCGATCCAGGCGGCCTGAATGTGGACGAGACGGTGCGCAGTCGCCGGGTGATCAAGCAAGTGCAGGCGCTTGTGCAGGAGTTTGATCCCGGCCTGCATCTCCATCCCAGCAGCTTTTCGGAAGCCAACCTGCAACGGGAGATCGCCCGCCAGACGAACAGTGGACTGGGGCCGGATCTGATCATCACCAACGGCAACTCCGCCCTAGCCCTGCTGCACAACAAACTCACCGATCCGATCTCGCTGTCAGCTGAAGAACGGACCCAGATCTCATCGCTGGCCCTAAATCGAATCACCACAGCGGAAGGGCAAATCGCCGGCTTACCCGTGAGCCAGTATGTGCAGCTCGCCTGTTACGACAAACGCCGACTGCCAGAGCCGCCCGAAAGCCTCGATGCACTGGCCAAAGCCAGTGGCAAAGGCAAGGTGTTTGGCCTGGCCATGCACCTGGAAGATCTGTACTGGACCCTGGGGGGCTTCGAGGCCACAGCAGCTCTGCAGATGATGTTGGATCGTGGCAGTCCCAGCATTGAGAACAAGCGTCGCTTGAACGCCTGGCTGGGCTGGCTTCAGAACGCCAGCTTTCAGCAAAACGTGCTGTTCCTCAACAACCAGGTGGATCTGAGGGAGCAACTGATCAAGGGTCAACTCGACTGGATCACCTGCTGGAGCTCCCAGTTACCTCAGCTGCGCACAGCCCTGAAAGAGAACCTGGGAGTGACCACACTGCCTAGGGGCCCGGTTGGCAAAGCAACACCAATCACGCGTATGCAGGTGTGGGCGCTCGGACGCAATTCAAGCTCTCGCCAACGCGCCGACAGCCTGCGACTGCTGGCCTTCATGGTTGAACCCTGGGCTCAGAAAACATTGTCGCTGAAATACCGCACCTCCTTTCCCATCAATCCCAAAGTGATGCCGATCGTGCAGCGCCAGTTGGCGACAGAACGCCATCTCGATCCCGCTCAATTAGAGCTCGGACTCACCGACAAACCCAGCACCCATCACGGCAATGCATTACTGAGTGCCATCAGTTCCGATCCCCGGCGGATGACGGAAGTGGGCAACGTGCTCAACAACGTGATCTTCGGAACGCTCAATACCAAGGAGGCATCCATGGCGCTGGAGCAAGCCTTAGCAGGAGCAAAGCCATGAGCGCGCTGCCTTGGCTCGGCGCGGTCACACCGGGGGCGATCGGCGAAGAACTGCTCAGCTGGCTGGTGTATCTGCAGCGGGGATCTGTGCTTCTGCAGCTGGTAGTGGTGATCGGTCTGCCGATCACCATGCATCGATTCAGGGATCGCCACCTCGAGCCCCTGCGCAACCATCCAAACCTGCAGAGCCTCGTCGGCCCGTTGCTGCTGCTGCTACTCAGCCTGGTCTTCTCCCTGCTGCTCCAACCCAGTGGTCTGATTCGCTATTTCGCCCTGCTTTGGCTCGGATGGAATCTGTTCACTCCTCTGAAAACGCTGCTGCTGCACTTCAACAACACATTCCCGGTCGAGGAGCTGGAGAGCACGTTTCTCAAGCCTGTTTATGTGATTCTCTCCATCCTCTCGTTCATCAGGCTGATGGGCAGCCTCGAAAACCTTTCACGCATCCCCGTCGCCAATCTTTTTGGCGTTGAACTGAGCTTGGGCAAGATCTACACAGCGATTGTTGCCGTCTACATCATCCTCACGGTGGCCTCCAGACCCGCATCGTTCTTGGCCTGGATCAGTGGAAAGGTCTTCGGGGTGAAGAGCCAAAACCGCAAAGGCCTAGAGCTCATCTTCCGCTACAGCGTGATCGGCGTCGGCCTTCTGGCCGTGGCCTACTACGTGGGCATCGACGGCAACGCCTTCATCGCCATCGCCGGCGGCTTATCGGTCGGCATCGGTTTCGGCATCAAAGAAATCATCTCTAATTTCATCAGCAGCATCTGGTTGCTGTTTGAAGGCTCGGTCAGGCCCGGAGAGATCCTGATGATCAACGGTGATCCTTGCACCGTGCGCAATCTCGGGCTGCGAGCCACCCAGCTCCGCCGCGGCCGGGATGGGGCGGAGCTACTGATCCCCAACCAAAACTTCTTCACCGAAGAGGCGATCTCATACACGGCCACGGAGACCTCAAGACGCGACTCCGTCAACGTGGGCGCTGCCTATGACCATGACCCAGAGCAGGTGGTGGAGTTGCTAGAAGCCATCGCCACAAACCACCAGCAAGTGCTGAGCTATCCACCACCCCAGGCCTTCGTCACCGACTTCGCCGATTCCGCCGTGAACTATCGCCTGCTGTTCTGGGTGGCCAATCCGCTTCAGTCCTTCAACGTTGGTAGCGAACTGCGTCAGGCGATCTGGAAACGTTTTGAAGAAAAGGAGATCACCATCCCCTTCCCCCAGCGTCAGGTGTACCCCATGGAATGGCCACCAAGCAACCAGACAAGCCTGCGACCACAACTGCAAGCAGAGCCGAATCTTGAGCCAAGAACTGAAGACGAGATGGACTAAATTCGCGACCGCAACGCTTCGGTCTCATTCCAGATCTCCATTCGGCCCAGAAATTCAAATTAGAGTTCCTGCAGACCAACACCGGTCTGTTGGTGGGGACCCTGGCGCTGCTGGCAGCCTGGCTCTTACTGCAACTATTGAGCCGCCATGGGCGCAATATGGGCAGCCACCTCGCGGCAGCACTCAGACGTCCTGTTCTGTTTGGGCTTGGGGTCTCGCTGTATGCGAGCTGGATCATTCATCAGCTCAATGAAGACCTCGGGCTGGGGCTGCTGGTTCAAGCTGAAGTCAACCGGATCTCCACAACCCTGGTAATCGCCAGCATCACCTGGGCCGTGATGAATGTTGGCCAGACCGTACTGCTGTCGGCATCGATGCGGCGCTGGATCCAAATCGAAGATCAGCAAGATGAGTCAATGCTGATCAATGTGATGAGCAGGCTTTACACAATTGTGGTACTGGTGATCGCCACTGCAGCCCTGATGGTGAACTTTGGGGTTCCCTCTGGAGCCATTGCCACGATGCTCGGCGGCGCTGGCATCGGCTTTTCCTTTGCTACCCAGCAGATCAGCCAGAACTTCCTCTCTGGCTTCATGCTGTTTTTTAATCGGCCCTTCAGGGAAGGCGACTGGATCAACGCCAACAATCTGGAAGGAACAGTTGAAAAGATTGGCTGGTACTACACACGAATTCGCACCTTTGATCGCCGACCTCTTTACATTCCGAACTCTTTATTTGCAACCAATCCAATTCAAAATCCTGGCGAAATGTACAACCGCAGGATTCTTGCGAACATCAGTCTTCGCTATGAAGATCTTGGAGCAATTAATGGCATCACCCAAGAAGTTCGCAGCCTCTTGCAACAGCATCCAGATATCGACCAAAGCCAGTCAATACTCGTCAACTTCAACGAATGGGATGCATCGTCGATCAACATGATGGTTTACTGCTTCACAAAAACGACGATATGGAAAGACTGGCTTGATATTCAGCAATCGATCTTTCTCGATATTGCTGCCGTTGTTCAGCGCAGCGGTGCCGATTTTGCCTTTAATTGCACAACGTTGTATCCAGCACCGGGCTCCGATTCAAACGCAATCACTCAGTCACTGAATCGAGGCGATCAGACGGGATCAAGCCAAACAGCATGAAGCCAGCATCAAGCACCCAGCCAACCCTCCCTTCAAAAGAGCAACGAGCTCCATTCCGGCTAACTCGATGCTGAGGTGTAGTGACGCAAAGCAAACATCCAGAAACCACGTGCAGCGGTGAAGAATCCAGCGGCCAAAATGATCCCTAAGGCCAACAACGGCAGTGAGGCCCGGCCCAACAACACCTCCGCCGGGACGGTGGTGAGAAACGCCACCGGCAGCACCAAGGTGAACAGGAGCCGCAGCGGTGCGGGGTAGGCCTCGATCGGATAACGGCCCGAGGCCAACAGAGCGCGCAGTACTTCCGTGGCATTCCAGGTCTTCACGAACCAGATGCTTGTGGCTGCGATCAGGAACCACAGGGAATAGAGAATCACACCACCAACCACCAACATCACCAGCACAGTGACCAACACAGCTGGCGTGAACACAACACCGGATTGGTGCGCTCCCCAGCCCGCCAGGCCCAGCCCAAGAACCACTTCCGACAAGCCCGCGGGAGCAAACGTCCGCAGCGACACCCAAAACTGACTGTCGATCGGCTTGAGCAGCACGAAATCCAGAGTGCCCTCACGCACATGGGTCACGATCGAGCCGAGATTGGGCCGCAGCCAGGCACTGCTCATGCCATCAAACACGGTGTAAAACCCCTGCACCATCAGGGCCTGGTTCCAGCTCCATCCACCAAGCTCACGGCCTGGGCCAAAAAAGAGGGATAACAGCAGCAGGCTGCCGCCCAGGCTCAAGGCCACCGCCAACAGTTCGATCAGCGCATTCGCCTGATACTCCAGCTGGGTTGCCAAAGCCGTTCCCCAGAAACGTCGCAAGGTGCGCCAGTAACGCCCCATCTCAAGCCCCCATGGCGCTGTAGCGCCGCACGCCGGCCCGCCACAGCAACAACACCAACGGCAGCAGCAGCAACACCCAGCCCAGCTGTGCTGCAAAACCCCCAGCCAAATTGACCGGATCCCCCGAGAGCACCCGAGCAGGAAAATCAATCAGATAGGGGAAGGGGGTCCACTGCACCCACGCCCGCACAGCTGGTGGAAAGGCCGTCAGCGGAGCGAGCAGCCCTGAAAAGAACAGGAAAGGAAGAAACAACAAGCGCTCCAGAGCTGTGGCTTTCTCACTCCAGAAACAGAGAGAGGCGATCAGGCTCTGGAGCAAAAAAGCGATCGCAAACGCCATCCAAGTGGCCATCCAGGCCAGTAACAAGCCTCCGAGAGAGGGCACCCAGAACGCCTGGGGCTGAATCAAAAAGAACAGCGCAGCGATCAACGCTGCAAAGGGCAAGCGCGTGAGCTGTTCGCCAAGATGCGCAGCCACATAGCGCCAGAGAGGATGCAAGGGCTGCAACAGGTATGGCGACAACCTTCCCAACAGCGCATCCTCCTCAAAGGCGTAAACCACCCACACCACCGAAAACTGGCGCACCAGAAAAGCACTCAGGAAATACCGGTCCAGAGCGACTCCGTCCAACCCCAGCTCGGCCCGCGCCGCACTGCCGCTCCAGAGGCTGAGCATGATGAAGGGCAGCACTCCAGAGAGAGCCCAGAGGGCGATCTCGGCTCGGTACTCCAGCATGTGGGCGTATTGACTGCTCAACAGCGCCCGAATGATGCGCCAGTTGAGCCCGAAGATCCTCATCAGAGACTCCCCTGACGGAACAACTCACCGATCAGCTGATCGATCGGTGGATCATTCACTTCCAGATCCCGAACCTCAAAGCGCGCAAGGATCTGAGCCAACACGCTGGTGAGCAAAGCAGGGTCCACCCTGAGGTTGACCTCGCAGTTTTCAAGACGGTCAAGCTGCCCCAAAGCGGCGAAGGCCTCCGCTGGAGCCGGCTGTTCCAACTCAAGCCGCACATGGCGCTCCGGCGCCAAACGACTGGCCAAACGATCCAAAGCACCATCGTGGAACAGCTGCCCCTGGTGGATGAGCATCACCCGTGGGCACAGTGCCGTGATGTCAGCCATGTAATGGCTAGTGAGCAAAACAGTGGCTCCAGTGCGCCGGTTGTAGTCCGCCAGAAACTGACGCACCCGCATCTGGGCGTTCACATCCAGCCCCAAAGTCGGTTCATCCAGAAACAACACCTCCGGCTCATGCAGCAGGGCTGCCAGCAACTCCGCCTTCATGCGCTGCCCAAGCGACAACTTGCGCACCGGACGGGTGAGCTCTTCGCCGAGCTCAAGCAAATCGGAGAGCTCGTTGATCCGCCGGCGGGCAACGCGATCAGGGATGCCATACACCGCTGCGTTCACCCGCAGCGAATCCATGGGCGGCAAGTCCCAGATGAGCTGTTGCTTCTGACCCATCACCAGCGTGATGCGTCGCAAGAAATCGGGATGGCGACGTTGGGGTCGATGACCAGCCACCAACACCTCGCCGGCGCTGGGATGGATCAAGCCACACAGCATTTTGAGCGTGGTCGTCTTGCCGGCACCATTGGCGCCGAGAAAGCCCACCATTTCACCGGGAGCGATCGAAAAGGACACCCCCTTGACCGCAGACACCTCACGATGGCGACGGCGCAAAAAATGCTGCAGGGTGCCAGCGAGACCAGGTTGCTTGTCGGCGACCCGATAGGTCTTGCTCAGCCCTTCAACCGAAATCAGCGAGGAATTCAGCGGTCGCCTTCAGCTCTCCCATCAGGCTAGAGATCGATTCTGCTGAAGACGATCAGCTGAGATCAGCGAGGCGTTTGCGGGCCAGATCCGCCTGAGCCTCCGCTTCCGCCAAGTTGGACTTGCACTCAGCCACCACCTCCGGCGGTGCCTTATCGGCGAAGTTGGGATTCCCAAGGCGACCTGCCAAACCCTTGATTTCCTTTTCAGCCTTGGAGATGTCTTTCTCCAGACGAGCCGTCAGCGCTTCAAGGTCCACCAGGCCCTCAATCGGCAGCAACACCTGCAGCTCACCGCTCACACCAGCCAGAGCCTTCGCCACCGGTGATGCTTCCGACTGGTCTGGCGTCATCACCTGCACCGATTCAGCCCGGGTGAGGGCGGTGATATCGGCCGTTCCCCGCTGCAACATCGCTGCCAGATCGCCGCGGCCACTCACGAAACGCACCGGCACAGTCTGCGACGGCTTCAAGCCAGCCACCGCCCGCAGGTTGCGCACCACGCGAATCGCCCCAATCAGTTCCGTGAACGAGGCCTCAAGGCCATCATCCAGCGCTGCCTCATCCACAGCCGGCCATGCCTGAAGTGCCAAAAACGTGATCTCCGATGCCGCGGTGACGCTGTGCCAGAGCTCCTCGGTGAGGTGCGGCATCAGCGGATGCAACATCAGATGCATCTCGCTGATCACCTTGGCGAGTACCTGCCGAGCCGTGCGCTGGTCGGCAAGCGCTTCGGCGCTGGGATTCTCACCAGGGTTGAGCCGCCGTTTGCTCAACTCCAGGTACCAGTCACAGACATCGTTCCAAGCAAACTCATAGAGACCCTTGGCCGCTTCTCCCAGGCCATAGCTGCCGTAGCGCTCAGCCGTTTCGCGGTTCACCCGCGCCAGCCGGGAGAGAATCCAGCGATCTGCAAGCTGCAGTGCGGCTGGATCGGGATCCCCCAGTTGGGCCGGCGTCTCACCGCCAAGATTCATCAGCGCAAAACGGGTGGCGTTCCAAAGCTTGTTCGCGAAATTACGAGAGGCCTCCACCGTGGCGGACGTGTCCTTCTTGCGGTCGTAGTCGACGCGGATGTCCTGTCCAGCGCCGGCCACCTCGCGAACGAGCGCAAAGCGCAGAGCATCGGTGCCATACCGCTCGATCAGCAGCAGCGGATCGATACCGTTGCCAGCGCTCTTGCTCATTTTGCGGTTCTGCTCGTCCCGCACCAGGCCGTGGATGTAGACGTCCTTGAAGGGCATCTCACCGGTGAAGGCACCGGCCATCATCGTCATCCGAGCCACCCAGAAAAAGATGATGTCGAAGCCCGTCACCAGCGTGCTGGTCGGATACCAGCGCTGGAGGTCGGCACTGTCGGCATCCGGCCAGCCCAACGTGGAAAACGGCCAAAGACCGCTGGAAAACCAGGTGTCGAGCACGTCCTCGTCCTGCTCAAGCTCCGCAGCCGCGCCGTACTTCGCTTGGGCCTTCTCCAGGGCTTCGGCTTCGTTCCGCGCCACCACATAGGGCGTGCTGTCGGTGTACTTGCCGTTGGTCTCACTGATCACGAACCAAGCGGGAATGCGATGGCCCCACCACAGCTGGCGACTGATGCACCAGTCGCGGATGTCGGTGAGCCAGTCGCGATAGACCTTCTCCCAACGTTCAGGAATGAAACGGGGGTCCTGCTTCTCCAGCGCCTCTCGGCAGCGAGCTGCGAGGGGCTCGGTCTTCACAAACCACTGGGTGGAGAGCAGCGGCTCCACCGGCACTTTGCCGCGGTCTGAGTAGGGAACGCTGTGGCGATAATCCTCCACCTTCACCAGCAGACCCAGCTGCTCAAGCCCGGCCACCACAGCCTTGCGAGCATCGAAACGGTCCAGGCCCTCAAACTGCCCAGCCTCCTGATTCATGGTGCCGTTCTTGCGCATCACCGTGATCTGAGGCAGACGATGGCGCTGACCAATCGCAAAATCGTTGGGATCATGCGCGGGCGTCACCTTGACGCAGCCGGTGCCGAAGTCCTTCTCAACATGGTCGTCCGCCACGATCGGGATCTCTCGACCCACGAAAGGAAGCGTGAGGGTCTGACCGACCAAATGGGCATAACGGTCGTCGGTGGGATTCACCGCCACCGCGGTATCACCAAGCATCGTCTCGGGCCGGGTGGTGGCCACCTCCAAATGGCCTTCACCACTCGTCAATGGATAGCGGAAATGCCAGAGGTGACCATCCACCTCCTTCATCTCCACCTCCAGGTCACTCACCGCCGAACCAGAGGCGGGGCACCAGTTCACCAGGTATTCACCGCGGTAGATCAGGCCCTGATCATGCAGCCGCACAAAGGCCTCCTTCACGGCCTCACTCAGCCCCTCATCGAGGGTGAAGCGTTGGCGTTGCCAGTCGACCGAATAACCAAGACGGCGCAACTGGCCCACAATCCGACCGCCGCTCTCCGCCTTCCACTCCCAGGCCCGCTCAAGGAACGCCTCCCGCCCCAAATCGTGACGGGTCTTGCCCTCCTCTTTGAGCTGTTTCTCAAGGATGGTCTGCACCGCAATCGAGGCATGGTCAGTACCCGGCAGGCAGAGCACGTTCTTCCCAGCCAAACGCTGGTAACGCACGATCGTGTCGATCAGAGCCGTGTTGAAGGCATGGCCCATGTGCAAGCTGCCGGTGACGTTCGGCGGCGGAATCACCACCGAGAACGGTTCACCTGGCGCTTTGGGATCGGGGTGAAAAGCTCCCTGCTCCTCCCAGGCCTGCTGCCAGCGGGCCTCGGTGCCCACCGGGTCATAGGTCTTGGCCAGCTCGGACACGAAACGCGTGCATACACAGCCGCCCATGCTCGCAAAGCATCGCTAGGGCGCGAACTGCCACTGGCCAGACACTCAGCCCTTGGCTAGGCGCCGGAGATAAGCCTCACGGGAACCGGCATTAATCCAACCGGTCGCGATCGTCTTGCTGAAGCTGGCGTTCACGCGGCCGCGGTGGATGTGGGATGGCCCCGCCGGAAAGATCACCAGCTTCCCCCGCTCCGCAGGCTCGTGGTGGTCCTGCCAGTGAAATTCAGTACCAGCCTCAGCAACCGTGTCGCAGTAGAGAATCCAGGCCAGCACACGATGCACCGGTTCAGTGGCTTCATCACTGATGGTCCAGTCGCAGTGCCACTGCTTGAAACCCTCCCCAGGGGCATAGCGCTGCAGATTGAAAATCGGCATCACGAACAGCTCCTGATCGGGACAAACCGAACGGAACAGCGGCCGCTCCTGCAGGTAGCGGTCCAGCCCTGCCGTCACACCCCTGAGAATCACTTCCGAGAGAGCAAAGGCATCAGGATCGCTGCGATCGATCGCCACGAGGCTGATGTCGGTCGACACCTTGGCCGGTTCATCAGCACCGCCAGGGCCAAAGGCCACTCCAGGCCGCTGCAAATCACTGCGACGATCAAAAAAGGCCATCACCCCATCGGCCACCGCCTCGAAGCCAGCGTTGCTGTAGCGCCCGATCAGCGTCATGCCCGAACCTCCTCAGCGTCGGATCCAACGGCCAGGTGCTGCCACGGGATCGCCACCACACCGTCCAACTGCTGCCAGCGGCTGCGATCCGGCACCACCCGATCCAGCAGACCCACCCGCTCAAGGGCCCTGGCCACACGCTCAATCTCCAGCAGCGCCGGATCAGCCGCCACCTGGGGCAGCACCAGCACCTGCTGTTCAGCCGGATCCGCTAGCACTTGCAATTCCAGATCACCCAGATCTCGCTCGAAAAACACCCTGCGCAGACGGCTGGTGAGCGGTGCACCGAGGGCACTGGCGAAATGCTCCAAGCTGTCGCGCTCCCCAGACAAGCCGCAATTCAGGGCCAGCCAGATCAACAACTTGGCCCAGCTGTCCACCGTCCAAAGAGGCGCAAAACTCTCACGGTGCTGGCGGATCAACTCAAGAACCGCGAAATCAAACAGCGTGGCCTGCAGCCGAACCGGTTCAGGCGGCGTGGAAGGAGACGTGCTCATCCCTCCATCCTGACGGAAAGAGCGAGACCAACCTGTGCGGACGAGGCTGCCTGTCGGCAATTCACAAGGCAAACTGTGGAGAGCTGAACGCATCCGATGACCCTGGATCTGAACGATCCCGAACTCGAGTTTTCGGATCTTGTCTACGCCTATCAGAGCTGGGTGATGGCGGTGATCAACGACGAAAAGCTCGACAGCGAGGACATCTTGCTGAGCGATGAGATCACAGAAGACGCCCTAAACTCGATGCGCTTCCTGCCCGGTGAAGTCACCAGTGCGATCGAGACCAGCTTGGCCCGGGTCTACGACGTGGATGCCGACGAACTCGCGGCTCTGCTGTTCCCAGAAGACTGACTTCGCCCCGCAGTCATCGCTCGCAGCTGGCCAGACTGGCTGTCGCTTTCGATCGACTGCATGGGCTGGGCTGCTGCCGATATCCCCGACCAGCAGGGCCGTATTGCCCTGATCACCGGGGCCAACAGTGGCCTGGGGTTGGAAACGGCACGGGCCTTGCAGCGCAAGGGAGCCACCGTGGTGATGGCCTGCCGCAACCTGCGCAAAGGTGAGGAAGCAAAACAGCAGCTTTTGCTGGAGAACGAGGGTGGGGCCCTCGATCTAGTGGCGCTTGACCTGGCCGATCTCACCAGCGTCAGCCGCTGCGTGGAGACGATGCACAACCGCTACGGGCGCCTTGACCTTCTGATCAATAACGCCGGAGTGATGGCACCGCCGCGGATGCTCAGTCGTCAGGGCCTGGAACTGCAACTCGCCACCAACCACCTTGGGCCGATGGCCCTCACGATCGACCTACTGCCGCTGATGGAACAGCAACGGGATCCAAGGGTGGTCACCGTCAGCTCTGGTGCGCAGTATTTCGGCCAAATCGCCTGGGACGATCCAAACGGCGAGCAACGCTATGACCGATGGCAGGCCTATAGCCAGAGCAAACTGGCCAACGTGATGTTTGCCCTGGAGCTCGATCAACGGCTACGGGCAGGCGCGAGCAACGTCAGTTCCTTGGCGGCGCACCCAGGGCTGGCCCGCACCAATCTCCAACCAACGTCGGTGGCGGCCAATGGCTCCTGGATCGAACCCCTGGCCTATCGATTGATGGACCCGCTCTTCCAGAGCGCAGCCATGGGAGCCCTACCCCAATTGCATGCCGCTACGGCGCCCTCAGCCCAAAGCGGTGAGCATTACGGTCCGGATGGGCTCGGTGGTTTCCGCGGCCATCCCAGCCGTCAGCCTGTGGCTGCGGCCGCCAGGGATGCCGCCCAGCGCAAACGTTTCTGGGAACTCAGCGAATCCTTGATCCAGGCAGCAAAAGGCCCAGACAGGCCACACCGATCAACGGACCTGGCGGCAGGTTGAGAAACAGGGCGAGAGCAAAGCCAGCACCGCTCAGAGCCATCCCCACCAGAGAAGAGCGCAACATCGCTGCCCTTAGGCTGGTAACGCGATGCAGGCCAGGCAACACGGGCGCACAGAGCAAGGCAATCACCAAAACCACCCCCACCGCCGCCATCGCGCTGACCACCACCAGGGCCGTCACGAAGGCCAGCGCCAGACGAAGTCCGCGGACAGGCAGGCCAACGGCAGCGGCCCCATCGGGATCAACACCGAGGTAAACCAGGCTGCGGTATGAGCAGACCACCAACAGCAGCAGTGAGGCAGCCGCGATCAGCGTGCGCAACAGATCGCTGCTGCCCACGGCCAAAAGATCACCGAACAAAACAGCCTCGAGATCAAGGCGCAGATTCAGTAGGGGGATCAACAACACCCCCAGGCCGAGGAAACCGGCCAGCACAGTGTTGATCACAGCTTCGTGGCTGCGACCATCGCGCCGCTGCAATCGCTCTGCCACAAGAGCACCGAGCACTCCGCTGAGCACACCCCCGAGGGCCGGATCAAGACCAAGGGCCAGGGCGACCGCCAACCCAGGCAGCACAGCATGGGAAATCAGATTGCTCTGCAGCAATCGGCGCTGAGTCACCAGCAACGTTCCGGTCGCTGGGCAGAGCAGCCCCACCATCAGCGCCATCAGCAACGGCAGAAACCACCAAGGCATCGCATCAACCACAGGCGTGATTCCCCATATCGGTGAGTGCCGTGAGCGCACCCCGCACCTGAGCCGGAGTGCCGTCTGCCAGCAGCCGGCGATCGAGCACAAGCACACGGTCGTACACATCCAGAGCCTCGCCCCAGTCGTGACTGCTCACGAGCAGGCTGTATCCCGCATCGGCAAGCTGGCGCATCAAACGCAGCAACTGCTGACGAGCCGGGGGGTCAATGGCGGCACAGGGTTCATCCAGCAGGAGAACCCGAGCAGGCTGCATCAGGGCACGGGCCAACAGGGTGCGCTGTTGTTGGCCGCCGGACAGGGCATCGAGACGGCGACCCGCCAACGCCTCCAAGCCAACACGTTGCAGCGCTGCAGCAACATCACAGCAGACGCTGCGGGGAGCCTGCACCTGACCTAGTGCCACCATCTCCCGCACCGTGATTGGAAAAGCCCAGTCGATCCGGCCCCGCTGCGGCATGAGAGCCACCCGGGGCCGACAGCGGCGGATCGGCTGCTCGCCAAGCCAGACGCTGCCAGCCGTGGGCATGAGCTGACCCTGAAGCAAATGAAGCAGAGTCGACTTGCCAGCACCATTGGCACCCACCAGTGCCGTGAGGCTGCCGGGAACCAAGCTGAAGCTCACATGATCGAGCGCCTGTTTGCCGTCGTAGGCGAAGCAGAGGTCTTTGGCCCGGAGATCGTCAGCCTGAAGAGCGACAGAACGAGGGGCTGGCAGCTGCATCAGCGCAGGCCTCTTTGGCATGGTCTCGCCCATTCTGACGAGTGAAAGTGGGCGATACTGGGATCGAACCAGTGACAATCTCCTTGTAAGGGAGGTGCTCTACCGCTGAGCTAATCGCCCGTTGTGATCATTTTGCCTGAGCGCCGTGGCCAAAGGCCGTGACCATGACCGCGCCACGGCCCTGGCCTGTATTCCGTTCGGGTTGGTGGTCATGCCCGTTCTGGGGATTCCGGCTGGATGCATCGCTGGACTGTGCTTCCTGATCGGGGGCTTGTGGTTATCACCAGACCTCGACACCCGCTCCAAACCCCTGCATCGATGGGGGCCACTCAGAGTGATCTGGTGGCCCTACCGCCGCCTCATTCCCCATCGGTCCCTGTTCTCCCACGGGCCATTGATCGGTATGAGCTTGAGAGTGCTGTGGCTTGTCGCTGTTGGCCTGCTGGCCTGGCTGCTGCTGCGCAGCATCCCGGGGCTAGGGATCCCCGACCTCAACACCCTCAGCGCAACTGTGCAACAGCTGGTCCAGCAGCACCCAGGCTCTGTGATGGCAGCAGTCCTGGGGCTGGAAGCCAGTGTCTGGCTCCATCTCCTGCTCGATGGCGACCCCCTGCCGATGGAGTGGCACCGGCATCGCCGCCAGGGCAGGCGGCGATGAGAAGGTAACGGCAAGCATCGCGTGCTCCACCGTCATGGCCGACAACACCTCAGCCATTCCCAACCACCCTGATCCGTTGCGGAAACTGGAAGCGGTGGTGGCCCGTTTGCGCGATCCCGATCGCGGTTGCCCATGGGATCTCGAGCAAACCCACCAGTCACTGGTGCCCTACGTGCTGGAAGAAGCCCATGAAGTGGCTAACGCAATCCGCCACGGCGATGATGTCGATCTCAGGGAGGAACTGGGCGACCTCCTGCTGCAGGTGGTGCTGCATGCCCGCATCGCCGATGAGGACAACCGCTTCAATCTGAATGGCGTGGCCGACGCCATCAGCGACAAACTGATTCGCCGGCACCCCCATGTGTTCGCCAATGGCGAAGCCAGCAACAGCGAAGCGGTGCGTCGCATCTGGGAAACGGTCAAAACGGCAGAACAGGCGGATCGAGCGGGTAAGCAGAAGCCATCCCCAAGTCCTTTAAGTGATCAACTGGCCAGCAAGGTGCGGGGACAACCGGCTCTGGCCGCAGCCATGACAATCTCCAAAAAAGCCGCCAAAGCCGGCTTCGAATGGGACGACATGGCCGGCGTATGGGAGAAAGTGCAGGAAGAGCTCGATGAACTGAAGGAAGCAATCGCCTCAGGCGACAGCAGCCATGCCCAAGACGAGCTGGGAGACGTGCTCTTCACTTTGGTGAATGTGGCGCGCTGGTGCGGCCTCAATCCCGAAACAGGCCTAGCAGGCACGAACCACAGATTCCTTGACCGTTTCTCCCGGGTGGAAGCAGCCCTAGGAGGCAACCTGCAGGGCCAAAGCATCAAGCAATTGGAAGGACTCTGGCAAAAAGCCAAAGCAGAGATCAAAGCTGAGACAACAATCTCGAATCGAAGCAACATGGCCTAGCGCAGCACCACTCTCAGAACATCGGCCAACAGCTCGGGCGCAAGCCTGCGCTGAACGCTGAGTGCTTCTCAGAGATGACCACCCATGGAGCCCTCTGTCGTGCCCCAAAGCTCACGCTTCGTGGCATCAGCCTTGCGAATGCAATCCTGAGCCTCGGAGCGGGAGCGACAGTTGCGCGCTCTCTCTTCGAGAGACATCAGGCCAACCAGGCGGACAAGAGTGTGCCGTGGCATTGCTGGCGTGGAGTCCAGGCGTGGAGTCCATCAGAGCCCCTTCATCGTCTTACCTTGATTCAACGTTAACCCTGGCTTAACCAAATGGCCATAGCTAGTCAAAACGTGGGGATGCACGTGGATCAACAGGCCGTGGCGTCAGACTTAGTTAGGGCTCAAAACTTTCAGAGCAATCAATTTTTTCGCCCAAATTGATCACAGAGTAAAGATTAAGGCCATCAACTCACATCATCCTCCATGTTGAGGGAATCCCAAACACACAAGCTTCAAGGAATTGCAGAATTCGCCTCACCAGCCAATCTGCTGCACCAAAATGATTAGCGATTCAAACAGG
>Ga0189288_10289_pt1 | contig 24331 bp, 22 predicted proteins | sample UW105minimetaG_FD_130316 | JGI IMG/M metagenome (GOLD analysis project Ga0189288, IMG submission 130316) | Marine microbial communities from the Costa Rica Dome - UW105 mini metaG | ecosystem: Environmental > Aquatic > Marine > Oceanic > Photic zone | place: Costa Rica: the Eastern Pacific... | reverse complement strand
TGTTCGGCAGGTTGAAGGATTGGCGGCGTGTCGCAACTCGATACGACAGATGCCCGAAGGTCTTCCTGTCCGCCATCGCCCTCGCAGCTCTCGTTATTTACTGGCTATGAGTCCTGACCCTAATCATGCCGCGGAAGTGAAAGCCGACAAAGTACAGATTTCAGTGAAAGCAAGGGGCCGCAATTCCATCGGCCACGTTCCAATAAAACGTGAGCTTCCACAAAAACACATCCTGTTATTGCGATGTTTTGACACTACCCGTGGTCCCTCGAAAATGTCCTTTGGAAATTGGCGACAGAGATTGGATCAGTTTTTCATGTCGTTTTTATTTTGCTCAAAGCACCACAGTAATTCGGAAACAATTTCCGAGGTGTCCACTGAGAAAGGTTTGTGCTTGGTTTCTGCTTATGTAGACCATTGTTGACATCCTTAATGTTACATCAGTTATGCGCATCATCTAAATTTAGTAACATTTTTATTGCCGCGAATCGAACTTCCCGATATCCCAACCATACGGTCGGCGAATGCGAACAGGACCGCACACACTACCACGGAGACGACATGACCGAAGCTTTCATCTGCGACGCGACCCGCACCCCTATTGGCCGCTACGGTGGCGCGCTCTCTTCGGTTCGCACCGACGACCTCGCCGCCCTGCCCATAGCCGCACTGGTGGAACGCAACCCGCTAGTCGACTGGGCCTCTCTGGACGACGTGATTTACGGCTCCGCAAACCAAGCTGGGGAAGACAACCGCAATGTGGCGCGCATGGCGGCCTTGCTCGCTGGTCTTCCAACCGATGTGCCAGGCACCACCATCAACCGTCTTTGCGCGTCTGGTATGGATGCGGTGGGCATGGCCTCCCGCGGACTGCGCGCAGGTGACTATGACCTCGCCATTGCAGGCGGCGTCGAAAGCATGTCCCGCGCGCCCTTTGTGATGCCAAAGGCGACAACCGCCTTTTCCCGCGCCAATGAAGTCTTTGACACCACCATTGGCTGGCGCTTTGTAAACAAGAAGATGAAGGCGCAATACGGCATCGACAGCATGCCGCAAACCGCCGACAACGTCGCCGCCGATTACAACATCAGCCGCGAGGACCAGGACGCCTTTGCCGCCCGCTCCCAAGCGCGCTGGGCAGCGGCACACGAAGCCGGACACTTTGCCGAAGAAATCACGCATGTGACCATTCCACGGCGTAAGGGTGATGACCTCATAGTAGACACCGACGAGCACCCCCGCCCAGGCACCGGTGCGGACAAACTGGCCAAACTACGTGGTGTGAACGGACCTGATTTTTCGGTCACCGCAGGTAATGCCTCTGGCGTAAACGACGGCGCCGCCGCCATTCTGATGGCCACCGAAGCAGCCGCCGCCAAAAACGGGTTGACCCCGATGGCGCGCATCGTGGGCATGGCCGCCGCTGGTGTGGAGCCTCGCGTGATGGGCATTGGCCCGGTCCCGGCCACCCGCAAAGTGCTCGCCCGCACCGGACTCACCATCGAGCAGATGGATGTGATAGAATTGAACGAAGCCTTTGCCGCACAGGGCCTTGCTTCCCTGCGTGAACTGGGCGTGGCGGATGATGCGCCCCACGTAAATGCCCAAGGCGGCGCCATTGCACTTGGCCACCCGCTTGGCATGTCCGGCGCACGCATCGTGATGTCCGCCGCCTATCAGCTCAAACGCACCGGCGGCCGATACGCGCTCTGCACCATGTGTGTCGGCGTAGGCCAAGGCACTGCCATCATTCTCGAACGGGTCTAAGGCACCCCAAGCCTGAGGAGGAACCCAATCATGTATGCACAGATGATCAAATCCGAGGCGTCCACCGACGATCCGGAGCAGCTCAAAGAGTTTCAGGCCAAGATCGATGCCGACATCAAGGTCGAGCCGCGTGACTGGATGCCCGAAGGCTATCGCAAAACCCTGATCCGCCAGATCGGCCAGCACGCCCACAGCGAAATTGTGGGGCAACTGCCAGAAGGAAACTGGATCACCCGCGCACCGACGCTAGAGCGCAAAATGATCCTGCTCGCAAAAGTGCAGGACGAAGCCGGCCACGGCCTCTACCTCTACGCTGCCGCCGAAACACTCGGCGTAAGCCGCGATGATCTGACGGAGCAGCTTCTGTCCGGCAAGATGAAGTATTCCTCCATCTTCAACTACCCCACGCTCAACTGGGCAGACATCGGCGCGGTGGGCTGGCTGGTCGATGGTGCCGCGATCATGAACCAGGTGCCGCTGCAACGGACCTCATACGGCCCCTACTCCCGCGCAATGATCCGCATCTGCAAGGAAGAGAGCTTTCACCAGCGTCAAGGCTACGACATCATGATGAAGATGGCGCAAGGCACGGAGGCGCAAAAGAAAATGGCGCAGGATGCGCTCAACCGCCTCTGGTACCCGTCCCTGATGATGTTCGGCCCGTCCGACAAGGACTCGGTGCACTCCACTCAAAACATGGCGTGGAAAATCAAGATGAACACCAACGATGAGCTGCGTCAGAAGTTTGTCGACCAGACTGTACCGCAGGCCAAATACCTCGGCCTGACCATTCCGGATGAAAATCTGACATGGAACGAAGAAAAAGGCGGCTACGACTATTCCGACCCGGACTGGTCCGAGTTCTTTGACGTGCTCAAAGGCAACGGCCCCTGCAACGTCGACCGTCTGGAAGCCCGCAACAAAGCCTGGGACGACGGTGCTTGGGTGCGTGATGGTCTAATGGCCCATGCAGAGAAAAAACGAGCCGCAAAAACAGCCGCAGAATAAGGACTGAGATCATGAGCAAAGAATGGCCCCTCTGGGAAATCTTCATTCGCGGCCAACACGGCCTGAGCCACCGTCACGTCGGCAGCCTGCACGCGCCGGACGCGGAAATGGCGATTAAAAACGCCCGCGACGTCTACACCCGTCGCAACGAAGGTGTGTCGATCTGGGTAGTGGAAGCCAACAACATTTCGGCCTCCAGCCCGTCGGAAAAAGGCCCACTCTATGAGCCGTCCGAGAGCAAAATCTACCGCCACCCCACCTTTTTCGACATCCCGGATGAAGTGGGGCACATGTGATGGCTACCGAGATCAAACCTGCGGACAAGGAGATGCTCACGCAGTTCCTGCTGCGTATGGGCGACAACACCCTCATTCTGGGTCACCGCGTCTCGGAATGGTGTGGCCACGCGCCGGTGCTGGAAGAAGACATTGCGCTTGCCAACACCGCGCTGGACCTGATTGGTCAGACCCAGCTTTGGCTCGGCTACGCCGCCGAAGTGATGGATGACGGCAAAACCGCCGACGACATAGCCTTCCTGCGCGATGCTTGGGATTTCCGCAATCTGCTGCTTCTGGAGCTGCCAAACGGCGACTTCGGACAGACCTTGATGCGCCAATTCCTGTTTGACGCCTATCAGTCGATCTTGCTGCCGCGCTTGATGAAGTCTTCCAACCAAGCCGTTGCAGAGATAGCAGAAAAAGCCAGCAAGGAAGCTGCCTATCACGTCGAGCGGTCCGCCGAAACCGTGGTTGGCTTGGGCGATGGCACCGACGAAAGCCACAGGCGCATGCAGGCGGCATTGGACCGACTGTGGCCCTATGTGGGTGAGATGTTTGTCTCTGATGATGTTGACGCCGCCATGGCCGCCGCTGGCGTGGCACCAGACCCAGCTTCCTTGCGTGCAGAATATGACGCGCTAATCGGCAAAGTATTTGCAGAGGCCACGCTGACCATTCCAGACAGCGACTTTACCCACAAGGGTGGTCGAAACGGCAAGACCCACACCGAGCACCTCGGCCACCTACTGACCCAAATGCAGTGGCTGCAGCGCGCTTACCCGGGCGCAACGTGGTAACCGACCGCGAACATATCACTGCAGGGCCCACCCTGCCCGATGTGGCGCAGGTCTGGGACTGGCTGCACGCCGTGCCTGATCCCGAGATCCCCGTGATTTCCCTCACCGATCTCGGCATCATTCGGGGCGTCGCGTATGAGGATGACACTCTGATCGTGACCGTGACGCCAACCTACTCCGGCTGCCCGGCGACGAGCATCATCAACCTCGATATCGAAACCGCTCTTCGGGGCCATGGCGTTGAGAAGCTTGAACTGCGCCGCCAACTCAGCCCGGCCTGGACCACCGATTGGATCACCCAATCTGGCCGCGACAAGCTGGAAGCCTATGGCATCGCCCCGCCCCAGCCCGCTGGCGGCCCCGATAAATGCCCACACTGCGGCAGTCAACTCGTCGAAAAAATGAGCCAATTTGGCTCCACCCCCTGTAAGGCCCAATGGCGCTGCACCGCCTGCCTGGAGCCTTTTGACTATTTCAAGTGCATCTGAGGAGAGACCCGAATGGCCCAATCCGCGCGCTTTCACGACCTTGAGGTCACCGACATCCGCAAAACCATCCGCGACGCTGTGGTGGTCACACTTGCGCCTGTAAATGGCGCGGCGGCAGCGTTTGACTTCACCCAAGGCCAATACCTGACCTTCAAACGCGACTTTGACGGCGAAGAACTGCGCCGCAGCTATTCGATCTGCGCAGGCAAAGATGACGGCATCCTGCAGGTCGGCATCAAGCGCGTCGACGGCGGCGCCTTTTCCACCTGGGCCAACACCGAGCTGAAGGTCGGCGACACGGTGCAAGCCATGCCCCCGATGGGCGGCTTCTTCACCGAACTGGATGAAGCCGCGGACAAGACATACCTCGGCTTTGCCGGCGGCTCCGGCATCACGCCGGTGCTGTCGCTGATTAAAACCACACTTGCGCGGGAGCCAAAGTCTTCTTTCACCTTGATCTACGCCAACAAAGGCGTGACTACGATCATGTTCCGTGAAGAGCTAGAAGACCTAAAAAACCAATATATGGGCCGTTTCAACGTGATCCACGTGCTGGAAACCGACGCGCAAGAGATCGATCTCTTCACCGGCATGGTCACCGAGGAGAAATGCGCACAGCTGTTCCAAACCGGCTGGATAGATATCAACTCTGTCGACACCGCCTTCATTTGTGGCCCGGAGCCAATGATGTTGGGCATTGCAAAAGCGTTGAAAGACCATGGCCTGTCCGAGGACCAGATCAAATTTGAGCTCTTCGCCTCCGGCCAACCCGGCCGCGCTAAGCGCAAAGCTGCGAGCGCCACTGATGCCGGCAAAGCAGTCACAGCACAAATCACGCTGGATGGTGCGACCCAAACCATCGAAATGGACCGCGACACCACCATCCTGGACGCCGCGCGTGCCAACACAATGGATGCGCCTTATGCCTGTAAGGCGGGCGTCTGCTCCACCTGCAAATGCCGTGTGATCGAAGGCGAGGTCGAGATGATGACCAACCACGCGCTGGAGGACTACGAGGTCGAAAAAGGCTTCATCCTCAGCTGCCAGTCCTATCCGGTGACAGACAAGGTGGTTGTCGACTACGACCAATAAACATTTGTCCAAAAAAGAAGAAACGGCCCTGACGACGTCGGGCCGTTTTCAAAATTGTCGCACATTGCATCGACTGACACCGAAGCCAGTCGTAACGAACGCAGGTTACTCCTGCGTTTCAAATGCCGCGCCGACACCGACGCCGTAGTCGAGGGCCTGCAACTGCGTGTCATAGCCTAGGCTGAAGTCGAGGTAATAGTCGTCCTCCAAATAGGCGGCACCCACGGTGGGCCGCAAAGCGCCCGAGCCAAACTTATAGTCGACACCAAGCGCCAAAACTGCGCTATCTGGCTCGTCATCATGGAACACACGAACACCGGCCGCCCAGTCGCCCCCAAACACATAGGTCAGGCCCAGCCCGAAGGAAGGGTCAGCCTGAACTGTGCTTGGGCCAAATAACGCGGCACTTGCCGCAGCAGCTTGTAGAATCCGTTTCATTTCACTTTTCCCATACATGGTTGGAATCCATGTATCAGTTTAAAGTAAAACGGAAAAAGTATCCACAGCACGGCGCCGTTCTGTGGATAACTGTGTTGGATCGGCACTGATCTGAAGGATAAATCCAGCCGCAATTCCTTTAATCACATGCTAGGGCGTGTCCGCCAGTCAGCACGCAACCGGTGTCGCCGTCTCCAGTAGGATCAGTCGTCGGATCGGGAGTTGGCGGCGAGGCCGCTGCAGGTGTCTCAGTTTCAAAAGCAGCACCAAGCCCCAAGCCGTAGTCAAGCGCTTGCGCCCTGATGTCATACCCCAAACTGAAATCGAGATAGAAGTCTTCATCCAGATAAGCCGCCCCTACAGTTGGTCGAAAAGAGCCGGATCCAAACTTGTAGTCCACGCCAAGTGCCAAGACCGCACTTTCAGGTTCATCGTCGTGGAACACGCGCACACCGACAGCCCAATCTCCACCGAAAACATAGGTAAGACCAAACCCAAAGGAAGGTTCAGCGTGCGCCGTACCTCCGACGGCCAAAATCGCCGCGAAAACAAAGCTAGAAATGTGTTTTTTCAAAACGCCACCCTTTACAAAAACAAAAATAATGGGCGGTTACTAACACAAATTAACCAAATGATCCAAAAACTATCTGCTGCGTTCTGCCAACTCTGGATTTAGACCAGACCACGCACGCCGCCCAGCACCAGATCTGTGGCAAGATCCGCATAACGCTCTCTTGCTGCTGTGTCTGCTCCATGCTGCCACATGTAGTACCAATTGAGCATGCCAAACACCGACATCGTGGTCTCGCGCAAGCGGACCGGGTCGCTGTCAAACACGCCCTCTGCGCTGGCGGCGATCACACCACTCATGTGGTTCACCAGATCGCGCTGATACCCGCGCAACACCTGCTGCTGATCCTCTGGCAGAGCGCGTATGCCAGTGCTCTGTACGCGGTGCTCATCATCTGCGCCCTGATAAGCCAATAAAATTTCGCGCACCACCGACCTTAGTTGAGCTTTGGCATCCAAGCCATTAAAATTAAGCCCACAGATGCGATCTCGCAGGGCTTTCAGATAGGTGTCCAGCACATCAAACAACAGCGCATCTTTGCTGTCGTAGTAGTGATAGATATTGGCTTTGGAGATGCCACACTCCTTCGCCAAAACCGACATGGACGCGCGGTCATATCCCTGCTCGGCAAACACACGTGCCGCCGACTTCAGGATATGCGCCCGCTTTTGCTCATAGTCCTTGGCGATTGTGCGCGCCATTATCCAACACCCCGATTGTCCACGACGCGCTTCGCCTTGCCCTGGCTGCGCTCTACTTCACCTGGATCGCCGACAATCACTTCCACTGACACGCCAATCATGTCCTTGATATGTTTGGTCAACATGCGCGCTGCTGCGGTCTTGGACAGGTTGTCTGCCGCGCTTGGCATTGCTTCCACAAACACCCGCATCGCGTCCATGCGACCTGATTTATACAGTTCGATCTGGTAATATGGCGCTAAACCTCCAGTCGCAAGCACCTGCTCCTCCACCTGACTTGGGAAGACGTTGACACCGCGCAGAATGATCATGTCATCGGAGCGACCGGTTATTTTTTCCATCCGCCGCATCGACCTTGCCGTGCCAGGCAAAAGCCGCGTCAAGTCCCGCGTGCGATAGCGGATCATTGGCAAACCTTCTTTAGTCAATGTGGTGAACACCAGCTCACCCAACTCGCCGTCTGGCAGCACCTCGCCTGTCTCCGGGTCAATGATTTCTGGGTAGAAATGATCCTCCCAAATCACTGGCCCGTCTTTGGTTTCGACGCATTCATTGGCCACACCCGGCCCCATGATCTCGCTGAGCCCGTAAATATCCACCGCATGCATGTCAAAGGCTGCTTCAACCTCTTTGCGCATCGCATCTGTCCAGGGTTCGGCCCCAAACACGCCTACAGAAAGCGAACTCTCACGTGGGTCCATGCCAAGCTTATGATATTGTTCCAAAATATTGAGCATATAGCTTGGCGTCACCATGATCCCATCCGGTTGAAAATCGGTGATCAAACCAACCTGCTTCTCGGTCTGCCCGCCACTCATTGGAACCACAGTCGCGCCAAGCCGCTCAATCCCGTAATGCGCGCCCAAACCACCTGTGAACAGCCCATATCCATAGGCGTTGTGCACCAAATCCCCAGCCCGAAGTCCCGACGCCCGGAGGCTGCGTGCCATCAAGTCAGCCCAGTTGTCGATATCCTTGGCTGTATAGCCCACCACCGTAGGCTTGCCTGTGGTTCCAGAAGACGCATGCAGGCGCGCAATCTGTTGTCGCGGCACCGCCAACAAACCAAAGGGGTAATTGTCGCGCAGGTCGTTTTTGTAAGAAAATGGGAACTTCGCCAGATCAGCCAAGCTTTGCAGATCATCTGGATGTACACCAGCCTCATCAAAGCGCTGTTTGTACATCGGCACATTATTGTAGGCGTGGTTCAGCGACCACTTAAGCCGCTCCAGTTGCAATCCACGAATTTCGTCAATCGACGCGATTTCAATGGGTTCCAGCTCTTCCTTGCGTGGTGACAAATCTTTCATAACGTCCTCCCCAACGTCGATTATTCTTCAAACAAGTGGCCTTTGATCGCACGCGACGCGCCACGAAACTCGGCAATCACCAGACCGTCCTGATTGGACACAGTCACATCGTAAATCCCACTGCGCCCGGTCAGGCTGACCTCCCGCGCCACAGCGGTCAGCACATCCCCCTCTCGCCCCGGCGCGATGTAAGAAATGTTGTTGTGTTGCGCCACCGTCGCCTGATTGCGACTGTTGCAGGCAAAAGCAAAGGCGCTGTCGGCCAAGGTAAACGTGAGGCCACCGTGGCACATCCCATGGCCGTTACAATGCTCTGGCTTCACCGTCATGGTAAGCGTCGCCTGCCCCTCATCCACGTCAACAATCTGCATGCCCATGTGCTGACTTGCCCGATCTGTGGACCACATTGCCGCCGCGCTTTTCTCGGCCAGCTCTTTTGGCGTCATCTGTGCCTCCCAACACAATCTCCTCACGCTCCAGCTTGCATAAACCGAACGGTTGGTCAATAAATGATTCAGGGAGACATATCGGGGAGAGAGTCATGTCCATCCAAAACGTTTCAAGCTTTGCCGCAGGTCAGTGGATCGCGCCCGGCGCTGGTGCACGCAACATCGCCTCTGCCATCACTGGCGAGGTTATCGCCACTGCCGGCAATGACGCCCTCGATGTGCAGGCCATGCTGGACTACGCACGCAGCGTGGGCGGCCCAGCGTTGCGCAAGATGACCTTCCATGACCGCGCCCGCATGCTCAAAGCCCTCGCCCTGCACCTGCGTGAGCATCGCAAAGCGATGTATGAACTCTCCTTCAACACCGGAGCGACGCAAGCCGACCATCTGATCGACATCGACGGCGGCATCGGCACCATGCTGGTCTTCGCCTCCAAAGGCCGCCGCGAAATGCCGGACAGCACCGTTTATCTGGACGGCGAGGTCGAACAACTCTCCCGCAACGGCACCTTTTGGGGTCAACACATCTGCACGCCTCTTCAAGGCGTCGCTGTACACATCAACGCCTTCAACTTCCCGGTCTGGGGCATGTTGGAAAAGCTGGCGCCTACCCTGCTCGCCGGTGTGCCAGCGATTGTGAAACCCGCGACCTCCACCTGCTACGTCACCGAACTCTGCCTGCGTATCATGGTCGACAGCGGCATCCTACCTGACGGCGCTGTGCAGCTAGTGTCCGGTGGCCTCGGCGACATGCTCGACCATCTGACCTGCCAGGACGCCGTGGCTTTTACCGGCTCCGCTGACACGGCGTTAAAACTACGATCTAACCCATTGATTTTGGGCAACTCCGTGCGGTTCACCTCCGAAGCCGATAGCCTGAACGCATCGATCCTTGGTCCGGACGCCTCCCCCGGCACACCCGAATTTGACCTCTTCATCAAAGAGGTTTCTCGCGAGATGACCACCAAAGCGGGCCAGAAATGTACCGCCATCCGCCGCATCATCGCGCCAGAAAGAACCACAGAGGCGGTGATCGAAGCGCTCTCTGTGCGGCTCTCAAAAACCGTGATCGGCGATCCGCGCTTGGAGACCACCCGCATGGGCGCGCTGGTGTCTAACGGTCAGAAACGCGACGTGCTCGAAAAGGCCGCTTTGCTAGCCACCGAAGCCGACCGTATCTTTGGCAACCCTGACGACTTCACCGTCGAAGGCGCCGACGCCGAAAAAGGCGCCTTTGTCCCTCCCATGCTGTTCCACTGCGCCGCGCCTGACACAGCACAACACGTGCACGCGTCTGAGGCCTTCGGCCCGGTCTCCACACTCATGGGCTACCGCGACCTCGACCACGCCATTGCGCTTGCCAACAAAGGCCAAGGCTCCCTTGTGGCCTCCGTTATCACGCATGATGCCGAGATCGCTCGGGAGGTTGCTATGGGCGCAGGTGCCTTCCATGGCCGCCTTTATTTCAACAACCGCGACAGCATGGGGGAGGCCACCGGCCACGGTTCCCCCCTGCCCCATATGGTCCACGGCGGCCCTGGCCGCGCGGGCGGCGGCGAAGAGCTCGGCGGTGTGCGCGCCGTGAAACACTACATGCAACGCACCGCCATCCAAGGCAGCCCGGACATCCTCACCGGCATCGGAAACCAATGGGTGCCCGGCGCCAAAGAGATCGATGCCGGTGCGCACCCCTTCACCCGCCGCTTTGGCGAGTTGGCGGTTGGCGAAACCCTCTACACAAAACCGCGTGAAATCACCCTGGAGGACATCGAGCACTTCGCCAATTTCACTGGCGACACCTTCTATGCCCACATGGACGAAGACGCCGCCGCGCGAAACCCGTTCTTCCCCGGCCGCGTTGCCCATGGTTATCTCCTTCTGTCCTTCGCCGCTGGCCTGTTTGTCGAGCCCAACGAAGGCCCAGTGTTGGCTAACACCGGCCTCGACACTCTGCGCTTCATGAAGCCTGTAGTGGCTGGCGACAGCCTCAAGGTGCGCCTGACGGTGAAGAAAAAAACCAAGCGCAACGAAGACTACGGCGAGGTCCGCTGGCACGTCACCGCCAGCAATCAAGACGACGAGATGGTCGCGGAATACGAACTGCTGACCATGGTGGCTTACTAAGCGCCGATTGGCCGCGGCTGCCCACTGGCGCGCCGCGGCCTTTGCCTCTATGCACATGGGACCCCTCTTATGGACAGCCCATGCCGCTAAAACTGACCCAGCTCTCTGATCTTGCCTCCCTGCCCTTTGATCAGATCATCGACGTGCGCTCTCCGGCGGAATTTGCCCTTGATCACGTCCCCGGTGCCATCAACCTTCCGGCCATGTCCAATGAAGAGCGCGCGCGCGTTGGTACCATCTATGTGCAGGAAGACCCGTTTAAGGCCCGCAAAATCGGCGCAGCCATCGTGGCGCGCAACGTTGCCGCCCACCTCGAAGGCCCGCTGTCTGAGAAAGAAGGCAGCTACAAACCGCTTGTCTATTGCTGGCGCGGCGGTCAACGGTCTGGCTCCGTGGTGATTATTCTCAAACAAATCGGCTGGCGTGCGGACACCATTGAGGGGGGCTATCAAGCCTACCGCCGACTTGTCTCCAAAGCTCTCTATGAGGGCGCCATGCCCTGCCCCGTAATTGTGATTGACGGCGGCACCGGCACCGCCAAAACTCGCCTCTTGCATCACCTCGCGGATCAAGGCGCTAAAACCCTCGATCTTGAAGCCATGGCCGAACACCGCGGAAGCCTTTTTGGCTCTATGGGGGACACCCAGCCCAGCCAAAAGGCCTTCGAAAGTCGGCTCGCCATGGGCCTCGCAAAATTGCAGGCGAACCGCCCGGTCTATGTTGAGGCAGAAAGCTCCAAAATCGGCCGTCTGATTATCCCGCCGGTGCTGTGGCAGGCCATGATTGCCGCACCGAACCTGCGCCTCACCGCACCGCTTGAAGCCCGCGTTGATCATCTGATCTCCGCCTATCCGGACATGTGCGCGAACGATACCAAATTGCACACAGTGCTGGACATGCTCACCCGCTATCACGGCCACGAAAAAGTGGCGCAATGGAAAGCCCTTGCTTCCGAACAGGAGTATGCCGTCCTGACTCGTGCGCTGATCGAAACGCACTATGACCCGCGTTACGCAAGGATTTCAAAAGCCCACGCGCCCGATGCAGAGGAGATTCCACTGCCTGACCTCAGTGACGAAACTCTCGCCGCCTGCGCCGCTCGGTTGATCATGTCAGAGTGATTGAAGGCGCCCCTTCGGTCACGCGCCCGATAATCGCTGCTCTATGCCCTGCTTTCTGCAACTCTCCGACGAGACCGTCAGCCACTCCCACTGGAACCGCCGCTAGAAAACCGCCGGATGTCTGCGGATCATGCAGCAAAGCCGTCTTCGCAGTCTCTGGTCCAAACACCGGCGCGGCCAGCTTGTTGTCCTCAAATATCGTGCTGCGATGCCCAGCCTCTGCCAGCGCCTCCGCCCCCGCATAGACCGGTATGTCCTTTAGGCTAATCTCCGCGGCAACACCGGATGCCCGACACATCACCATGACATGCCCGGCCAACCCAAAGCCGGTGACATCCGTCATCGCATGGGCACCGCGCAAAATTTCTGCCGCATCGTCCTGCGGCTGTGCCAGGATCTCATACAATGCGGCCACGTCTCGACCATTGGCTTTACCCTGCATTTCTGCCGCCAACACTGTGCCGGACCCAATCGGCCGCGTCAGGATCAAGACATCCCCTGCCTTGGCCCCTGCCAAAATGATAGGCTTGCCATCAAGCAAACCAGTGACGGTCAGCCCAATACTCAACTCCGCCCCCATGCTAGAGTGTCCGCCGACGATCTCTGCGCCCGCGCCGCGCACGATCTCTCCAACGCCAGTGAGAATTTCGCGCATTGCCCGCGCCTGCAACTCCGGCGTCATGCGTGGCAGCGTCATGGACAGTAGCGCGGATTGCGGTTTGGCGCCCATGGCCCAGACGTCGCCTAGCGCATGCACCGTTGCAATGCGCGCCATCAGCCCATGATCCGCTACAAACCCACGGAGGTGATCGACACTCAGCACCTGTTTCTGACCACCCATCTTCAACACGGCGCCATCGTCGCCTGCACCCTGCAAAACATCCGCTCGCTTCGCGGCAGGCATCTCTGCCAAGGCCGCGCCAAGCTGACCCGGTGCCACCTTCGCCCCACAGCCGCCACATAATATCTGATCGCTCTGCACACCCAGTGCCACTGGCCCTTCTGGCGCCGCTGTTTTCATTTCCGGCAACTCCGAAAACTTCCGCATAAAGCTCTGATCAATGTGATTTTTCCAACGCCACAACTGCGCCTTCGGAGTGGCCAAACACAGCCCCCACTTCGCCGCCATCGCATCCTTGCCGCCAAGAGACATCAGCTTGAGGTAATCCGCTTGTGGTCGAAACAGTTTCATCGCGCCACCGGTCAATGCGGCAGATATATTGTGATGGAGCACTGGCGCCGCACGCACCGCAAAGACACCAGCTTTGGGACGCGGGCTGGCCATTAAGGCCGCGCAATCGCCCACTGCAAAAAGGTCTTTTCGTCCAGACACCAAAAGCTGGTCGTCCACCTGCACAAACCCCATTGGGTCCTTGGGCAAATCCGCCGCTGCCAACCATTCATGCGCAAAGCCACCCGCCGTTCCGACCGTGAATTCGGACGCAACATCAGAATACCCGCGCAGCTTCACCGCATCCGCAGTGACCGCATCCACCTCGACTGCGCTCAACACAGTGACGCCCAGCCGAAGCATTTCCTCGCGCAAAACGCGGTCTGCACCCGGCGTCCCACTCGCCAGCTTGGTGTTTGCCTCAATCAGCGTGACACAATTGCCCTTTCCTAAGCCGCGCAGGCGATGTGCCATGGCTAAAGCCAATTCGCAGCCAGCAACTCCGCCGCCAATCACCGCGACTTTGCCTGCCTTCCGGCTAGTTTTCACCTGCTCCAGAAAGGCATCCCAACGGTCCGCATATTCATCCAGCGGCTTCGCTCCGATGCCGAACTCAGAAAACCCCGGAATATGTACCGCCCGCGCGTGCAATCCAACGTCCAGCGAGGCCACATCGTAAGCGATCTCACCTCGTCCCGGCACATGGATCACCTTACGATCCGCATCAATCCCATCCGCCGCCCCAAAGATCATCCGCGCCCCGGAAAACCTCGCCAGTTTCACCAGATCGATTTCCAAATCGTCTCGCGCGTAGTGCCCTGCAATATGACCTGGCAACATGCCTGAGTACGGCGCTGTTGGTTCGGGATTAATCAACGTGACCTGCACACCCTGAACCGGCCTCATGCCCCACATACGCAACATCAAAGCATGCGCATGTCCGCCGCCAACCAACACCAAATCTCGGCTCAGCGTGGTCTGAGTTGTCATCCCCACCGGTCATTTTCCTTTAGATTCTGAACTGGTCGCAGAATTTCGGGGATACCCTGGCTATGCAACCGCGAAACAACTACTAACCAGTCAGTTAACGAAATCGTGCAACGGAAACGCGGTTCCTGATTTTGGCACCTCCGCAATACAGACGCGATACCGACGCAATACCGACGTGGAAATTTGCATTTTTTAGACCATTTGGTAAATTTTTTGCACGCCAGCTGTGATCCATGCTAGACAAGTCCTTCACGCCTTGACAGGGTGCGATCTCCAACAGCAACGAGGGCACACCATGAGCGCGCGCAAGATCATCATCGACACGGATCCAGGCCAGGACGACGCCGTCGCCATTCTATTGGCATTGGCCAGCCCCGAAGAGATTGACGTGCTCGGGATTACTGCTGTTGCAGGCAACGTCCCATTGGCCCTAACTTCGAAAAATGCGCGAATTGTCTGTGAGTTGGCAGGCAAACCCGACACCAAAGTCTACGAAGGCTGTGACCGTCCAATGGGCCGTGAGTTGGTCACTGCAGAGCATGTACATGGCGAAACCGGCCTCAACGGTCCGGTGCTTCCGGACCCTGTTATGCAGGTCGAGGAGGAGCACGCCGTAGACTTCATCATCGACACCCTGCGCGCCCACGACGCCGGCACGGTGACCCTCTGCCCGCTTGGCCCTTTAACCAACATCGGCACAGCGTTTGAAAAAGCGCCTGATATCATTGAAAAGGTACAAGAAATTGTACTGATGGGTGGCGCCTATTTTGAGGTCGGTAATATTACGCCAGCAGCTGAGTTCAACATCTACGTTGACCCACAAGCCGCTGATATTGTGTTTAAATCCGGCGTTCCAATTGTGGTCATGCCACTTGATGTGACCCACAAGGCTTTGGTCACCAAGCCCCGCAATGATGCCTTCCGCAACCTTGGCTCAAAAGTCGGAACAGCCGTTGCGGAAATGACTGATTTCTTTGAACGATTTGACAAAGAGAAGTACGGCTCGAACGGGGCTCCGTTGCATGATCCCTGTGTCACTGCCTATCTTATCAAGCCAGAGTTGTTTTCTGGCCGTCATATCAACGTGGAGATCGAAACGCAATCCGAACTCACCATGGGCATGACTGTGGCCGACTGGTGGCGTGTGACGGACCGCACTCCCAACGCCTTGTTTATTGGTGACATAGACGCGGACGGGTTCTTTTCCCTTTTAGCTGAACGCCTTAGTCGACTGTAAACCAACTCAACTCGACGAGTTTCACAAGGCCGCGCCCTCAATCGCAGCCTTGTGACCGTTCTGCTGTGGCAATCCCGTAAAACCCAGATATGCTGCGCACATGACGCTGCAGATCCCCTTCGAAAACACCTATGTGTCTCTGCCCAACCGGCTGTTTTCACATCAGAAACCGACGCCCGTTCGGGCGCCAAAATTGTTGGCTTTCAATGAGCCGCTTGCAGATGAGCTTGGCATTAGCGGAACGCATGACCCAGACGAACTTGCACAGGTGTTCTCCGGCAGCTCACTCCCTGAAGGCGCACAGCCTATCGCGCAGCTTTATGCGGGACATCAATTTGGCAACTGGAACCCACAACTGGGTGACGGACGCGCCGTTTTACTAGGGGAATCAAACGGATACGACATACAGCTAAAGGGATCCGGCCCCACGCCTTATGCCCGCCGCGGGGATGGACGGGCTTGGCTTGGTCCTGTTTTACGTGAGTACATCGTGTCAGAGGCCATGCACGCACTTGGTATTCCAACCACCCGCGCTTTGGCAGCCGTGGAAACCGGCGAAGACATCATGCGCGATCGCCCCCTGCCTGGAGCTGTACTCACCCGTGTCGCCGCAAGCCACATCCGGGTTGGCACATTTCAGGTTCTAGCCGCGCGTCAAGATGTCGAAGGATTACAAGCCCTTCTGAATTTTGCCATCGCGCGGCACTACCCGTCAGCCAGTACACCGGCGGCGTTTCTCAGGGAAGTTGTCGCCACGCAGGCTAAGCTGATCGCTCATTGGATGTCTGTTGGCTTTATCCACGGCGTCATGAACACCGACAATTGTGCGATCTCAGGAGAAACCATCGACTATGGGCCTTGCGCGTTCATGGACGCTTTCCATCCTGGCCAAGTGTTTTCGTCCATCGATCGTCACGGCCGCTATGCTTATGGCAATCAACCACAGATCATTGCCTGGAACATGGCCCAACTCGCCACTGCACTACTCCCACTTGAGGACAATTCGGACGCAGCGGTTGAAGAATTTACTGAAATCATCAACGAAATGCCGGGATTGCTGCGAGCTATGTGGAGAACCCGGTTTGCCGCAAAGCTCGGCATCTCAGAAACCAATGACAGCGACGAGGGTTTGATAACTCAGCTTCTATCGATCATGACTGACCAAAAGGCAGACTTTACGAATTCCTTCAGATACTTAACTGACGAATCAGTGACAGAAACAGGACTTGAAGCGCACAAGGACTATTCAGCTTGGCACGTCAAGTGGACGGATCGCATGCGCGACCAGTCTACCGATCCGGAAGAGGTTATGACTAACTCCAATCCCTATCTCATTCCGCGCAACCATCAAATTGAAGCTATGATCACGCAGGCCGTAGCCGGAGACTTGAACCTGTTCCGTCGCCTCAGCACAGCCCTGTCATCGCCGTTTGAAACCTCACCCGAGGACTCTGACCTAACCGTGCCCCCAACTTCCGCAGAAAAAGTTACGCAAACCTTCTGCGGCACTTAACATCACGTCAAAACCTTTTATTCTAAACGAGATAAACCCTGTAATCTCCTCACAAACGGATAGGTTCAGTGCTACGCATTGCCAGCTACAATCTGCAAAAATGCGTCGGTGTTGACCTGCAACGACGACCGGCACGCAGTATGGTCGTAATCCGCGCGCTCAAAGCCGACGTGGTGGTTTTACAAGAGGCTGACAAGCGTCTCCCACCGCGACCAGCCGCCCTTCCACACGATTTGGTCGCTAAGAAAGGGTTTCAACACGTCGATTTTGGACAACCTAAAGGGTCATTAGGTTTTCATGGCAATGCAATGCTCGTACGTCCGAATGTAGAGGTGCTGGAAACCTCCAGATTAGACCTACCGGGTTTAGAACCGCGAGGCGCCATTCGTGCCGACCTGCGGACGAGCATCGGAGATATCCGGATTATTGGCGTGCACCTCGGCCTAATCCGCCGATATAGACTGATGCAACTTGGCGCTGTCGCGCGAGCGGTGCGGCGCTTACCGGAAATGCCGACACTTATTGCTGGAGATTTTAACGAATGGGGATCCAAAGCGGCGCTGGACGCTGTCACACCGGGCTTTGACTTCTTATCTATCGGCCATACCTTCCCCGCACCACGCCCAATTGCCGGGCTGGACGGTTTTGCACACACCAAAGAAATCGAAGTTCGGGATCATGGCGTTTTGACACGAATTCCGGCCCATGTTGCGTCTGATCATTTGCCAATTTGGTTGGAACTGAACCGATCCGCATAAAACGCTCTAATCTTGTTTTGAAAGGGTCTTTCGCAATGACACCTTATTTTATCTACGACGTCTTTACCCAATTCCCCTTTGGCGGAAATCAGTTAGCGATCATACCAGATGCTACAAGCCTTGCAGAAAGCAATCTCCAGAAGATCGCTAGGGAATTCAACTTCTCGGAAACTACTTTTGTCTTCCCACCCGACGATGCCGCTCATACAGCAAAAGTGCGGATCTTTACTCCCACGATGGAGATCCCTTTCGCTGGACATCCTTTGATTGGCACCGCATGTTCATTGGCGAAGGAAGGGGCTGCACAGGAGATGGTTCTGGAACTTGGGATTGGGCCGATTACCGTCAAGTCAGACGGAGAAAGCGCCTCATTTACAACGACGCAACCTCTTGAAATTCTGTGCGAACCTGAGCCAACACTGGTCGCAGAGGCGCTTAGCATAGACACCGGAGACATTCAGTTTCAAACGCATCCGCCGGTGATGGCCTCATTGGGTTTGCCTTTCACGATCACGGAAGTGAAATCACGGGAAATTTTGGCGCAAACATCACCCGATATTGCCGTGATGCGCAAAGGCAATACACGCTACCCATCCGGTTTGGATTTTGCGCAGTTTGTCTACGCCCGCGACGGCAATACCTTGTATGCGCGGATGTTTGCTCCTTTGGACAATATCCCGGAAGACCCGGCCACAGGCAGCGCTTGCGCCACCGCAGCCGCCCTACTTGCAAAAATCGAAAACAGCAATTTGGACCTGAGCATACATCAAGGTGTTGAAATGGCGCGGCCAAGTGAAATTTCGGTCTCCGTCGCGGATGGACAGGTCACGGTCTCTGGTCAGGCACAGCGCATAATGGAAGGCAAACTGCTGTTTGGATGATCCGTTCTGTTTCTTGCTAGGATCTGAACAAAAGAAGTAGAAACCAGCGGCGGCTTTGGATAGACAGGAAAGCCAAATAAAGAACACTAAGACAGATCAGGTGCGATATGGGCGACTCCATAATTGAGCGGTGCGAAACCAAAGGGTTGCGGATGACAGAACAGCGCCGCACCATTGCGTTTGTTCTGCAAGAGAGCACTGATCATCCAGATGTTGAGGAACTATACGCAAGGGCATCCGCACGAGATTCCGGTATCTCGCTTGCAACTGTTTATCGGACCGTAAAACTCTTCGAGGAAGCCGGCATACTGGACAAACTGGAGTTTGGTGATGGCCGTGCGCGCTATGAGGATGCGGAGCGCGAGCATCATGATCACTTGATTGATATTTCCACCGGTGAGGTTATCGAATTTGTCGATCCGGAAATCGAGGCACTGCAAGAGAAGATTGCCGAGAAACTAGGGTTTCAACTCAAAGGCCATCGTCTCGAACTTTATGGTGTTCCTCTGAAAAAGTGACGACTAAGGCGCTAAGCGACTTGTTTTGGCCGAGGCTTTGCGCCACTGAGCCTCGTTTTTATTAGTTTTGCCCGAGACTTCGGAAGTCGTACTGGTCATTTCTGCTCCCTCATATCAAAGTTGCTCTATGACACTCAGCGCACATGAGACCACTGAACCAACCATACTACTTCTTGCGGCAGGAGAGGCCAGCCGGATGCGTGGCGGCGACAAGCTTCTTGAAGAGATCGATGGGGTGCCGCTGCTGAGAAAACTGACAAAAGATGCTCGGAGCGTTGCAGACAACGTTATGGTCTGTTTGCGGGAAGAAGATAACCTCCGCAGGTCTGTACTGGATGATTTGAATTGTCGGATTGTTGCGGTTCCAGACGCATCCAAAGGCATGGCACACTCGCTTCGCGCAGGCGTTGCTGAGCTTTCGACTACAACCACTGCAGTGATGGTTGTTCCAGCTGATATGCCCGACATCACTCGTGCCGATTTGGCCAAGATGCTCCGAGAACATCAAGCCCAGCCTGAAGCAATCCTGCGTGCCACCACAAAAGACCACCAAACTGGCCACCCTGTCTTGTTTCCCAAGCGTCTTTTTGGGGCTCTGGAGAAACTCTCTGGTGATGTCGGCGCCCGTGAGGTGCTCAAGCACCATGCAAATGAAATACAGAGCGTTCAACTCCCTGGAACCAATGCTTTAACGGATCTGGATACTCCTGAGGAATGGCTCGACTGGCGTCAAAACCGATTTAAAGAAAAAGGGCCGTAGAAACGGCCCCTTTTTTAAAAATCAAAGTTCTGCTCAGACAAACTATGGAGAGACACATCTTCCAGTGTGATCTGATGACTTGAGCTGACCGAGATGACCACATCACCGCCCACTTGCACCGCGTGATTGGCCATAACATCCGAAAAGTTGGTGAAGTCCGAAACCTGAGAGAAGTCCAGCACATCAGCGGACAGATCGAAATCGGTCACGGTGTCCTGACCGAAACTATTGGTGAAGACGAACCGATCCGCCCCACTGCCTCCGGTCAAAACATCAGCGCCGCTGTCTCCACGCAAGGTATCGTTGCCTGCGCCGCCAATCAGCGTGTCATTGCCCGATGCACCGCGCAAATAATTTGCCTGAGAGTCACCGGTTAGATGATCTGCGGCACGGTCAGAGCCATAAAGATGTTCAATGCTGACGTAGGTATCACCGCTGCTGTTTTCACCGGTTTCCAGATTGACCGTGACTCCAATTGAGTGTCCCCAATACGCTGCCGTATCTTGGCCTTCTCCACCGTCAAAGATATCAATGCCTGCTTCATCCCGAAGATAGTCGTCTCCTGCGCCGCCTCTCATTGTGTCATTACCGGATCCGCCATAAATGCGATCAATCCCGTCGTCGCCTTGCATGCTGTCGTGTCCGGCACCGCCATACAACGTGTCGGCGCCACCGTTGCCAAATAAGCGATCTTCGCCATTGGATCCGTGCAACCAGTTGGCGTCGTGATCCCCAATAAGGGTGTCATTTGCCCGGCTGGACCCCAGCACATTTTCAATGCTGATATATGTGTCGCTGCTGGAGTTCTCGCCGGTCAGCAGATTGACAGATACGCCGCCGCCATGGCCGTAGTACGCAACCGTATCGTTGCCGGAGCCGCCGTCAAACAGGTCGATGCCAGCCTCATCACGCAGGTAGTCATTGCCGTCACCGCCCCTTAAGGTGTCATTCCCGGATCCACCATACAATCGGTCAGCATCGTCGTTGCCCTCAAGACTGTCGTTTCCGGCGCCACCATAGATGCTGTCGGCCCCACTATTGCCAAACAGCCGGTCATTGCCATTGGACGCATGCAGCCAATTGTTCCCATGGTTGCCGATCAACGTATCGTTGGCCAAACTAGACCCAAGAATGTTCTCAATGCTGATGTATGTGTCGCCGCTTGAGTTCTCACCAGTCAGGAGATTAACAGAGACGCCGGATTTGTGGCCGTAGTAGGCAACCGTGTCATTTCCAGATCCCCCATCAAACAGATCTATGCCACTTTCATCCCTTAAGTAGTCATTGCCAGAACCACCAATCAGCCGATCATTTCCAGAGCCACCATATAGACGGTCATTCCCGGACTCGCCCTCAAGACTGTCGTTTCCATCATAACCGTAAATGATGTCGCTTCCCCCAGCACCGTCCAGATGGTTTGCGATGCTGCTGCCATAAATTTTATCATTTGCGACATTAGACCCCAGAACGTGTTCAATGCTGTCGTAAGTGTCGCCGCCGGAATTAGCACCGGTGGTCAGGTTCACTGTCATACCGATGGTATGGCCCCAGTAGGACACCGTATCTTGTCCATTCCCACCGACAAAATCATCACGACCATTTTCATCTCTTAGATAGTCGTCTCCATCACCACCAACCAATTTGTCGTCGCCTGCACCACCATACAAACGGTCCTGTCCGGCTTTTCCTTCGAGACGATCATTACCATCATCTCCGTACACAGTATCGTGTCCGGTGCCACCAACGAGACTGTCTTGACCTTCATAACCCCGAAGGTAGTCGTCACCGCCACTCCCGTAAAAATCGTCGACGCCGTTGCCACCATGCATGACCTCGGCAGAGCTGTTGCCCGATTGCACGTTTGAATGCTCGATTGTGATTTCGATCACTTCATATGGATCCAAGTCAAAGCTGATGTTGCTTGCATTTGGACCAAGCTGTCCTTGGCTCAACAGGCTGACAGACCCAGATACGTCAGTTTCCGTCGCAAAGTAAAAATCGTCCAAAGAAGTGGGATTGCCTACGCCTGGTCGCACAAAAATATCTTCGGGCTTTGGAAGGTAGGTTTTCCATTCCCCAGAGGAGTACTTAAATAGGCTTTCGTCGTACGCATCCCCCAGCACATTGATCAATGCGTCACGCTCAGCTGTGTCCACAGTTCGGCGTCCGATCCGAGCAACCAAATCCCCGTTTGCGTCATACGCAGCATTGTCACTGAGCCCGTCCGAGGAGCTCGCGTCAATGCCCACAACGCGACCACTCCAAGAGACCGCACCGCCTGCCAGATCGGAAAGATCGAGTGAGAAATTTTGCCCAAAGCTCTCGGTATGTGACGTGACATACACCACACTCCGGTACCCGTTGGTGTAGGCGTTGACTTCTAGGGCTGTGGCGTCAAATCCTTCCACAGAAATAGCGTACATTGCGCCATCTGAGGGATTAAGGCTTTCGGCCATCAATTGCAGCATCACCCCCGCAGGTGTTAGCTGTACTGGCCCCTCATCAGCGTTTCCGCCGGCAATGGAGGTGGACGTATTGTGCCGAATGGTCCAAAAATCGGCGCCATCGACACCCATTTCAATCATGTTCTGAAATTGCTCAACCACAACACCGGCGGCCTTAAGGCCGGTCCAATGCCAATGCCCGGTTTCCACATTCCATTCGGTCACCTGAATGTTCAGGTCCTGAGGCAACATCGCTTCCCACGTCGCAAAACGCAGGTCCAGAGTTTTCAGCTCGGAACGGGTGAGCTGCTCGCTTTGATCGTAGCCATCGAGCTCTTTGTCAAAATAGTAGTGCGCAATGATCCCATCAATGCCGGCTGACGCCGCATCCGTTTGGAAGCCGTTGGTAATGTTGTTGTCGGCATCGAGCTGCTCCATGAGCTCCAGATTGCCTTTTATCACGCGCTGCTCGTAGCCATTGAGACTGCGGTAGTAATCGGACGCGGACATGGAGTCTGTCCAGTCGTCAGGGCGATGCTCTGGATCCCAGTGCGCCATGGCGGACATGGCGTCTGTATCACTGACAGACCCATAACTACCACCTTTGTAGTTGGAAGCGCCACCAGCGACGTTAGAGGTCTGCACCCAGATTTCAGGCTGATACCCATTGACGGTGACTGAGCGCAAAGCATTGGCAACATCTGCCGCGTAAGACCCATACTCGGTTTCATCAATAGTTTGCCAAAACTCATTGCCAATTTCATAGCCGGCGATCAGGTCGATCTGATCTCCCATGTATGTAAGCACGAGTTCTGCCCAGTCACGAATATCCTGCTGGTTGGTGTGCTCTGCCGCCAAAGCTGGAACCACGAGGGTGGTGCGGGACCCAGTTTCTTTTACCCAGTCCAGATAGTTTTTCGTGTCTTCGCGGATCTGGTCAAAGCCGGTCTGGCTCCGATCCAACTCCGTGATTTGCTCATTCGCCGCACGCCCAGCCGGATACCGGAGCCGTGTCGACCCCAACATCTCCACGGCTTCGATGAAACCATCATTTGGCACACCGTTGACTTCGTTGGTCGTCCCCAACAGGTTCGCGCCGAACATATCAGAGCGCACCTCCACCGGTGCACTACTGCGATCCACAGTAATGGTAATTGGCATCTCATTGTCCTCAGAATTCGTTACAGAGGCGAACTCAGGTTTTTCTCCTGCTGCGTCTGCGCACACCCTTCTGAGTGCATAGCGCCTGTTCTATGCTTCGTGATTCTGATGAAGCTCTATCTCTTGAGAGGCATCACATTCTTCCCACCTAATGGCCCACCCCTGAGCCGTTAAATCCCAATCTCAGTGGTAGGGAGAGGCCGCTAATGAGTCCTAAACAGAACTGGAAGGATTTTCGACAAAGCTGTCTCATCTTTTACAGATGCTGCTAAATTTGCCTTAAACCTTTTAAAAACAAGCGTCTCGGCGATGGGGCGCAAAAGAATGACCAGACATCCGTTGTTAGCTGTATTTTAGACAGTTTTGGCATGCCCAAATGTTGCCACAAAGCTGCCTTCGAGCCGCCTCAGCCCGTCAGATTTACGCCACAAAGTCATCCTGATTTCGCCACAATAGATGCGCAAAACCGAATCTCCTCGGTCGCGGACAACGTCAAATTGTTAGCTATCGGCTGGACTGTGGTCTGCGACGGCCATCCGAGTTTCACCTAGCTTGTGTCCGGACACCTCAACGCCCTTGAGCATCATGCCGACTGTCACCTTCATGAGAAGATCCGAAACGCGTTCAGCCGAACTGATCAGCCCCACCCAAGTGGTCCAGTTTGATTGTTAGTGCATGATTGGCCTCTGGTCCATCGGGACGACGGTTTCCGGCGCCGGCGGGCGGTAGCCCAGAGCACTATGCGGTCGTTTGGT
>Ga0189288_10288_pt1 | contig 24341 bp, 19 predicted proteins | sample UW105minimetaG_FD_130316 | JGI IMG/M metagenome (GOLD analysis project Ga0189288, IMG submission 130316) | Marine microbial communities from the Costa Rica Dome - UW105 mini metaG | ecosystem: Environmental > Aquatic > Marine > Oceanic > Photic zone | place: Costa Rica: the Eastern Pacific... | reverse complement strand
TGTTTCATTGAGATAGTCTGAGGAGATGTCTGAGGCAGCTTCGTTCAGATTAAAGTCAGAGAAACCGTCTGTGTCATTATCACATTGTTTGAGTTCTACCGAAGAATTTACTATGGGTAGAGGATTTACAGTTAATGTAATAGCATTTGATGTAAAACCACAAGCATTTCCAATTTTATTAAGAACAACTCGATATTGATTATTATTTATAGATAGTGGAATATTATTGAGCTGAAGAGTCGTTGAAGTTGCGCCACTATAATTTGCATTATTTACGAGGTTTGTCCAATTTACTCCATCAGAACTTTCTTGCCACTGAAAAAAATCTGCATTAGAATCTATGCTTATTGAACTTGTTGAGGCTTCACAAAAATTAACATCTAGAAAAGGGGTGTTCAAAGAAATAGGTGCTCCAATAATATAATTTTGATTTGGAGAGGTATATCCATCAGCAGCATTTAAAACAACACCATTTCCATCTACTTGAACTGGAGCAACTCCTAATAAACCGTCAGTATTTACATCTGTAAAACCTGCTTCGGTAACATCATTACAGTTATCGTCATCTGCATCTAGTTCTACAAAGTTAAAGTCTGTGTCATTATCTGTGTTTGCTATGGTATAGTTTAGAGAAAGTATTTTTGCATCTGCCAATGTTTCTAGATTATCTGCTAAACCATTAATACCTATAATTAGATCGGCATTATCTACCAATCCATCAAAATTAGTATCTAAATTATGGCCAGATTCTGTTGAGTCATAAATTCCATCATTGTCTGAATCTAGATCCAAATAGTTTAAGATTCCATCATTATCAGAGTCAATATTTATGATTGATGTAAATACATCATCCAGGCCGTCTAAATTTGAATCTGTATTAGAAATGCTAATTGGTTGGGCAAAAGCTTCACTAATATCAGGAATTCCATCATTATCGGAATCTAAATCAAAAGAATCTTCAATTCCGTCGTTATCAGAATCTCTGGCAAAACAAGTCAATGAAATTGCTCCGTTAAAAGTTGATGTTGAAGCAAGGTTGTTAGAGTTATGTTCAAAGCTGATTTGATTTATATGGTTTGCCAAAAACTGAAAAGTACTAGTTCCTGTGGCTGCAGGGTTATATGTAAAATGAATTTCTGATGCTGAAAGAGTTGTGATTCCAGTTTCAAAAATTCCATCAAAGTTAGTGTCAATTAGGAGTTGGTCATCTGGATCTAAAAGTGTTATGTTTTTATTGTTTGGTCCAATTTTTATAATAAAAAATTCACCATTTGCACTTGTATGGGTTGTTCCAATACTTTGTGTGAATTTAAAATTAATAGCTTCGGTAAAATCTAATGTGTATTTTAAATTTGAGATATTTCCTTGATTAATTATAGACGAAAAGTTTCCGTCTGCTTGCCCTGTAAATGCATTTGTAGTTCCATTTGAATTTGTTTGAGAAAATGTACTCGAAATAATTGTTGTATTAGAAGAGTTATCTTGAAAGATAATACTGGGCGAATTTATATTTGCAATATTTATGGTTGCGTCTCCATTAGATTCATCACAATTTAGAATTCCGTCATTATCAATGTCAATATCAAGATTGTCAATAACCAAATCTCCATCAAAATCATCTGGACATAAACTAACGGGTACTTCAATAGATTCAAAAGTATCTCCAGAACAATTTATGAGCCCTACGAGTTTATATCTTCCTGGTAGGGTTGGACTGTAATTGGGGCTTGTAACTCCAGTAGAAACAAAACCACCTCCGGTTTCATCATCAAAAAACCATTCAAAACTGTCAAATAGATCTGTATTAGCTGCTTCTAAAGTTACATTAGGGATACAATTACCAAGGGTTTGAACAGTAGCATCAAAATTAATTTCTGGAGCAGATGGAAAACCTGAATAAAAACCACCTGAAGTTGCAAAGCCATCATAGTTGAAGTAGGCACAATATAATTCTTCTGAACTCTTTACAGTTACGTTCCCATTTAAATCAGACACTCTATAAGTCTCATAATTAGTATTTCCATCAACATCAAATGGACCAGCAGTATTGAAGTCTGTAATTGGAGAACCATTTACTGTAACTGTTGCTCCTTTGTTAGTTACTATTGTTACTCCACCTTGAAAAGTGTCGCTGCCAATAGCATCTATATTTGCAATATTATTTACATCTCCTCTATTTTCGCAACTAAGAGGAGGTACAAAAAACATTCCCTGATTAGCTAAACTGGGAGCTCCGTTATTTAAGCCCCCAACACCTTGGTAAGCAAAAGTGGGTTTAGAGGTTGCTATAAACATGTTTCCATTTACATTGTAATTATTTCCTTCAACAACAAAGTATTCTCCAGTGTTTATGGTAGATACAACGTTTCCTCCATTAATTCTCACTTCTGTATTGTCTTCATGTGCAATAATCAAAGCATTTTCCCATTCATCATCTCCATCTCCACGAACAAAAATATATTCGGTGCCAATTTTACTAGCATCAACTATTTGATCAACGCCATAATCTCTACCTCCTCCAACATGAAAACTACCTGTTGCAGAACCAGAGTTAACAACAATTGGTTTGTCAGATTTTATTAATGTACCAATTAAATCATTCGTTGTACCTCCGGTGTTTACTGAAACAGAAACAATGTAGGTTTCTTCTTCATTTAAGGTAATGTTGACAGGTAAAGTACCAGTATAATTGTTAATTACAATTCCTGCGGGTAAATCATCAAAAGTAATATTGGTGTTATTTTCAGTAGCCATAACTGAAATAAAATTTAAGTAACCTCCAGCTTGACCATCGTTTACAAAACCACCCATTCTAAAATCTGTACCTAAAGCAGAATTTCCTTTACTTACAATAGCTCCAGCCTGAAAGCCGTTTTGAGATCTCATTCTTACGGAAACATAAATAACATCATCAGCTTCAATTATATAGCCTCTATCATTAGTAATAACACTTGTTATATTAGAGCTTTGAAATAATTGTATTCCAACTGCTGTAGAGCTAGTAGAAAACGGCGTTGAATTTGAAACAGTACCTGATATTTCTGCTGAAGTAGGTTGCCCAATAGGTTTTATCGTAAAAGATATGTTTTGATCTTTTGGTGTAGATATGTAAATATATTGATTACCAATTGGGTCATCACTCGTAATTGGTGGTAAATAATGCTTTTTGCTTAATTGGGCATGAGTATTTTTAAAGCTTAAAAAGCTAAAAAAAATAAATACTAGACAAGTAAATTTGTTGAGTAACATATTTCTAAACTAATTTTTTGTTAAAAGTAATCAGAAAATGGTAATTACTTGAATAATTATAAGGTTTTTTGTAACAAACAAGATAAAAAAGCTACATATAATTAGAATAAAAATTATTTTAATTAATTTTTTTTAACGAAATTGCTTTGCTAAAAATTGTTTCACTTTAAAAAAATAAAAAAATATGTCTGATGATTTTGATTTACTAGAAACTAATTCTAACGAAAAAACTGAAAAAGTTGATGTTAATTGGGGAAAAGCGATTGATACAATGAAATCTAAACTTGCGCAGGAAGAGGATCCTCAATCTCGCCAAAAAATATTAAATGCAACATTAGATGATGTTGTTCATATGGCAGAAAAAGATAGAACCACCCTTTTAGATGCGATTAAAGATTTAACAGATTATCAAGATGAAGTTGGTATTATGTTTGAAAAATTTTCAGCTTTAAATGCTTCAGAACAAAAAGTAATTGATGACGCTCAAAAAGGATTAGAAAGAGCAAGAATTGAATTGGAAGATGCGCAAAACAAAGCGGATACTTGGTGGAATAATTTATGGGGAAGAAAATCAAAAATTAAAAAAGAAGAGGCAGAATTTGCAGCAGCAGAAAAAATACGTGCAGACGCAGATAATAAGGCAAAAGCATTATTTCAACAACGTATAGAAAGTGCAGATATTCAAACCTTATTGAGTGAACTTTCCTATAAATCTCAAGCAGCGGTTACGCGTCTTAAAAATAGAGAAGTAGAGATTAAAGAAGTTGAGGAGAAATTAAAAGGCGCCATTGTAGAAGCTTCTAAAAACCACACCAAAGCTTTAGAAAAGAAGAAAGAAATAGAAGGGAAGTTAGAGGAACAATCTGCCTTGTTAAAACAATCGCGTCAAGAATTAGATGAAATTGCAGACAAACAATCTACCGCCTATTCTGAGGCTATTGGAAAAATGACAAGCATTGAGCAAAAAGTTGAAGAATTAGAAGGTCTTAAAAATGCCTATACAACATTGGCAGCAAGTAAAGATAGCTTTGTTCATAAGCATAATTTAACGATTAAAGTATTAACTTCTTTGCGTTCTAACTTACAAACACATAGAGCGAAATTAAAATCAGATACAGAAGAAAGACTAAAGTATTATGATGGTTATGTAGTTGCGTTAAAGGCAAGAACAGATCAAGAATTTGCTGCTATTTTAGAACATTTGGGTGTAAAAACTGATGAGCATATTGGTGAAACTTTAGCATCTATGCACTCAGCAAGTGCAAAAGCTCGTCAAGAAATTATGGAAAATATTCCTGTGCATGAAAAAATAATGAGTGGTGTTTATAGTTCATATGCAGAGGCTTTACAAGAAATTCGTGAAAAAGATATAGACATTCAAAAGAACTTTGCAAATCGATATGGAATCGATATGAAAGAGATTTTTGAAGACTATTACAAAGCAGATCCAAATGCACCATCTGAAAAGAACGATGCACCTGAAGCTCCTAAAAATGAGTCTTCAAACGACGATTTGTTGTCATAAAAAAGTTGCTCACTGCAAATTAAAAACTGCTTATTCAAAAAATGATTACAACACCTTTAGATTCTGCAATTTTAGATTCAAAAGAGCACTATATCTTTTATCATAAAATGGTCGATTTTGCTCTAAAAGAGCTCATTGTTAGAGTTCAACAAAATGAGTTATGTACTCATCAAGAAGTCATCTTTTTTAAACAGTATTCAGATGTGTTATTATACTCTATAGAAGCAATGCGTATAAAATATATGTATGATGAAGAAGAGAATATGAAGATAGATTTAACAGATTCTGGTTTTCCTAATTATTTAGAATTCAGGTTTCTGTATAATGATTTAGAATTAAAAAATGAATACATAGATAAATTAGTAGATACAGATTCTTTAAAAGCAGAGTTTTTAGACACACTTTTAAGAAAGAAAAAACCTATTCGACGAAATCGATTATTTCAAGCATCTTCTGTGGTCTATTATAGATCTGTAAAAAGGCAATATATATTTAATAGATTTATACAAGGTAAAATAATTGAAGCTCCAAAAAATAGCAATGCAAGCTTTATGACAAGCTGGAGTTTTTATGATGTTACTACCAACAGACCTTATGTTCTTTTTATGTATTTCGATTATCATGGTAAACGAATTAATGATGTTAAAGAAAATTTATATAAAGTTTTAAAAGAAACTGCAGATAGGGAAATGTCTTTAGATACGATGGCCTATTCGATAGACAGAAAGTTGCCAGAAATTCATCCAAAACATATAAAGAGAATTGATTTAGGGCCTTTCCACAATGTATTTGCCAAAGATGAAAATGAAATAACCCATGCAATTTTAGAAGGAATTGGGAAAAAAGAAATCCCTTTAGAATCGTATGCCTTGTCATTAAAAGTTGATGAAGTTTTTTCTGGAACTACTTTTACAGAGGGAGGTTTTTTTTCTAAGCAAACAATGCAAAAATGGAGTGACGTTATTAAACAGAAATACATTTTTACACCCCATAGAATTATACAACTGCTTCATAATAGAACACCTGAGATTTTGAATACCTTGGCAAAGCCACCAATTCAAATGGCTGATTTAAAAATTGAAAACTGAAAAAATGGAACACAATTCAACTTTTCCTATAAAACAAAACGAATTAGATATGCTTCGTGATGAAGCTAGTGGATATTTAAAAAGCGTTCAATGGGAGCAAGGTGCAAGGGCAAAAAATAAAGATAAAGATGCCAAAGAGGATTCAATTTTACTATACTTGTCTAGGGCAAAAGAGGGAAGCAACATAGATATTACCTCTGTTTCTAAAACTATTCTAGGGTTAAAGAAGCGTTTATTGCCAGATTCGATTGCAATTCCCGTATATTTAAATCAGACATTATATGCCGTTCAAGAAGGAATCACATTAGGTATTTGGATCAAAGATAATTATTATGATGCCTCAGGTTTATCAAGCCTAAATGAACGTAAATCAGCATTAGATTCTCAAGGAAAAAGAGCGTTTGAAAGTAAAATGCAAACAGCAACAGCATTTCAATTATTTGCAACAGCTTATAAAATTTTATATGATTTAAAACCACATGCTTCTGATGATTTATCTGTGATGAACCAAAAGTTTGCAGGCATTCCAGAGGTTTCATTATTATCGCCACTTAAAGGAATTGCTTGCAGTTTATTTTATTACGACAAATATTTAGGGCATCCAGATATTATAAAGTCAGACAAAGACGTTCTCGATTTTACAGTAGTGTACTTTGAAGCTTTAATTGATGAAATTCAATTGCGTAAAAGTAGTTTGGAATACACAGAAACAATTACAGATAGAACTTATAAATTAGAAAATAGCGAGTTTGTTGTTTCTGGTTGGGAGCATATTTTTTCTGGAATGGCAATAAGTATTGAATTCAATAAAGTGCAGTTCGAGCAAATTGTTGGTAACAGAGATGCCAAACATTTTGCGCGAAGATTAACAGAGAGAATGTTGAGTTATGATTTTGATGCTCAAAAAAATCCGTTTCAAGAATTAGGAGGTTTTATGCCTGTTTTTATGGGATATGGAATTCCAGGAACAGGAAAATCTATGTTAATTGCAGCAATTGCAACACGCTTAAAAGAACATTCAGATAATTTAGAGATTCCGTTTTTATTTCATCCAATGCCAGATACTTTAATTTCTACTTTTCAAGGAGGTTCCGCAGAAAAAATGGTAGCATGGATGAAACCAATGCAAGATCCATCAAAATTAATTTTTGCACCAATTGATGATGCTGAAAATAATTTACAAGAACGAACTGCACAAGGAGTTTCTGCGGGAGTAAAAGAAGTAATTGGAGTTTTCTTACGATATACAGAAGGCGCGTATGCAGTAAATTATGGAAATTCTTCCATAGGGCTTTTTACAAATCTACCAGAAATGCTAGACAAAGCTGTTATCTCAAGAGTTCAAGGAAGATTTAAAATTGATGGAGCAAGAACAGCACACGATTTTTTAGATCAAGATTATTTATGGTGGCGTAAATTGAAAAAAACAATGCCAGAATTTGTAAATATGACAAGTCCTTCGGAGTATGATTTTTTAAGAGACCAAGGTTTAGCAAAAAATATGGGAGATATTTTAAATTCTATTGAAAAACCTTCAGAGGAAAGAGTTTTAGAAGCCTATGATAAAGCAGAAAAATCTTACAAAACAAACGAGCATCTATTTTTTGCGAGTCTGTATAGAGAAATTCAAGAAATATTTCCTTTCTTTTCATCTAGAGATGTCAGAAACATTCAATCGGCAATTTCCTTGCGATTAACAGATTTCGATTTGGAACAAGATTGGTTTGAGAATCCAGAAATTTATTTTCAACAAAACTACCAAACCAAACTTAATATGTTGCAAGAATTAATGAAGGGCAACATGAAAGGGTTGGATTTTTCTGAAATTAGAAGGCAAGAGGTGGTTCGTTATTTAGATAATGTTGCAACCATTGCAGATACAGATTTCAAGAGAAAAGTAGACGCAAGAGTTCACCAATTACAAATTGATATGGAAGCAAGAGACCAGTTTTCAAATAAATAAAAGACTGTATGTATGAATGAAATAATTGAACAAAAAAAGAATACAAAAGAGGTTTCAAAACGAAATTGGTTAGAAAATCTTAAAGACCAAAGTTGGGAAGCAGAATTGTTAGTCTCTGCCATTGCAATTTTTGGAACATTTCAACTATTTGGTGGTATTGATTGGTGGGTTAATTCATTTATAAATGTACTCAATCCAAGTCAATATTTTATTGGTTATATGATTGTTTTCTTTGGGCTTCTTGCAGTAAGTATTCTGGTTGCTATGTTTGTTATTCATTTCTTTTTGAGAGCCTATTGGATTGGACTAATTGGATTGAATTCTGTTTTTTCAGATTACAGTATTGAGGATACTGTGTATTCGAAGATTTATACCAAAAAAATTATTTCTATACTCCCTAAATTAAAAGATTCTATAAAAAAAGTAGATGAGTTATGCAGCGTTATTTTTTCAGCAGCATTTACTTTTTTATTGATGTATGGTTACATAGCTCTTTTTTCATGTGCGTATTTATTGTTGTACAATATGTTGTCGGAATATGTTGCGCCAATAGTTCTATTAATTCCACTAGCTTTTATTGTCCTGATTTCATTGCTCCAATTTATAGTTACATTAATTTCAAACATGAAGTCCAATCATGATAAGGAGAAATTACAAATTTGGAATTTTAAATTAGTACGCTTATCCTCCATGATTATTTTTGGTCCCTTGTATACATCAATTTTGCAAGTGTCTATGATTTTTGGTTCGAATTTTAAGAAAAAAAAATCATTGGTCTATCTAATTTTGGTGTTCGTGATTTCTGGGGTAGGGATTTCCTTTTTTCAAATTTTTGATACTAATATTCCATATTTAATTGCTAATGAAACTTATTTTGATGCTACTAAAGTACATTCAGAATATTATGCATCAGAAAATATAAACAATAGTTTTTTATTGGCTCCAGAAATAGAATCCGATAAAATTACATCTTCATTGGTCAAGGTTTTTATTCCTATTTATACTAATGAAAAGAGAAGGAGAGAAGGGGTTTGTGAAAAGTTTATTACTGATGAAAATAATTCAAAATCTGTTGAAAGACAAAATAAAAGAATTCATTTTTTAAACTGTTATAAAAAATACCACCATGTGTATTTGGATGAAGAGCTTGTAGGCACCGATTTTTTGAAATACACGCATCCCAGAACAAAGCAATTTGGAATCCTAGTATATGTTGAGGTTTCTAATTTAAAAAGCGGAATGCATACCATTAGGGTTGAGAAAGATTTTGGAGCAGGAGATATTCAAGAATGGACAATACCGTTTTATACTGTTATTAAATAAGACATCAATTAGCAATGCAAAAACTTAAAGAGGCCAATTTATATAGAAGTGAACTAATTCCCATTAGCGGGAAATTGGTAGAACGCTACAATAAATGCTTGATAAAATTAGGTCTTACAGAAACTACATTACGGTCTTTTTCTATTGATGGAATAGGTTGGAGTCCAGAAATTTCTGAAGAAAAAAAAGACGATTATTATTTAAATAATGGCGAAGCAAATTCGCACTCTATTATCATTACGCCCCTTCAAAAAGGAGTGCCAGTTTATAATCCGTTTCATTCTTATGATAAAGAAATTATGAGATTGATATTTAAGACATATGGAAAAAAAATTCAAAATATTACAAGAGATTCAGCAATTTGCATTGATTTTGACCAAAAAATAGATGTGTTTTATGAACCTTTAGATGTTTTAAAATACAAAGATGTAAGTATCAGTTTTAGGCTAATTGATGATTTAGACAAAGCGAAAGAAGCCCAATTGACTTTAATAGATATGTTTAGAAAAGATAATAATTTTATCAATGAAAATATTCATTGGAAATTATTAGAGTCTGCAAAGAAATACGGAGACTTGAGAGACAGAGATTTAAGTTTAGAGCCCTTATTATTTTCAACAGACTCATTCTATACAAAAGCTTTTGGAGGTATTTATTTGTTGCGTAATTTTATTTCTCCAATCTTAATTTTTGAAGAAAAAGAAGCCTATAAAGAAGCGATAAATGATACAACATATGATGTTTTAATGTTTCATATTTCTCAACCAGAATTGATAGAACAGTTAAAAGATCATTTGATTATCGAATCAGATTTAAAAAATGAAGTTGTCCAAAAAAGATACGGACGCGTTAAAAAATATATTTTTTCAGAGTATTTAAAAGAGACTCAACATCCAATAAAAGATATTCTGGAAGACAAAATGTTGTTTAAGAGTTATTTAAATAAAACACCCATTAATGTTCGTAAAAAAGTAATGAGTGTAGAGCGTTATTTAGAAAAAAAACAAATCAATACAGCAACTAAAATCAAAGATATTGTAGATCAACAGTTTTATTTTGCATTGCACAATCCGCATTCCTCTTTGAGGCCAAATCATCAAGATTTAATATGGAATCTGCTTGTAAATATTGCTCCAAAAGATATTTTATTTTTATATTGGTATGATAAAGAAGAATTTTTTAAGCAATTTAAAACCTGGAATGATTCTAAAAAAGATTGGGCAATTCAGACCATTAAAAATAATATTTAAAACATAAAGTATGACACTAGAATTTATAGTATTTATTGCAGCAGTTTTATTTGGAATTGTATTTTATTGGCGGGAATCTCAAGGAAATAGGGTGTATCGTTTTTTTAATAAACTAATGAACTCTAAAGAATTACAGATGAAATCTACCGATAAAAAAGGGTTTGTATTTCAGCAGTTATTTTTGTTAAGAGTGGTTTTTATAACCAGCTTATTCTTGATGTTAATTGTAATTACACGTTTTTTAATACCTATTGATTTGGCAACAATTTCGATTTTTGCTTCTATGATAGTTGGAACCTTAATTGGAACTTATGTAGCAGATTTTATATTTAAATCTAATGAAGTAATTGATGAGAAATCAGATTCTTTAGAAGATATTGTTCAGAATACAATTGAAAAAGGAAAAGATTTTATAGAAGATTTAAAAGTAAAAGAAACTAAAGACATAGACCTTGTAAAGAAGGTTGAAGAACAACCATCTGCGCCAGAGAAAACAGCTAGAGAGCGTTTGAAAGATAAAGGATTGTTATAGCAAATAATTAAACTGAATTTGTTTTAGTCTCTCATTATAAATAAGAAAAGATGTTAAAAAGATATTGGCAAAAAGGAGGTAAGCAAAAAAGGAATTTAATTATTCTTGGATTTATATGTTTAGTTGCACTTTTTATAATGCGAGATGATTATCAACCTGCTTTATTATTTTTAAGAAAATACATCTTTATCATCATAGTCTGTTTTGTTGTTTTATTTTTTGGGTTAAGATCGTTTAGGAAATCAGAAAGTATAGGAAAAAGGTTGGGTATTTTATTTGGACTGACAGTTTTTTTTGGCTTCCTCTATTATATTGGTTGGCAACAAAAAATGTATGAGTATATGAAAATTTATAATGTGTTTAATAATTTAAATCGCATTGAAATAAATGAACTTCCTCTAACCCAAAATGAAAGAATTCAGCCATTAAGAAACATATTTTCAATGGCAAATGAGTCTGTTGGAGAAACTAAAGATGTTTCTCTGCCACATTTGGTTAGAGTTGATTCTACCAATAAATGGACCATGGCAATTCAGCCAACAGAAAAATATTTTTGGCAAAGAATAAAAGATAATACAGAAGAGGTTTTTGCAGTTTCTAGCACAACGCCTTTTCCTCGTTTTTCTAGTGAAAATAGAATTTCTGTTACTTTTTCAATTGGAGAGACTTTAAAGTTTAGTAGAAATACCTATAATGCAGTAGTTCAACGCTTCAATTTTTTTCAACTTTTTACCATGGAACCCAGCGACACTTTTTATATGAAAAATGATATAGGAGAATGGGTAGAAGTTGTGAGTTTAATTAAGTGGAAAGGTTTTTTATTCCCGTATCCAACCTTTGGTGGAGTGATGGTGATTAACAATGGAACACATAATTTACAAGATTATGTAGAAAGAATTTTAATAGGCAAAGGAACCTATATTTCTCCCGATCAAATGAAGAATTATCCTTATTTAAGAAAGCAAAATATAGTAGCAGAAAAGGTATCTCGTTTGCAGGCAGAGTCTCTAAAATTTATTGGTGGATTTTCAGATCCTTTACCTTGGAATATGAAAACTGCTGTAAAGATTCCAGATTTACCAGACGATCAAAATGAGCAACCTTTTGTAACGGATTTTAATTTTTCTCATACCAATTCAGCTGCGTATTCTGGACTTTATCATTGGTTTGGTCTAGAGCCAGTTGGAGATGAAAGAACAAGTTTAACCTACAGTGTTTTTATTCCTTCAGATGGAACTGATGCACTATATTATTATGATCATGCTTCAAAAAAACAAGGTTATGCTGGAGTTTCTGCAATGCCATTGAAAGTTATTGAATCTCGTAAAGAATTTGATTGGTCTGTTAATAAGCCAGTAGAATTTAGACCCTATATTAAAAATATTGCTGGTAGAAAACGTATGTTTTTTCTTGGAACTATTTCAGCCATTAAAAAAGAAAATTCTCAATTTGATGGATCTGCAACACCAGATTTGGCTTTAATTGATAGTGAATATAGAGATGTAGTTTGGATTGATGCAAAACGTCCAAGCACTTGGAATGCTACTATATATAAACAACTTGGTGAAGCATGGAGAGAAAGTGAAAAAACAAATGATTATTTTAAAAATAACCCTAAGCCAATTCCATTGGATACGCAAAAAGTTTCTTTGGATTCACTAAAGGTATTGTCTAAAACTGAAATTGATTTTCAAAAAATTAAAAAACTTCAAAAGCAAATAGACTCTATCAAAGCAAATAATTAATTTATTTGTAAAACCATTTTTATGTCACTTCGATTGTATGGTGAATTTTTTTCAACAGGGATTTCTATAAAACCATATTTTTTATATATATAAATGGCATTTTCTAGTTTTGTGTTAGAATATAAAACAAGTGAGCCTATTTTATTTTTCTTAGAAAATCGAATACATTTTTTCATTAAAAGTTGTCCAATTTTAAGACCTCTAAATTTTGGCGATACAGCCATTTTGGTCAATTCAAATACATTGTTTTCTTTCATAGGCATTAATGCAACAGTGCCAACCACTTTACCCTTTAGCTTTGCGAAGAATATATATCCTCCTTTGTCAATAATATGAATGTCTGGATTCTTTAAGATTTCTTCATCGTATGGTTCTACATAAAAGTATTTCTTTAACCACTCTATATTTAAATCATAAAAATGATAAGCGTTTTCTTTTTGGTAATTTTCAATACTTATATCCATCATATAATAACTTTACATAAAATATATTTATGTATTTAAAAAACCTCCCAGAAAATATATTCCATGGAAAATAAATTATTTTTTTGTAACTTTGTTCAATATTAAGTATAAATCATCACATATGAAAAAAATAATAGTTTTTGCTGGGAGTAATAGTGACAAATCAATTAATAAAGAATTGGCAATCTATGCTTCAAGTCTGGTTAAAAATGTTGAATCAAAAATTTTAGATTTAAATGATTTTTTATTACCAATTTATGGAATAGATGAAGAAAAAGAACATGGGATTCCAGAGAAATCACAAAAATTTCTTGAGTTGATTAAAAATACAGATGGTATTATTTTGTCTTTAGCAGAGCACAATGGAAATTTTTCTGTAGCATTTAAAAATATATTTGATTGGATGACTCGTATAGAGCAAAAACTTTGGCACAATAAACCAATGTTATTAATGGCGACTTCTCCTGGAGGAAGAGGAGGGGCATCTGTTCTGTCAATTGCAAAAAATACATTTCCTCATATGGGTGGAAATGTAGTGGCAGATTTTTCACTACCAAGTTTTTATGATAATTTTAAACAAGGATCCATCTTAAATGAAGAGTTGAAAAGTAAGTTAGAAATAGCAGTTTCCGAGTTCCAAAAAGGATTATAGATTATAATCAAAAATTAAAGTTTAGTTGATAAAGCTATATCGAAAGTTAACAGTATTCAATTGCAACCAAAAAGTACTTAATTATGGGAGACATATCAAAAGATATCAATTCTAATTTTCCAAATAATAAATTGAAAGCATTCATCAATATAAAATACACTGCAAATTGGTTAAACAGCATTGAAATTGAGTTTTTTAAACCTTACGGAATATCTCCACAGCAATATAATATTTTAAGAATATTGAGAGGATCAGGAGCACCTACTAAGGTTCAAGTTATTAAAGACAGAATGATAGAGAGAGCCCCCAATGCAACTCGATTAATGGATAAATTATGTGATAAAAAGTTGATTGATAGAATTCGTTGCGAACATGATAGAAGAGTTGTATATATCACTATTTCCCAACTAGGACTAGAATTATTAAGGACTATAGACCTATCTATTAATTTCGACTTTTTAGAAAATTTATCAGAAGTAGAAGCAAATCAATTAAGTAGTTTATTGGATAAAATAAGGTAAAAAAAGTATCAAATTATTTTCTTGGATTATAAAACATGCACTAATAATAACCAATATGTTACTTCATCTGATTTCAATTTTTATTGCAATTGTATGTAAAACTCATTAATGATAACACACTGTGAAAAAATTTAAAACCATACAGCATACAGCTGGAAGCCCAATGGTAAATATGGGACCAATAAAATTACGTCAACCTTTACCATCTCAAGGAATTGAAAATATAGATCCTTTTTTATTATTACATCATTATGGCCCTTATGCTATTAGCGAGTTTAACAATCCGTTCGATTTAGGTCCGCATCCACACAGAGGTTTCGAACCCATAACTCTGTTGTTTAAAGGAGAACAATTGCATAGAGATTCTCTAGGAAATGAAATGTTGATAAAAGCTGGAGATGTACAATGGACCACAGCAGGAAGAGGCATTATTCATGCAGAAGGTCCTTCAAAAGAATTTGTGAAAAAGGGGGGAGAATTAGAAGGAATTCAATTGTGGTTAAACTTACCGGCTGAAAAGAAAATGATGCCAGCAAATTATCAGCATGCAAAAAGTGAAGAAATCAATGTTATAAAAAATGATGATGAAAACATTGTTTTAAAAATTGTAGCAGGAGAGCAAAAAGGTGTTTTTGGTTCTATAAAAACGCAAACAGCAGTAAATGTTTTTACTGTTGAAACAGATCATACTGGAAGCATAGAAATTGAGATCCCGCAAAGTCATCAATCTTTACTTTATTTATTAAATGGAGAAGTTTTAATAAATGATGAAGCAACTTTAAAAAAAGGAGGAATCCAGATGCTTACCTTCCATCAAGATGGAGTTTTAGTCCAAATTGAGTCAAAACAAAAAAGTACTTTATTAGTTTTATCTGGAGAACCCATTAAAGAGAAAATTGCTCAATACGGACCTTATGTGATGAATACACAAACAGAAATTATGGAAGCAATGAGAGATTATCAACAAGGAAAAATGGGGTATTTATATTAATACTAAGGGGCTACTGTGTCTCCTTTATTTTCTTAGTCGCTAGTTTCTTAAAAAAGAAAATAAGCTTTATCAAATCATTATACATACTAACTAAAAAACTCAAGTCTTTTATAGGCTTGGGTTTTTTTTCTGAAAAAATAAATATATATTGCAAAGTATTATGCGTGCATAATAAATAAATCTAAAAATTATGAAAAAGTTTTCAGAAATTCTTAAAATAAAATATCCAATTATTATTGCGCCAATGTTTTTAGTATCAAATACTAAAATGGTAATAGAGGGGATGAAAGCAGGAGTAGCTGGTTGTATACCAGCACTAAATTATAGAACTTTAGATGAATTAAGATTAGCAATTAAAGAGTTAAAAGAAAAAAAAGTTGAGGGCGGTTCTTATGGCTTTAACCTAATAGTAAATAAGTCTAATTTAAAGTATAAAGATCAATTAGATGTTTTGTGTGAGGAAGGGTGTGATTTTATTATCACTTCTCTGGGAAGTCCAGAAGAAACTATAATAAAAGCACACAAAAAAGGGATAAAAGTTTTTTGTGATGTTACTGACATTAAATTTGCTAAAAAAGTTGAAGCATTAAATGCAGACGCTATTATTGCTGTAAATAATCAGGCAGGAGGTCATAGAGGAAATCTATCTCCAGAAAAGCTAACCAAACAACTAGTAGAAAGTTGTACCATTCCTGTTATTTCTGCTGGAGGTGTTGGAAACAAAGAGCAACTTCAAAAAATGATTTCTTATGGAGCAGTTGGTGTTTCTGTTGGAAGTCCATTTATTGCTTCTTATGAGGCAGAAGTTACAACAGAATATAAGCAAGCTTGTGTAGATTATGGTGCAGATGATATCATTATAACAAAACGTATTTCTGGAACGCCTTGTACAGTTATTAATACCCCTTACGTTCAAAAAATAGGTACAGAAGAAACCTGGTTAGAGAAAATTCTAAATAAGAATAAAAAACTTAAAAAATGGGTTAAAATGTTACGCTTTTCTATAGGAATGAAAGCAACAGAAAAAGCTGCTAAAAATGCAACCTATAAAACTGTTTGGGTTGCTGGACCAAGCATAGAATTTACAAACTCTATTTCTTCTGTAAAGCAAATTATTGCTAAATTTATTTAGAACCATATTAAATAAGTGGTAAAGACTGATTTTTTAAGCTCAGTCTTTAGCATTTAAACATTAAATAATATAAATTTGTTATGCATGCATAACAAATTAAGCTATTAGATTATGAAATATCAGCACATTTTTGAGCCATTAGATTTAGGGTTTACAACCTTAAAAAATAGAATTATGATGGGTTCTATGCACACTGGTTTAGAAGAAGAAAAAAATGGATTAGATAGAATTGCAGCTTATTATGCAGAAAGAGCAAAAGGCGGAGTCGGATTAATTGTTACAGGAGGAATTGCTCCAAATATACAAGGCTGGACGGGTCCTTTTTCTGCAAGAATGTCTACAAAAAAACATGCAAAACATCATCAAAAAATTACGGAAGCTGTTCATAAAGAAGGAGGTAAAATTTGTATGCAAATTCTACATTCAGGACGTTATGGCTATCATCCTTTTAATGTTGCACCATCAAAAATAAAGTCACCAATAACTCCTTTCAAACCATTTAAACTAACTCAATCAGGAATTAAAAGAACCATTCGAGATTTTGTAAATTGTGCAAAATTATCTAAAGTCGCGGGTTATGATGGTGTTGAAATTATGGGTTCAGAAGGGTATTTAATTAATCAATTTATTGCAAAAAGAACCAATAAGAGAACTGATAATTATGGAGGTGAGTATGAGAATAGAATGCGTTTGCCAATAGAATTGGTTAAACAGACTAGAGAGGCTGTTGGTAAAGAATTTATTATTATTTACAGATTATCCATGTTAGATCTGGTTAAAAATGGAAGTTCCTGGGAAGAAGTTGTTCAACTTGGAAAAGAAATTGAAACCGCTGGTGCAACCATCATAAATACCGGAATTGGTTGGCATGAATCTAGAATTCCAACCATTGCTACATCAGTTCCAAGAGCAGCATTTACTTGGGTTACAAAAAAAATGAAAGAAGAGCTCTCAATTCCATTGATAACCTCTAATAGAATAAATATGCCAGAAACTGCTGAAAAGATTTTATCGGAAGGAGATGCAGATATGATTTCCATGGCACGACCTTTTTTAGCAGATCCAGAATGGGTTCATAAAGCACAAGCAGATAAAAGTGATGAAATTAATACATGTATTGCCTGTAATCAGGCGTGTTTGGATCATGTTTTTAAACAAAAAGTAGCAAGTTGTTTGGTAAATCCAAGAGCTTGTCATGAAACTGAATTAAATTATCTTCCAACTGAAAATACTAAGAAAATAGCAGTTGTTGGGGCAGGTCCTGCAGGCTTAGCAGTAGCTACAATAGCAGCTGAAAGGGGGCATAATGTAACTTTATTTGATGCGGATAAAGAAATTGGTGGTCAGTTTAACATGGCAAAACAAATCCCTGGGAAAGAAGAATTTTATGAAACGATACGATATTTCAATAAACAAATTGAGCTTCATAATGTAACCGTAAAATTAAATACCAAAGTTTCTACAGATGATTTATTAAGATCAGATTTTGAGGAAATAATCATTGCAACAGGAATTCAACCAAGAAAATTAAAAATTGAAGGAATTGAACATGAAAAAGTATTAAGCTATATAGATGTGTTAAAACACAAAAAATCAGTTGGGAAACGCGTAGCTGTCATAGGAGCTGGAGGAATTGGTTTTGATGTTTCTGAATATTTATCTCATAACGGAGAATCATCAGCATTAGATATAGATACTTGGTTAAAAGAATGGGGAATTGATAAAACCATGGAAGCCAGAAGTGGTATTGAAGGTGTGAAAGAAGAGTTTCATCCTTCTCCAAGAGAAATTTTTATGTTCAAACGAAGCAAAGGTAAATTTGGAGGAAATCTTGGTAAAACTACAGGTTGGATTCATAGATCAACTTTAAAAAAGAAAAAAGTGCAATTTATTGGCGAGGTTTCGTATACTAAAATTGATGACAAAGGGTTACATTATACTCAAAATGAGGAAGCTAAAATTTTAAAAGTAGATACCATTATTATTTGTGCGGGTCAAACACCATTTAAAGAATTGTATCAACCTCTGTTAGATGCTAATAAAAATGTACACGTTATAGGTGGCGCAGATTTTGCATCGGAATTAGATGCAAAACGAGCAATCAATCAAGGGGCTAGGTTGGCAGCTAAATTGTAGTTTTTTTGACTTTTTATGATTAGTACTTTGCTTCAAAGAATAGTTATTAAAAATAGAAAATTATTTTTATAAAACATTTAAAATTCATTTATGAAATTACTCTCAGTAGAAGAAATAACATCACTAGTAGGCGGTGAACAAATTGGAAATTGTAAAGATAAAATTTATGCTCCAGAACAAATTGAAAATGCTGTAATTGGTAATGTTACCTTTATAGGGAATTCTAAATATACTCATTTATGGGAAGCTTCTAATGCTAGTATAGCCATTGTTTTTGATGGAATAAAGATTTCTCCAAAAGAAGGAAAAGCATTTATAAAAGTAAAAAATGCGGATTTAGCAATGGCAATTTTATTAGATGCTTTTGAACCAGTGCCACCTTATTTTGAATGTGATATTCATCCAACTGCAGTAATAGATCCAACTGCAAAATTAGGAAAAGGGTGTAAAATTGGCGCGAATTCTTATGTTGGTAAAAATGTACTACTTGGAGACAATGTAATCATTTATCCAAATGTTTCTATTTTTGATGAGTGTTCAATTGGCAATGAGACCATTATTTGGTCTGGGACAGTGATTAGAGAGCGAAGTAAAATAGGAAGTCACTGTATTTTTCATTCAAATGTTAGTATTGGAGCAGATGGTTTTGGTTATAGACCTAGTAATGATGGTAAAAATTTGGTAAAAATAAAGCATATTGGTAACGTTGTCATTGGAAATGATGTAGAAGTTGGGGCAAATTCTTGTATAGATAGAGGAAAATTTAGTGCTACTATTTTAGGGGATGGTTGTAAGATTGATAACTTAGTACAAATTGGCCATAATTCTGTGTTAGGAAGATCTTGTATAATGTGTGGTAACAGCGGTTTAGCAGGTTCCGTAACCCTAGGAGATGGTGTTGTTATTGGAGGAAGTGCTTCTGTAAAAGACCATGTTACAATTCACTCTGGTGCTAAAGTTGGTGCTGGATCTGGTGTTATCAATAATGTAGAAGCTGGCAAAACGGTTATAGGTTATCCCGCCAGTGATTCAAGAGAGAAAATGAAAGAATGGGTTGCAGTTCGCAAGTTAGCAAGAAGCTAATTATTGGATCTACTTTACTTTATACCCCGCTCATTTAATGCGTGCTTTACGAAACCTATAATTTGGCAGAACCAAATAATTACCGATATTTGTCTTTAAACTAATTAAAAATTAACGAACAATGGGAATGAATAAAAATACCGTCCTTGGTTGGGCAACATTTATAATGATTTTGGTAGGATTTGGGTTAATAGCTTTGGGTGCATTTAGATACAGAGACGTTTCAGGTTGGGGGTTTGCAGCTGTTGGCGTTGGTTTCTTCTCTGTGGCATGGGTTTTTAATGCCTTAAAAGGAAGAGTTTAAATTAAATTTATAGTTTTTAATTACTGCAACTAATTATAATTTAAAAATTAAAATAAAAAAATGAGTGACGATAAAAAAGTCATCTTTTCGATGAATAAGGTTTCTAAAACCTATCAATCTACAGGGAAACAAGTTTTAAAAGATATCTATTTAAGTTTTTTTTACGGTGCAAAAATCGGAATTCTTGGTTTAAATGGTTCTGGAAAATCTACATTATTAAAAATAATTGCTGGTGTAGAAAATAATTTTCAAGGAGATGTAACTTTCTCTCCAGGTTATAAAGTTGGGTATTTAGAACAAGAACCAAAATTAGATGATGACAAAACTGTTATCGAAATTGTGAAAGAAGGTGTTGCAGAAACGGTTGCCATTTTAGATGAATACAACAAAATCAATGACATGTTTGGTTTAGAAGAAGTGTATTCGGATGCTAATAAAATGGATACGTTAATGGAAAAGCAAGCAGAATTGCAAGATAAAATTGACGCCTCTAATGCCTGGGAATTGGATACCAAACTAGAAATTGCCATGGATGCTTTACGAACACCAGATGGTGATACTCCAATTAAAAACTTATCAGGTGGAGAAAGAAGAAGAGTTGCATTGTGTAGATTACTTCTTCAAGAGCCAGAAATTTTATTATTAGATGAGCCAACAAACCATTTAGATGCCGAATCTGTTCATTGGTTAGAGCACCATTTAGCACAATATAAAGGAACGGTAATTGCAGTAACACATGATAGGTATTTTTTAGATAATGTTGCAGGTTGGATTCTTGAATTAGATAGAGGAGAGGGCATTCCTTGGAAAGGAAATTACTCCTCTTGGTTAGATCAGAAATCTCAAAGAATGGCTAGAGAAAGTAAAACTGCCTCTAAACGTCAAAAAACTTTAGAACGAGAATTAGAATGGGTTCGTCAAGGTGCAAAAGGAAGACAAACAAAACAAAAAGCACGTTTGAAGAATTATGATAAATTAATGAGTCAAGATCAAAAGCAGGTAGACGAAAAGCTCGAAATTTACATTCCTAATGGACCACGATTGGGAACTAATGTTATTGAAGCAAAAGGAGTTTCTAAAGCTTTTGGAGATAAATTATTATATGAAAATTTAGAATTTAATCTTCCCCAAGCAGGAATAGTTGGAATTATTGGTCCTAATGGTGCTGGTAAAACAACTATTTTTAAAATGATTATGGGGGAAGAACAACCAGATTCTGGTAATTTTAAAGTTGGTGAAACTGCAAAAATTGCATATGTAGATCAAGCTCATTCTAATATAAATACAGAGAAGTCTATTTGGGATAATTTTTCTGAAGGACAAGATTTAGTAATGATGGGAGGAAAGCAAGTAAATTCCAGAGCCTATTTAAGTCGCTTTAATTTTTCTGGAAGTGAACAAAATAAAAAGGTATCCACATTGTCTGGAGGTGAAAGAAATAGGCTTCATTTAGCAATGACGCTAAAAGAAGAAGGAAATGTTTTGCTTTTAGATGAACCAACCAATGATTTAGATGTAAATACGCTAAGAGCCCTGGAGGAAGGGTTGGAAAATTTTGCTGGTTGTGCAGTTGTTATCAGTCATGATAGATGGTTTTTAGATAGAATTTGTACTCACATTTTAGCTTTTGAAGGCAATAGTGAAGTATATTTCTTTGAAGGTTCTTTTTCTGATTATGAAGAAAATAAAAAGAAACGATTAGGTGGAGATTTAATGCCTAAACGAATTAAATATAAAAAATTAATTAGATGAGTTACATTTAAAAACCCCACTTATCTGAGTGGGGTTTTAAACTTTAACTTTTTCTATTATAAAAGAGGTTAACAAATAATTTATCTGATACAAACATACTAAATACTTGGAATTTAAATACAGGTATAAATACCTGTTTTTTTTTATCTTACCTTCTGTTGTCTATTTTGTGTCTGAATCTTAGAATAGCATTCATACAAAATTCGATAAAAGTTAAATTTGATTATAATTTATTGAAGAATAAGCTTTTAATTATACCGTCTGACAAGCCAATTTTTGGGACATATATTTTTCTTGCTCCACTCCATTTCATTGCAGATAAATAAATTTTTGTAGCTGGTATAATAACGTCTGCTCTATCTGGATTTAAACTTAATTCAGAGATTCTTTCTTGGTAGCTCATCTTTTTTAAGAACTGATATTGTGCATTGAGGTAAATGAATGAAATAGGTTTTCCTTCAGATCTACCAGACATTTTAAAGAGCTTATTAATATTACCTCCGGAGCCAATTAAAGAAAGCCTTTTTAAATCTTTAGTATTTTTTTTGATCCATTTTTCAACGACACTAAAGTTTTCTTTATTTACAGATTTTTTATTGTTCAATAAACGTACAGTACCCATCTTAAAAGACTTTGAGGTAACTATTTTACCTCCAGAGAAAATAGTAAATTCCGTACTACCTCCACCAACATCCACATATAAATAAGAATTGTCTCCTTGTATTAATTTATTTAAATCTGTTGATGAGATAATTTTAGCTTCTTCTTTTCCTCCAATAATATCAATTTTAATTCCAGTTTCTTTTAAGATTTTTTCAACGATAATTTTACCATTTTCTGCTTCTCTCATTGCAGAGGTTGCACATGCTTTATAATTTTTAACACCATGAATTTTCATTAACAATTTAAAAGCTTCAATAGCATCTATCATTCTGGCAATATTCTCATCGCTAATTTTTCCAGAAACAAAAGCATCTTCTCCTAATCGAATTGGAACTCGAACTAGTGAGGCTTTTTTAAATTGTGGCTCTTTATTGTTTTCTACAATAACATTAGATATTAAAAGTCTTATTGCATTAGAACCAATATCTATAGCGCCATATTTACGAATTTCTAACAAACTAAATTATTTATGATTTTTAGGGAACTCAGTCAAAATAGTTTTTCCTTTTTTTATGTTTTTCCAGTGTTTTTCATCAAACTGAATTGCTACAATACCACAAGTACTCACATGTGCAATGGGCTTATTTCCAAATTTATTTACAAAAGTATTGATTCCATGATCATGACTAAAAATAATAGCAGAACCAAAACTATCGTCTAAAGCTTTTACTGTTTTTACTAAATAACCATCACTAAAACTATATAATTGACGCCTTATTTTAAGGTTTGAGAGAGGGTAACCGAAGTTTTCACAAAAAATTACTGCGGTGTGTAAAGCCCTGTTAGCACTACTGGATACAAAAACATCTGGTTTTGAAACTTGTTTGGATAAAAATTTAGACATCAAGTGAGCGTCTTTAATTCCGCGTCTTTTTAGAGGTCTGTCAATATCTTCAATTCCTTCATATTCCCAAGAGGATTTTGCATGACGAACAATGTATATTATTTTCATTCAATTCAGTTATTGATATGTAAATATAAAAATTAAGGAGATAACCTATCTAATTTCCAAGAAAAATCTTTTTTCAAAGTATATCTTATTCTATCGTGCATTCTATTTGGACGACCTTGCCAAAACTCTATAGAAAAAGGTTTTACCAAATATCCACCCCAATGTTTTGGTCTTTGTATTTCTTTGTTATGGAATTTATCTTTGTATTTTTTTAAGCTTTTTTCAAGAAATTCTCTCGAGTCAACAATATTGCTTTGTTCTGATGCCCAAGCTCCTAGTTTGCTACCATCTGGTCTGGATTCAAAATAATGGTCTGATATGTTTTCTGCTAATTTTTCTGCTTTTCCTTTTATAATGATCTGTTGTTCTAATTTTGCCCAAAAAAAAGACAAGCAAACCTTGTTATTTTGATTGATGGCTTTTCCTTTTTCGGAATTATAATTTGTGTAAAATACAAAACCATCATCACTGTATTTTTTCAGTAAGACAACCCTGTTTTTAGGACATCCATCTATTCCTATTGTAGAAATTGTCATTGCGTTAGATTCTTCCATCATTTTAGAATCATCAGCAATTTTAAACCACTTATTAAATAATTCGAATGGATTTAATGGACAATTATGTTCTAAAAGTTCTTCTTTTTTGTATGATTTTCTATAATCACTTAAATCGTTTGCCATATCTTATATTATATATGTAAAAATACAAATGTTTTATTTTAAATTATAAGAAAATAATTTATAATAATGTCCTTATTAAGTGCTTTGAGTACTTTTAGGTTTTACTTTTTTAATCAGTAATATATAGATATGCGAAGTAATTTGTAATATAAATACAAGAACTTCCTATTTTTTGAATCTTCTTTTTTTTTAATGGTTTTTAATTAATGCAAGAGTATTTTTTTAGTAATTTTTCCTTTTTCAGTTGCTATATGAATAATGTAAATTCCCCTTTTTAAGTTGGGTAATTTAATATCTGTAACTCCTTTGGAATTAAAAGATTTATTGACTACATTT
>Ga0189288_10285_pt1 | contig 24923 bp, 25 predicted proteins | sample UW105minimetaG_FD_130316 | JGI IMG/M metagenome (GOLD analysis project Ga0189288, IMG submission 130316) | Marine microbial communities from the Costa Rica Dome - UW105 mini metaG | ecosystem: Environmental > Aquatic > Marine > Oceanic > Photic zone | place: Costa Rica: the Eastern Pacific... | reverse complement strand
CTTATCTCCGGCCTCAAGCCGCACCAAAATGGCACCACAGCCCTCAACCACATGGCGCTCCGTCCCCGGAGGCATGGAAAACACCGGCGGCTCAATTATAACACTCGGCTTTGGCGGGCCCGCAATGACTTTCGGATATAGCGCATCAAGCATCGTTCTACCTCAGACAGGGGTCGCTGATCCTTCGTAAGTGACAGGCAAACGAAACTAAGGATGAGCGCGCGTTTAGGATAGGGAAGTTCTGTTAGGAAACGTGGCCTTGCAGACCGATCGACTATTTGGATCCGAGGCTAGATTAGCCCCAGAGCCTGCTTTTTCCGATGTGCCCATGTGGTGGTGAGGTGGTCGACCATCAGCCCCATAAAGGCGACAGCCAACCCGAGAACCAACCCTTTGCCAACATCTGTCGACGACAGGGCACGCTGCATTTCCTGACCGAGATCCTGTGTGCCAATGAAGGCGGCAATGATCACCATGAACAGCGAAAACATCGTCGATTGATTGACCCCGACCATGATGGTTGGCAGGGCCATGGGCAATCTGACATGCCATAGGGTCTGCATTTGCGTAGCGCCAGACATGTCGGCGGCTTCGATCAATGTTTCGGGCACCTGACGAAGACCTTCGATGGTATAGCGCACCAAGGGCACAGCTGCGAACAGCACCACGGCGCCGACCACGGCCACATCATTGACACCAAACAGCATGACCACCGGGATCAGGTAAATGAAACTCGGGAATGTTTGCAACGTGTCACAGATCAACAGCGCCGCGTTTGACCGGCGAGGTGTGAACGACCCCCAAATGCCCAGTGGGAAGCCGATGCAGGCTGCGATCACAACCGACACCATCACAGTGTACACGGTGATCATGGCACGGTCCCACCAGCCCGACAGAGCGATCAGCCCAAAAAACGCCAAACAGATTGCAGCGGATCGCAGCCCTCCAATGGCCCACCCCAGCGCAGCAAGCAGGGCCAGAACAGAAACATAGGGCAACCACAACACCCCGTCACGGATTGGGATCAGCACCCAGGTTATCAGGAACCAGCGCAGCCACTGAGTGATCGGGTCAACCAGAACAATGATCCAATCGGCAATGGCGTCAATCGGCTTGGAGATGGTGAAGGCCTGACGTCTCCCGATCTGGTCCAAAATGGGGAAGACCTGCGCCAGCGCCAGAAACAGTACTGCACTGACGACGCCGATCAGAAGAAATTTGTTGCGCACGAGATAGGGTGTACCCTTCTCGAAATGCGTGGGTTGTTTGGTGGCCCAGGCTTTTGTGCATCGGTCAAGCACCACCGCAAGCAAAACGATGGTGATGCCGATTTCAACTGAACGTCCGATCTTTAGCGATTGCAAAAGCTGCAACAGTTTCTGCCCCAAGCCCGGCATGCCAATGAAACTGGCCAGAACAACCATAGCCAGACATTGCATGATCACCTGATTGACCCCAACAAGGATCTCGGTGCGCGCGGTTGGGATGCGGACATGTCGCAGAAGTTGCCATCTCGTTGCGCCGCACATGTGGCCGCTTTCGATCACTTCCTCAGGTACTTTGCGCAGACCCAATAGGCTCATGCGGATCATCGGTGGGACAGAAAAGATGATGGTGACGATGGCGCCTGCTTTGGGGCCCACACCAATGAACACAACCACGGGGATCATATAGGCAAAATGCGGCAGGCTTTGCGCAATGTTCAACACCGGGTTCATCACCGCTTCGACACGCGGTGATTTCCAGGCCAACACGCCCATCACCAAACCAAACAGGATCGAAAACGGAGCGGCCACCACAATCACTGAGAGTGTTTCCATGGCCCATTTCCACTGCCCCATAACCGCAATCCACACAAATGTACCGCCCGTTAGCAGCGACAACCGCCAACCTTGAAGTGCGTAGCCAACAACAAAGCCAATGCTTGCAATCACCGTCCAAGGTATCGGACCGATCCGGGGCCAGCGGTTTTTACCGTACAGAAGGTTTCCGGTGACATTCAGCAACCATTCGACCATGTCCGCAAAGGCACGGGTGACATGGATCAACCCAAGATCATCCCGAAGAAAGGCAAAGGCCGCATTGATCCCATCCGCAAACGGGATCACCAGACCGTCTGGCAGCCGGACAAATCCGGCTGGAAGGACACCCTTGAACAACGCTATGCCGATCGCGAAGATGAGGATCGACCAGGCAGTGCGCTGCTGGGTCCAGACGGACTGGTGTTTCGGGAGCTGGAGAGTTTGGTCGCTCATGTATCGGCCCCCAGAAGAACATCGAGGGCGTCTTGACGATTCAAGATGCCGGAAACGACGCCTCCCTGCGCGGCTACCGGCAGAAAATCACGGGTGTCGTTAACAAGCATGCGGGCCAAAGAATGAATGGTCTGAGTACCGTCAATCGGGCGTCCCTCAGCGGAGGCTTCCGTGATGGGTTTTGCCAGCACCTGCGCTTGCACCACGCGGGATTTTTCGATTTCTGCAGTGAATTTGGCAACATACTCGGTGGCCGGATTCAAAACAATTTGTGCAGGCGTATCGCATTGCTCCACCACACCATCTTTCATGATCGCGATGCGATCTGCCAACCGCAGGGCTTCGTCAAAATCATGGGTGATAAACACAATAGTTTTGCCCAAAATCGCCTGTAGGCGCAGGAATTCATCCTGCATTTCCCTGCGGATCAAAGGATCGAGCGCGGAAAACGGTTCATCCAGAAACCAGATATCCGGCTCGATTGCCAAGCTCCGGGCGATGCCGACGCGTTGTTGCTGCCCCCCTGACAGTTCACGCGGGAAATAGTCTTCACGCCCCGACAGGCCAACCAGTTCGATCACTTCCAATGCCCGCGCGCGGCAGGTGTGTTTGTCTTGACCCCGCATTTCCAAAGGAAAGGCGATATTGTCCAATACTGTGCGATGCGGCAGGAGGCCAAAGCTCTGAAACACCATGCCCATCTTGTTGCGCCGCAGGTTGATCAGCTCCTTTTCGGACATTTGACCAATGTTTTGCCCTTCAACCCTGACCTCGCCACCTGTGATGTCGATCAGCCGCGAGAGGCACCGGACAAATGTCGACTTGCCTGAACCAGACAACCCCATAATCACAAGCATTTCGCCCTGTGCGATGTCCAAAGACACATCTCGCACCGCTGCAATGTGGCCGGCGGCACGAATTTCCTCAAAACTTGGGTTTCCGGACAGGGTCTTCAGGTAGGCTTCTGAGTTTGCACCGAAAAGTTTCCAGACGTTACGGCAGGATATGACGGGGGACGAAGCGGACATAAGTTTGACTTTCAGAGACGTGGCTGGCCGAGACCAAATTGGGTCTCGGCTCATTTTGGCGACGAAGGAGGGTTATTGTGTCCAGGGTTTCCAGACGGCTTCGTTGCTTGCCAACCATTCGGCGGCAGCGTCCTCTGGCTCCAGTTCGTCAATGTCCACAAGCTTGGCCATTTCAGCGATCTGCGGGTTGGTGAAACTGATTTTGTTCAAGGTGCTATAAGCCGCAGGCCATTTGCCTTCCATACCATCCCAAACGGCCTTTTTCAGATAGCCGGTCGCCGGGTTGCCGCAGTCATAGGTGGCATTCGGATTGGGACCAACCGACGGATCCTTGTCACACCCCTCAACCCAGGTTGGGAACTCAACAAATTCGCCCGGCCAGACGGCTTCGGCAAAGTTTGGCGTCCAGTTAAAGATCACGACGGGCCGTTTGGTTTTCTCTGCCGCGGCAACCTCGGCCCAGAGCGCCGAAGCCGAGCCGGCATTGACGACGGTGAAGTTCATGCCCAGAGCTTCCACGCGCTCCGCATCGTGTTTGAGCCAATCCACTGGTCCACCCAGGAACCGTCCTTTGTCTCCGGTCTCGGGTGTGGCAAACACCGCAGCGCAGTCGTTCAGAGCCTCCCAATCCGGCAATCCCGGGCAGGCCTCTTTGGTCCACATAGGATACCACCAGTCTTCTCGGGTCACCGCATTGTGCCCGCCCGCATCATGCAACCCGCCTTTGCTCAACGCCTCGTTGAAGGATTTGCCAAAGGCTCCTTCCCAGACTTCCAACTCAAGCGTCACGTCCCCCAGCCGCACAGATTCATACACTGCCTGACTGTCCGTCGAGACAAACTCCACAGAATTCCCCATGCTTTCAAATATTTGGCCAACCACGTGGCTCATTACAATCTGGCTTGACCAGTTGTGCGTCGGAATAATGATTGGGTCAGAAGAATCTGCGGCGTGCGCTGCGGACATGGCCAGAACAGCAGCCGTGGTCGTCGTTAGTACGCGAGTGATCATGATAGTCTCCCTGATGCGCGGCCCCAATTGAATTCAGGTGCCATTTGTCGGGAAAGCGACGCTTTCCAAGCAGGGAACGTAGATGAGAGCTGTGAACACGTAAGCCCAAGCTGATGAACAGGGTAGAGACAGATGTTAAAATTTGTTAACTGATGGGAAACTACAGGGATTCCGAAGAGCAATGGCGCGCATTTTGATCATTGAAGATGAACCAATAACGCGGGCGACCCTGTCCAGCTATCTGGATGCACAGGGCTACGAAATTTTTGAGGCGGAAACAGCAGATGCTGCCGAGAAAGTCCTGAGCGAAACCGAGATCGATCTCATGCTGGTTGATATCAACCTACCTGGAAAAGACGGGCTTCAGATCACGCGCGAACAGCGGGTGAAAAGCCAAATGGGCATCATCCTTGTCACTGGACGCGATGATGACGTTGACCGCATTGTCGGCTTGGAAATTGGCGCCGATGACTATGTCTGCAAGCCTTTTAATCGGCGGGAGCTTTTGGCCCGGATCAAAAACCTTCTTCGACGAACGCGCGACATTCGACGGTTGTCTCGTCGCATGTTTCAATTTGGTCGATTTCAGTTTGATGTGGCCGCCCGCCGCCTTGAAACAACGGAAGGCGAGCTGATTAATCTGACGCGCGCTGAATTTGAAGTGCTTGATATGCTGGTTGCGCACGCAGGGGTCATCACTTCGCGCGAGGCCTTGATGGCGCGCGTGACCCATCGGCAATACGGTACAAATCCACGAACGGTGGATGTTCTTGTACGGAGATTGCGCAGCAAACTTGAGGATGACCCCTCAGATCCGCGGTTGATTACAACCGTGCACGGTGAAGGATATGTGTTTACCGCACCACTTAGATAGGATGTTCTAGAGCGGCAATCGTGCGCTGCAAAACCTGGTTTAGCTCTTCCAACATAGTCGACAACGCACCAATCTTTTCGTGATAGTCTTTTGGATGTGCAGCGCTCTTCTCGATTTCTGACAGAAGAGCAATCATGTGCTGCACCCCAAAATTTCCGGCAGCACTTTTGGCTTTATGTGCAATGGATTTTCTCACCGCCGCAGTCTCTGCAGATCGCAGATCTTCCACCAAGTGCGCTAGGCTCGACCGGAACATTTCTGCGAGCAACACGGCCTGATCTTTCCCCAAATCACATACGTTTTGAGCGAGAGCATTGGCGACATTTTCCTCAAGTGTGGTGAAATGGCCGGACTGCCGGGCAGAAAAGTAAATGTCGCCTTTCCTTCCTTCTTTTATACTATTCAATGCCTTAGATAGCCGTTCTGGAGAAACTGGTTTGGCCACGAACCCGTTCATGCCAGTCGCAAGATGAGATTCAATTTGGTCGTCCTGTACATGTGCCGAAATGCCTAAAATGGGTATTTGAGCAAGCTCCGGTCGGTCTGACGCTCTAATCAACCTTATCGCATCCGGTCCGCTCATGCCCGGAAGGTTAAAATCCATAAGCACGAGATCGAACGGCTTGAACTGTAATTGGTCAAACGCCTCTTCAGCCGTGGAAACGCACATGCAAGTATGCCCCATGCGTTCCAGGTAACCCTGCGCAACCATTTGATTGATTTCGTTATCTTCGACCACAAGAATGGTCAGCGCAACGTCCGAAAGGGACAGCTGAAACTGGTCTGCTTCTGGCGGTAACTCTGCCGGGTCACATTTATCCAATGTCAAAGCGAGAGAAAACACAGACCCAATGTTCTTGGCGCTTTCGACCGACAGCCGAGCCCCAATCACATCCGCAAATCGTTTGCTGATGGTCAAACCGAGACCTGTGCCGCCGAACCTCCGCATGGTTTCTGGACCTTCCTGCTCGAAAGCTGCAAACACCCGCTGCTTTGCGGCTGGGGAAATTCCATTGCCTGTGTCGCTGACTTCAAAAGTTACGGAATACCGATTGGCACCGCTATTTTCACCGCGAACTCGAAGAATGACTTCACCTTCATCCGTAAATTTTACCGCGTTGGATAACAGGTTAAACAGAATTTGCCTGAGTTTGGCGACATCTCCTCGAACTGCCGATGGCAGATTTTGGGGAACATCCAACCAAAGATGAAGCCCTTTTTCATCGGCGCTTGGCCGCATCAGGACCACGATATCCGAGACCAAGTCGCGCAATGAAAAAGCCAAATCTTCTGAGGTGAGACTGGTGCTCTCCAGTTTAGAGTAGTCCAAAATTCCATTCAGAATTTTCAACAAATTCTGTCCGGAGGCGAGAGCCGCTCTCAGCCGGTCTGTTTGGATTGGTGTAAGTGTATCATCGCTGAGGCTACGCAACATGCCCAGAACACCATTCATCGGGGTGCGGATTTCGTGGCTCATCATTGCGAGAAATTCAGATTTTGCGCGATCTGCGGCTTCCGCTTCGTGGCGCGCATGTTCATGTGCCGTGACCTCACGGCGCAGCATTTCTGTTTGTTCATCCACCATCCGCTGCAAATTGTTCCGGTGTTCTAGAAGTTCTAACGCACTTCGATCTCTTTCGATTTCCAGATCACGATTGGCGATCGCTTGCTGCCGAAAGACTTCGACGGCTTCTTCCATGCGGGCAATCTCATCCTGCCCGCCGGTAGGAACCTGCCTATCCAAATTGCCGCTCGCCAGCGTGTTCATTGCATCCGAAACATGGTCCAACCGTCGAACGACGTGGCCCCTCACAAAGAACCAAAGCATGGCAATGGAGAGTAAAAAACCGACCGCTGCAGCAAGTGCATTTCGCTGCTGCGCTTTTGAGATGGATTTAGAAATTGCGTCCCCAGTTTCCACAACGGCGAATTGGGCCTGATCTGAAACCACTGCGACTTGATCCCCAAGCAAAAGAGCCGCGTTCTGCAACTCCGATTTCAACCGAAGTATCGAGAGATCACTTTTGAGCAGGTTCGACCGAAGTTGAAACAGGTCGTTTCTTCCATTCACAACAGAGGACAGTTGGGCCAACAGAGACTTGGCTTGGGCTTGTCTCCCTGGGTCTCGAATAGCCTCAATCCGTCGAGATACAATAGGCAATCGGCTAACCAGACTATCCCTGACCTCTTGCAACTCGCGCTCATGCTTCGCGTTGGCTATCCGGTTGATCAACAGGCCAATTTCTGCAGACCTCGAGCGAAGCTCAAACATCTGTGCCAACTGGAACAAGTCAACTTCGATGAGTTTATCCAGGGTTTCAGTCGGATCGGTTTGCACATTTGTTTCACCCTCTAAACCATAGAGACTGGTGACAACTGCTGTTGTGCTCATCTCGGCGTTCGCAACAAGCGTATCGGCCATGTCGACGAGGTTCTCGGCAGTTTCTAGATTGACACTTAGCTTTTCGGTCAGAGTGTTGGCCTGCGAAATGCGCTGCTGAACGAGAACATCAAGTTGGCTGACGGCCTTTGATACCGTTTCGACAGAGGCCCGAATTTCTGCGGCATCAAAGGCATTTTCTTGATCAAGGCGCTCCAATCTTTGGCTCAGAGCCTCTACTTGTGTCTCCAGGAACTCAGCGCGCTGCTCTCGGGCAGCCTGTGTCGAAACCTCTGCAAGCTCTGGGGCAATCGCAACAATGCGGGTGCTTTCTTCGGCCATCCCCCGCACCGTCACAATCGCAGGTGTCGTCTGTTTCAAAACCTCAGACTGGCGTCGTGAAAGGACCAGAAGATCTGTCAATGCGAGCAATCCCGCAATCGCTGGGAGCCCGGCAATTACAAGAAATGCAAGCCCAAGCTTGCCACCAAGACCTATTCGTTTGAACATGTCACGACTGTTGCCTGTTCTTGTCGTAAGAGCAAATTTGAATTTCCTACTGCATTCGGCCGTTCGGCCGCGGAGACGTCGATGAAAAATCTGATTTTGACTTTTGGGTCTCTGCTGCTGACGTTGCCTGCGTATGCTGAAGTCTGGAATCTACAGTCTCCGAAAATCGCGTTTGACTATTCAAGCGGCTACCATCATGTGGCCTATGAACCACTAGAACGAGCCAAGCAAAACTGGTCAATCTGCGTGGCATTTCCACACTTGAAAGACGCCTATTGGCTGAGTGTCAACTATGGCATGGTCCAAGAGGCGCGCAGATTGGGGGTGTCGTTCCAACTTGTGGAGGCCGGCGGATATCCGAACATTGAACGTCAAATTGACCAAATCACCTCTTGCGTGAACGATGACACCGACGCTTTGGTTTTGGGGGCTGTCTCGTTTGACGGTCTTACCGAGACCATGACAACACTTTCATCTAGGCTCCCGATAATCGCGGCCGTGAACGACATCGCGGACGAAGGCATTACCGCGAAGGTCGGTGTATCCTGGCGAGAAATGGGCCTGCTAACAGGTCAAACGCTCGCCAAGCGGCACCCTCTTGGGTCCGCACCTGTACAAGTTGCATGGTTCCCGGGGCCTGAAGCGGCAGGCTGGGTTAAATTTGTCGAGCAGGGTTTCCTCGAAGGGATTCAACAAAGTGCGGTTTCCGTCGTTGCAACGCGCTACGGAGACACTGGTCGTGAAATCCAAGTACGCCTCGTAGAAGAGGTTTTGGACCAAGACCTAGATATCGACTACATCGTGGGGTCCGCGCCGACAGCAGAAGCTGCTGTGTCAGTTCTACGCGCTAGAGGTCTGCAGGACGATATTCAAATTTTGTCCGATTATGTGACCCATGCAGTGTTTCGTGGATTACACCGCGGCAGAATTGTCGCTGCACCAACCGATTTTCCGGTTCTTCAGGGCAAACTGGCGATTGAGACCGCTGTCCGAGCGATTGAAGGCAGTGTCCTGAACAAGCATATCGGCCCAATTACGGTTATGCTCAACGCTTCTGAAGATTTCTCCCAGCATGTATCTCAAACCCTTGCTCCGGCAAACTTTGTCCCAGTGTTTTCCTTTAAGGGCAGCTCACTTGAGTGAGCTTCGCCCAAAAGCATGATATTATGGCGCTATTTCCTGAACTGGGGACCAATGCTATCATCTTTGACGAAGTTGGCGTGGTTCTCACTGCCTAAGACACAACTGAGCTGACCCAGAACCCGGCCGGAGCCGGGGCGCGCGCCGTCTAAACCTCTCGAGAATGCAGGGCTGGAAGGCCCGTCCTGGGTTTGCCCAAGATCACCGCACCACCAGATCGACAAGGGATCACTAGGGTTTGAACCAGTCAGGAACTCCAAATTTCGGCTGATCCACGCTCACCCCAGTCAACGCGTCTAGGAACGCCAGGATCTGCGATATCTCGTCATCAGATAAATCCAAGGGAGTGATGTCGATGTTTCGGGCCTGACGCACCATTTCAAACCGATCATTCTGAACAACAAAATCAATCGCTTCGAGCCAAGGAATATCTGGCAGTCCAGCCTGGTCCCGTGTCCACATTGCCCGCGCAGCAACTGGATTAAGATGATGCCTGACAATTCCTTCCAACGTGGGATAGGCGCCGTTATGGCCATAGGGTGCCGTTAGCGCGACATTGCGCAGCATTGGTGTCCGAAACCGATAGGCGTCGGCCAAGTCATCACTTTCCCCCATTCGCCCGACATCCCGAACAAAGGGGTCAAATCGACGTGTTCGCCCCGGCCCAAAAGATGGCAGGGCAAGCGCGTGAAAATTCTGGTCGCTCATCAATGGTCCAGAGTGACAGCTGCTGCAATTGGCCTTGCCATAGAACAAATGCATACCTGCAAATTGTTCCGGGTTCAGGGCGGTTTTGTCTCCCGAGAGGAAGCGATCAAATGGGCTGTCAAAACTGGTCCATTCCGCCGTCATGAATGCCGCAAGGGCGTTGGCTATCTCAACAATGCTTACTTGTTCTGGCGAAGAAATGTGATCAAATGCCTCAACAAAGGCGTCTCCAAACTTAGGCTGCCCACGCACACGTTTTGCGAGAATAGGCCACCCCAAATCAATGCGATCGGTCACCGCGCCGATCACCTCATTTTCGGCAACATTCCCCGCCATTTCAAACTGCGCTGTCAGTGGAAAAACCGCCTGTGCTGCGAGAAGTGAGTTCAATCCGTTAGGAAGCCATTCTTCTGCAGGTGAGTTGAATCCATTGCCATAGAGGTCCGATTTGCTCAACCGCCCATCATGGAACATGGTGTGTAACTCAAGCGCTCCGAGGTTCCACAACGCAGGTGCATTGCGCGGGATCCGTTTGCGCACCCGATCTCGACCCGTACCCGGGGTTCGCTCAGGTCCAAGCCCCTGCCCGCCTTCTCCGATCCCAAGCGACAAACCATCGCCGGTGCCCAGGTCCGGATGGTGACAATGGGCACATGAGATGTTGCGATTGCCGGAAAGTATGGGATCATAAAATAACTGGTGACCGATGGCCGCCTGTTTCGAATCAAATACTTGAAAGTCCTGTGCTGTCAAAGGTTCGGGAAGATTTTGCGCCACAGCGCCCTGTGCCAGTCCTAAAAGAAAGGCTCCAATATGAAACGCGTGATGCTTGCCCTTTGCCTGTTCGCTTCGCCCCTTATGGCCGAGATTGAAGAGGCGCGTGACCTGATGGAAGCTGGAGAGTTTGCGCAGGCCAAAGAGCTTCTGTGGCCCGCGGCCCGCTCGGGGAATGCGGATGCCGAAGAGCTGATTGGTGTGATGTACGCAATGGGCCTCGGTGTTGAGCGCGACGATCAGCGCGCCTTTGAGTGGTATTTGCGATCGTCTTTGAAAGGTCATCCCGGCGCGCAATCCGGCATTGGTTGGTATTACGAAGTCGGACGCGGCATGCCTGCGCCAGATCTGGTCCGGGCCTATATGTGGTACACGCTTAGCGCGATTGGAGGTGACCCCGATGCAGCGATCAGCTTGGAAGAAGTGGTCAAAAAAATGACCCCGGAAGAGATCGAAAAAGCCCATATTCTCGTCGCCGATTACAAAGTTTGGATGTACCCGTTCAAGTAAGATCCAAGAAAAAAGAGGGCGGCCTAAAAGGGCCGCCCCGATAAGTTTACTTCAGATCGGCATCACGTGCGCCATTCACATCCGCTTCGGCGGCGGCAACGGCGTCGGTCAGCGCGGTGAAGATCTCATCCCCACGGGTCACATTGCCTTTGAACCAGTCATAAACCGGCGCAGCAGACGCTTTGAACGCAGCTTTCTGCTCGGGCGTCGGCACGTAGAGATCACCACCACCCGCTACAAACTCTTCATATGCTGCGATTGATTTACGTTTGGGGGAGGCAAATGTTGCTTGCTGCAGGGCATAGAACCCATCCACCACAACCCGACGCATGTCTTCGGGCATATCCATGAACTTGGCGTTGTTCATCCACCACAGGGCGCCCATGTAGGCATGGCCGTCGAGAGTGACATATTGAAGACCAGCATCCGGGAATTTCATACCCATGATATCGGTGATGCCGTTCTTAGATCCTTCAACAACGCCGGTCTGGAACGAAGTGAACAGCTCGGGCCATGGGATCGGGGTCGGAGACGCTCCAAGCGCTTTCACCAATTCCTGAGGCAGGTCCGCAACAACGGTGCGAATTTTCAATCCGTCCATGTCTGCAGGCTCGGCCACACGGCGTTTGGTATTGGCGAAATTGCGCCAGCCGCCTGTGTTGCCGATGGTCATCAAGCGGATGGCACCTCCTGAATCTTCCAGCGCCATGGAACGCATGGTCCGGGTGAAGTCACCTGAAAGAACATGTTCAGCAATCCGGTCGTCCGCCATCAGGTACGGTAGGTCAAGCACCTGAACATAGGGGAAAATACCTGACGCGCCACCCGAGGTCGAAATGTAAACATCGATGGTGCCGTCGGCCACGCCCTGCAGACATTCCGCGCCGTTTGAGCAAAGCTGGGTGCCGATGAACAGCTCAACTTCGATGGCACCGTTTGAGGCCGCTTCAACAAAATTCTTGAACACAACCAGACCATCATAGTCTTCGTCGTTTTCATTCGAGTTTGCTGTGGCGCGGATCGTGTAATCTGCCGCAGCGGCAAACATTGCCGAACCGGCCAGCATCGACGTGGCCAAAGCCGCCGTCTTCAGAAACGATTTGAGCATTTGGTTTCCTCCCTGTTCTACTCAATTAGTTCGCGAACCCCGTCAGGCGGGGGATGGTCATGGAAATGGCCGGCACATAGGTGATCAGGAAGATCACCGCGATCTCGACAGCCAAGAAAGGCAGAATTGCTTTGGCAATGGTCTCGACCCGCTCTTTGGACACGGCGGATGCCACGAACAACACAAGCCCCATGGGTGGCGTTGCCAGGCCAACTGTGAGGTTCACACTCATGATGATTGCGAAGTGGATCGGGTCGACACCAAGATCACCAAAAATAGGTGCAAGGATCGGACCAAGAATGATAATCGCAGGTCCCGCATCAAGGAACATCCCCACGATGAACAGCAACAAGTTGATCAAAAACAAAAGGATCAACGGGTTTTCCGATAGCGTGAGGATAAACCCAGCAAGCTGTTCCGGCGCGTGGCTCAAACTGACTACTGTTTTGAAGGCCATGGCTGCGCCGACCAACAAAAGGACCACAGCCGACGTGATGCCCGCATTGCTTAGGATCTGAGGCACATCTCTTAGGTTCACGGTGCGCAGAACAAAAAAGCCGATGACAAAGGCATAGGCCACCGCAACCGCAGCCGCTTCTGTCGGGGTAAAGACGCCCCCCAGAATACCGCCTAGAATGATCACCGGAGTCAGAAGCGGAAAGAACGCTTTTAGGCTCGCCTGCCCGCGTTCACCCCAAGTGTATTTGCGGCTTGCGACAGGGAAATCATATTTGTTGGCCATAACCTTGACCATCATCATCAGTCCCGCACCCACCAGAACTCCTGGTACAATCCCCGCCAGGAACAGTGCAGCCACGCTTTCGCCCATCACATAGGCATAGATAATCATGATCCCGGATGGTGGGATAATCGGGCCAATCACCGAGCTGGCTGCGGTGATCGCCGCCGCAAACTTTCGGGTGTACCCCTGCTTTTCCATCGCGGGGATTAACATCGATCCAAGCGCAGACGTATCTGCAACCGCCGATCCGGAAAGCCCGGCAAACAACATCGATGACAGGATGTTCACATGGGCCAACCCACCCCGCAGATGTCCCATTAGAGCCTGGGAAAACTCGACCAAACGGGTGGTGATGCCCCCCCGATTCATCAGCTCACCCGCCAACATAAAGAAAGGGATTGCCATCAGCGGGAAGCTGTCGATGCCGTTATAGACATTCCGATAGAGCAGAGTGATATCCCGCTCCTGACCGTTCAGCCAAAGCAGCAGACCAGGAGCTGCCAGCAAGCCAAAGAAGACTGGGAGGCCGATCAGGAGAAAGAACAGGAAGACGGGAAGAAACCAAACCAACATTATTCTGCCCCCAAGGTGTCTTCACCTAGATCCGCCAAGCGGTCTCCTCCGCCCAATCCACGAACAAGCGCCCGCAAGATCAATTCAACGTTAACCAGCGCCAACAGGCTGCATCCCACAAGAAGCGAGGCCATCATCCAGCTACGTGGCACGCGCATCCAGTCCTCAAAGCCGATCGAGGTTGGCACATACAATGCAGCCGTAGCAAAACGCCCACCAAACCCAGTGACTTCGCCCCACCCAATCCGGACGGCCACCAGCAGAACCGCCAGACACAGGCTCAGAAGCAGCAGGTTTAGAACGACCCCCACGATGCGAGGTAGCAGCAGCGTCAGCATGTCGATTGAGACAAACCCTCCACGACGAAAAGCCGTCGGAGCCATCAACCCCGTCATCCACAACATGCAGAACCGTGCCGCTTCATCCGGCCAAGGCAGAGCGTTGTTCAGCACATATCGGAAAAACACCTGGATCAGGATTGCCGTCACCATAAGTGCCACGGCGACGATCCCCACCGCGCGTCCGACGCGCAGCAGGGTTTCGTTCACCCAACCAATCGGTGTCAGCACCGCCAACAATCCGCCCATTCAGTTCCTCCCTTCCGCAATGTGCCCTATGCGAGCGCATTGAATTCACGTGTGGTTACGCTTGTTCGGCCTGCGTGAAACTGCCGATTTTCCCACCGAAAAACGCCAGCGCGTCGCCCTCCTCCTGAGCGGCGCGCAAGATCTTTCCGACCATGATCACATGGTCTCCAGCCTCGTAATGTGCTTCGGTCTTGCATTCGAAACGGGCCAGACATCCGGGCAACACTGGGGTGCCTTCGCCATTGATACCGTGGTCCAGCTGGGCCAGAGCCAGCGCGTCTTTGGCGCTCGCAAAACACAGCGCTTCCTGATCTGCCCCCAGTACATGGATCGCAAAATGCTGCGCCTTGGCGAAATACTCGAACCGGCGCGATCCTTTGTCCACGGCCCACATCACCAAGGCAGGCTCCAATGACAAAGACGAAAAGCTGTTTGCAGTGATGCAAATCGGTCCGTCTTCGCTTGCGCAGGTCACAATTGTCACCCCAGTCGCAAACCGCCCAAATGCATTACGCAGCCTGCGCGTGTCTTCCGCGCTTGGGACAAAGGTGCCGGTCATGTCATTTGCCACGGCATTCATTACGGAACCTCTGCACCCAGGCCGGCCTGATAGAGGCGGAACCAGTTTTGACGGTCGAGTTTCACCTTCAAAGCGTCTGAGATTTTGGCGATCCGCGCGAGGTTGTTGGTGCCCATCACCGGCAGGATCTTGGCAGGGTGTGCCAACAAAAAGGCCACAGCAACCGCGGCACGGTCCACGCCAAACTCCGCAGCGATTTCATCTGCCACAGCTGCGGCTTCGCTCTCACCCGTCATAAGCGCACCACCACCCAAGGGTGACCATGCCATGACAGCGTGGCCAAGGCGTTGATGAAACGCCAGATCGCCGTTGGTGAATGAGCTGAGCTCACCCAGTGACATCTCGATCTGATTGGTCACCAGATTAGTCTGCATAGCCGACTGAAGTAGTTCCCAATCCCATGGACGGAAATTGGACACACCAACTGCACGCACTTTGCCGGAAGATACGACCTCATCCAGCGCGGCGCCTGTTTCGTTGTGATCCATAAATGGATCCGGGCGATGGATCAGTAACAAATCAATGTGATCAATCGCCATCTCTGACAGAGAAGTGTCCACTGATTTGAGAATATGGTCGCGCGAAGTATCGTAGTATTTCACGGGAACATCGACGTAGCGGCCACAGGGCGCGACGATGTCACATTTGGTGACAATTTCCATTTGATTGCGCAGCGAAGGGTTCGCTTTCAACGCACCGCCCAAAACCGCTTCGGCACCGTAGTCGCCATAGATATCGGCCTGATCGAATGTAGTGATGCCCTGATCCAGACAACTCTGGATCTTGCGCTCTACATATGCCGGAGAGGTATCCGCGTCATCGGCGATACGCCACAGTCCGTAGACAATCCGGCTCATTTCAAGCTGTTCAGATAGTGTGACGCGTTCCATCAACGACGTACTCCATTTCCAAGCGGTGTGGCGGGCATCTCCGCAGGCACACGGCCGTATTCATGTGGTAGGGAACAGGTTTTCATGTTCGGAAGGATACGAGCGCCAAAGTGCTTGGCCTCTTCCAAATGCGGATAGCCCGAGAAGATAAAGGCCCGCATTCCCATCTTTTGATAGTCTTGAATCTTGGACATCACTTGATCGGTTGAGCCAACAAGCGCTGCACCACATCCGGATCGTGCCCGTCCGATACCTGTCCAAAGGTTTGGTTCGATATAGCCAAATGCGTCTGCGTCATCGCGGTTCTTGGACTGATGCGACACACCCAAAGATCCGCTATCGAGCGCGCGTTCCCGGATCGAGCGCCCCTGTTCATCGTCGAGTTTCGACACGATATACTCGGCGTATTCTTGCGCCTCGGCTTCTGTATCGCGCACAATCATATGGACGCGAAGACCATAATCCAAAGTGCGATTGTGTTTCGCCGCTTCGGCATTCACCGCCTTCATCCGCTCGGCCAGCTGCTCTTTGACTTCAGGCCACATCAGGTAGACATCACAATGTTCACCGCAAAGTGCGAGCGCATCCGGCGAATACCCACCAAAATACAACAGAGGACCACCGGTTTGGTAGGGGCGCACTGGGTCAGTTGTCAGGCCCGAAAAATTGTAGACCTCGCCGGAGTGATTGATTTCATCACGTGTCCAGGCCTGCTTGAGAACCTGCACCACCTCGCGGGAGCGCTGATACCGGAATGCGCTTTCTTCTTTCTCGCCCGGGAAATCTGACGAGATGATGTTGACGGTCAAACGCCCCTGCAACATGTGATCCAGAGTTGCCAGTGTCCGTGCCAACATAATCGGTTGGACCTCGCCACAGCGCACTGCGGCTAGCATATTGATCTTGTCTGTGATGGGTGCACATCCCGCGACAAAACTTAGGGTGTCTTGGCCAACCTGATAGGAGGACGGACACAAGATGTTCCGAAATCCTTGCGCTTCCGCTTCCTTCACGATGTCAGAACAATGCGCCCAGCTCGAACGCAGATCGCCATCCGGCACACCTAAAAATTGATAGTCGTCGGAACACAAGGCGGCAAACCAAGAGACCTCTGCGGCGTCAAGATCGGGTGAGGTGATAGGCACCACGGTCATGTGTTTTGCTCCCTTGCACTGTCGTTGAAACATGAGTAGCAATCGCTTTGACATGGATCAATGGTGTATCAATTTTTTCTCTCCGGGTCCAGAAAGCCACAAAATACGGGAAAATGAATGCCTACAGCCCCCAACCAAGCGATACGCAATCCCAATGCACTTCCGGTTTATGTCCAGCTCGCAGAGTTTTTGATTCGCGAAATTGAGTCGGCACGCCTGCTGGATGGGGAACGCCTCCCCCCCGAACGAGAGATGGCGACGAAGATGAATGTTTCGGTCGGGACATTGCGCAAAGCACTCGCAGAAGTTGAAAAACGCGGCATGCTCGAGCGGATCCAGGGATCAGGGAACTATGTGCGCGACGCTGGCAAGGGCGACAGTGTCTACGCGATGTTCCGTCTCGAACTTCCTGAAGGGGGTGGTCTTCCGCGCGCGGATATTCTGTCGGTCGATGTCATGACCAAACCCGATGACTTGCCCAAATTTGGCACCTCCACGCGTGGTTCACGGGTGCGCCGTATGCGATATCTGAACGACACCCTGATCGCCGTCGAGGAGATCTGGCTGGATGAGAGCTGTGGGATCATCGAAGCTGACCTGTTGTCTGACAGTCTCTACAGATATTACCAGCGCCAACTCGGATTTTGGATAACGCGGATCGAAGACCGCGTGCGCATTGCGCCTCTCCCAAGTTGGACCCCGCCTACCTTTACCAAACCAGCAGGCACCATAACTGGCTTTATCGAGCGGCACAGCTGGTCCGACAAACCAGACACAGTGGAATATTCGCGCACATGGTTTGACCCCGATCAGGCGGTCTATGTGCAGCGGTTGAAGTAAGACAATCGGAGGAAACATGACCCGAACCACTCACTACGGGATCATTGGGTGTGGCATGATGGGGCAGGAACACCTGCACAATATCGCGCTGCTGGACGATACCAAAGTAGTCGGCATCTATGAGCCCGACGCGGAAATGGCGCAGCGCGCTGCCGAGATCGCCCCCGAAGCGCAATTTGTCAGCTCAGTAGATGCGCTGCTCGAAATTGAGGTGTTGGACTGTCTTGTCATTGTCAGCCCGAACCATTGCCACATCTCACAACTAGAGCATGTCGCAGCCAAGCGCCCTCTGCCGGTGTTGATCGAAAAGCCTCTCTTCACCGATCCAGATGATTTTGCCCGCATCGAAACTTTGCGCGAATCCTTTCCCGCGCCAATCTGGGTCGCGATGGAGTATCGCTATATGCCCCCCATTGCGGCTCTGCTTGACAGCGCTGATGCGGTCACCGGGGGCGTTCAGATGCTAACCATTCGAGAGCATCGCTTTCCCTTTCTTGAAAAAGTCGGGGACTGGAACCGGTTTAACGCCAAGACAGGCGGCACCTTCGTCGAGAAATGCTGTCATTTCTTTGATTTGATGCGCGTCATCCTGAAATCCGAACCTGTCCGCGTGATGGCCAGCGCAGGACAAGCTGTGAACCATTTGGATGAATCCTACGATGGCCAGACCCCGGACATACTGGACCACGGCTATGTCATCGTCGACTTCGCCTCGGGCGCGCGCGCTATGCTGGAACTCTGTATGTTTGCAGAAGGTGCGCGCTATCAGGAAGAGATCTCAGTTGTTGGCCCAAATGGCAAAGTCGAAGCCCTGGTGCCGGGTCCGGGGCGGTTCTGGCCCGAACATCTGGGAAAGGCCCCTGTGCCCCAATTGATCCTCAGCCCACGCGCGCCCAAAGGCCCGGTTACCAAAGACATACCTGTGGACGCCGAACTTTTGGCGGCGGGCGACCACAACGGCTCGACATTCTACCAGCATCAAGGATTTCTTGAATTGGTACGCGGCGCGCGCAGCGGCCCGGACGTCAGCCTGATGGATGGGGCTATCGCCGTCAAAATGGGGCAAGCCGCTCAACACTCCGCGGCTACCGGTCAGGCTGTCTCACTTCAGGCAATTTAATGCCCATCAATTCTTGACCGTCTTGATTAGAAAACGCACCCCGAATTTGGGGTGCGTTCTGTTCTAGTTCCTTGCGAAACAGATTGTTGACCCCACGTTCAATGCAACGATCGCACAAGAATACGATAGCGACCGAACTTGAGATCCCCTGTTTGTCTCTGAGTCAATCGTAGGCGCCCAACAACTCTCCCCACCTATCAAACTAGCTTCACGCGTGAATTCCCCACACCAGCTGCGCATCAATGCCTTCCGGGCTTCATCGAAGTAACCTCCAACCGCCTGTGTCACCGCGGAATATTTGGCCTAGATCTCTTTCAAAAACGCCACAATGGCCTCACGTTCTGCATTGGTAAGATCCAATCGCTTAATCTGAGGCGACTTTGTTGCCGCATGCGGGAACAGCGGGTCATCCTTATCCAATTCTCGCGCACTGCGTCCTCCGCCGATGGCGTACAAATTGACCAGACCACGCAGCAAGGGGAAAACACCATTGTGCATATAGGGCCCGGTGTGGTTCAGGTGTCGTGGACTGGGCGTTTTGAATTTGCCGACATCGCGTGGATCACCTGTGACCGCATAGCGACCACGATCTTCAAGCTTGCGGTTGTAGTAGGACAGCCCGAGATTATGGAATTTCCCGTCCGTTAAATTTGGCCCCATATGGCAATTTGCACAGCGGGCTTTGGTGCGGAAGAGATGAAGCCCCCAGATAGCCTCATCGGAGAGAATATCCTTTGTCCCGCGCAGAAATCTGTCAAATCGTGTTGGACGATCTAGAGTGCGCTGAAACGCGGCAATAGCAGTGGCAATGCGTGAGATGTTCACCCCAGGCGAGCCAAAAACCACTGCCATCTCAGCCGGATAGGTTTCGGTGGCCTGAAGTCGGGTGACAACCGACACCAAATCGTCATTCGCCATTTCGTCGGGTGCCAGCAAAGGCCCAAGCGCCTGCTCTCCCAGGCTGGCCGCGCGTCCATCCCAGAACAGGCTGTCCTGAGCTGCAGCGGTAAACAAAGAAGGCGCATTGCGCCGACCTTCCTGCCGTCCATGCCCAAAGGAACACGGCAGCCCATCCCCCCAGCCCAACTGCCTGTGGTGGCAGCTTTGACAGGAAAAATGCCCAGATTTCGACAAAAGAGGATCCTCGAACAGGGTTTTGCCGAGTTGGGTCAGTGGGTCAGTGGGTCAGTGGGTCAGTGGGTCAGAGACATCCTCTCGGCTGGGTAAATTGGGAACGCCTAATTCGACATAATCCACCTCGGGATCAAGGGTGGCCGGGGGCCAGAAGGCGGACCGCTGGGCGCCGCAGGTGCCGCTGTGGCGTTTTGCTCAGATGGCGCGAAGTCGAAACGTGCTTCAGCACCGGCGGGAGTCGGTGCTGGCTGCGGTGAGGCGGCATGTACTGGCTCAGTGGCTGGCGAGGGTTTTGGCGGTGGCACCGGCACCGTTGCAACACGTCTGACAGGGGCCCGAGGGCCCCCTGTCTGGTGTTGGGTTGGTAAACCCGCAAGGATTGTGACCGCGGTGAGCATCACAAAGGGCGCAACAAGTATGATCTCGATGTGCCACTTTTTCACCGCGTCGCGGGTTTGCCTCACCACTGGACGCTTGTGCCAATCCATACACTTCGTCCTTTGACCCATGGATTGTTACCTGAGGCAAAACCCGTTCCGCGTTTGTCCAGCAGGTTGGAGACCTTTGCCTCTAGGAAGATCGGCTTGCCACCCAGATCCGCGAACTGCGCCGCCGCGGACATGTTCAGGGTCATGACGGCTTTGAAGTCGCGGTCTTCATAGACATCATGGTTCTGAGATCCATAATCCGGGTTGTCATGGGTTTCATTGTCATCGCTATCGATCGCGGCGGTATAGCCCTGTGTGAAATCGGCGCCGAGACCCACTTTGTAGCGGCCATTTTTCCAGCTAGATGTCACTTCGGCCGAGAATTTGACCGAAATGTCCATGTTCCCGGTGACCACGCCAAAATCGTTTTCAGTATATGACTTGCCCTCATACCAGATGAAGTTTTCAATCCCGCTCTCACCCGACAACCCAAAATTGGTATCGTTTGAGATCTGTCGCTTGGCCCTGGCCCCAGACAGGCTGAATCCCATGTGGTCGAGCGCGCCCGCTTGGACCGGCTCCCATTCATTTTGATATTCAAGCGACACGCCTGTCCATTCACTGCGCCCATCGTTGGTCAGGGTGTTGTTGACAGCGCTAGAAGATTCCGACCGAGCAAACTGGTCTTTGCCCATACGGTGGGTCGCGTGTAGGCGCCATTGTCCGTTGGTAAACGGATCGTCATATGCAAATGCGAGCGTAAATTCGTCATTGTTGGGGGGGGGCAAATCACCCTGCAATAGCGATAGGATCCGAGTTCGAGCCTTTCATACCAGTCACGCTCAAGGTTGTAGGACGCGTCGAACTCTCGGCGCTCATTGACACCACGCGGTATGCCGTCGTGGATGGCATAGGCCAAATAGTTCTGCGAGTAGTATCTGTTGGCGCCGACAGTGATCGAAAGCCGATCAGTGGCCTTCCAGATTCCGGTCATGCGAGGGGCGACGTCTACGTTCTTCAACACATCGTTGTAATCAAAACGCAATCCGGTGCGGATCGCAAATCGATCCCAATCCTTATCAAACTCAACGTAGCCATTGGCATGAAATGCGCTGACATCAACGTCGTAGGCTTCCTGACAAATGCGTGTTGTAAAGGCCTGTGTATCGATACAGGTTTCATCACCAGGTGCGCAGGTAAAGGTATCGCAGCCGGTCAAACGCTGTGTTACACTATTGAAGGTGAAACCATCAGATGACCGGTTCAGGTCTGAATAACTCAGCTCACCACCAAATTTGCAAGATCCTCCCCAAATTTCACCAGAAAGCTTTGCCTGCACACGATACTTTTTGTCGTCGTAAGAACTGTCACCTACGCCACTAGTGCGACAACCAATGGAAATGTAGATGGATTCCCCAGGTCAGGATCGCACATGGCATCAAAGTGATCGGTGGGGTACGCTCCACGTCGCACTGTCCAAATATAGGCGATGTTCTCGTCTTGAAGGTTGGTCGATTTATTTCGATCCGCAGTTGCTTGCAGTTCGAATTTTAGATCCGACGCGGTTGTACCTAGGATATCCTGACTGCCAAGATCGTTGGAATACTTCGAGGTCAACATGACACCGCTGTTTGTAACATCGATCGAGTTAATGGCAGAAGTGGCCTTCCATTCCTGATTATATTGCGTGAAATTCAGAAGCGTTTCGAGGGTGTCGCCGCTCCCAAAATCGTGAGTATATCCGAGACGTTAGAAATCTGACTTTGAATGCGATTCCACGTCACGATCGATGTATTGTCCCTCCTTTTGTTTGTTGGCCGAGGCCTCTTCGCGTGCAAAACCGATTAAAAAAGAGCCGTTCTCACCCAAAGCGCCTGTTTAATGGATGGCAAACTGGCGCTTCTTCCAGTCTGGCTTGTTTACGGCATCAGGGTTTTCGCCATCTTCGGTTCCAATGCTATATTTGACAAAGCGGTCATCTTGATATGAAAAACTGACCTTTGCTTTCGCGGCTCGGTTTGATGAGCTCAAACTGGACCACACCTCCCTGAAAGCCGCCATATTCGGCTGACGCGTTGGAGTCGATCACTTCAACACCTTCCACCATAGAGGTCGGAATATATTGGGTTTGCGAATGCAAGCCATAGTGCAGGTACAGCCGCAAACCAGCTTCACGGTCCAGTGATGCGCTGGTGGGGGTGGCGTTCCCGGTCGGGGAACTGCTCGACACACCGGCCCGCGCGTCGATGCCGCCGCGCCCGATCAGGGTGCTGCCTCTGTCCGCCAGATCGCCGGTGCCCAAGGTGGTTCCGATGCCGAAGACATTCAAAAGCAAGGTTCCCAAATGTCCGGGTTAGTTGGCGTCCTGCGACACAAATTCTTCGGCCACAATGGCGCTATCGTCGGTCACGAGCCGCAGGGCCAGACTGGTGCCTTCCAAAAGGCGATCCAGGGCGGCGGTGGCGGCCATTAGGCCGCTGACCGCGGTGCTGGTTTTTCCAGCAATGGCCTCGGCGCTGGCCTCGATTTTCAGGCCTGTCTCAGAGCCCAGTTCTTTGATCGCATCGCCAAGCGGCTGGGCGGGGATGTCTATGGGGTGCATGGTCTGGGCGTGACCCGCAGCAGGGGCCAATGCCCCGGCTGCACAGATCAACGCCGTTGTGCAGAGCAGTTTTGCGTTTGTCATCGGTTCCTATGTCGTGCGCTGGGCACGTCTTTCTGTCCACTTCACAATGACAACGGACGGGGGTGTCAGATCTTTAGGAACTTTTTTGAAAAAAAATAGCGGCGCACAAAATATGCGAGGTTTGGCACGGATGTGACCTTGGCGCCGGTCAGTTTGGCCAAGAGATTCAACGTGCCCTGCGCATCGCTCAGATCAAAGGGGCCAACAATTGTCTGTTGCCCCAGCGCGTCATCCATCAGGACCACGCGTCCCGGAATGCGACGGTCAAGAATTTGGGCAATCTGGGCAAAGCTCAATCCATCTGCGACCAGAACATCGTCGCGCCAGCTTGCCACATGCGCGACCCCGACGTGATCACGTTTGACACCTGTGTCTACCGACCAGATCAATTGATCACCGGGGTTGAGCCGCCAGGACTGCGAGCCCACGGTGACGCGGACGGCGCCCTCGGCAACGGTGACAATGCCAGCATCCTCAAAGGCACCCACCTCAAACGAGGTGCCCAGAACCTCGACGGTCAGCTCGCCGGAGGTCACCACAAAGGGCCGCCCATCGGGCCTGACATCAAAGAAAGCGGCACCGCGCAAAAGCTCGACTTGGCGAATGTCATCCGAGGTGTGATCAACAAGCGCCGTGGTCCCGTCCAGCGTGGCGCGATCGCCGGGCTCAAGTCGCGTGATGCGCGGAACGGTGTCCGTGGTCAGATCCGCCCGCAGATAAATCTCAAGCGGGGCGTTTGCAAAGAAACCACCCACCAAACAGGCCATCGCCAGCGCCACCAGAGGCGCGCGCGAGGGTTTGTCTTTCTTGTCCTGCCCAGTGACCTACCTTGCCGCGAGCATCTGGGAATAGGCTTTGCGATGGGCCTCACCGCCGGCCAGAAATCGGTCACGTTCTGACAAAAGGTCGGGGTCCTGCGGATGGTCTCGCAGGCGGATAAATATCGACGTCGCTTCGCGGATCAGCTGGCTATCGGTGGTTTCTGTCATGTTCTCAAACGGATCAGGTGGGGCTCTTACTTAAACAACGAAGCGCCTCGGCAAATCTTTAGGCCCCGTTTTCCAGCGCGGAGACAATGCAGACCATGGCATCTGCGACCAACTGGCAGGTGCGTGACTCAGAGACCCCAAGCCGCGTGCCGATTTCGCGCAATGTCAGATTGTCGATGCGGCTGAACCGAAAGGCCATCAAGGTACGCGGAGGAAGGGTCTGAAGGGCCGCGATGACCAGCTCAAGCCGCTGTTTTCCGATCGGCATGCGTTCGGAATCCGGCGCATCCCCCTGCATCAGGCGCTGGGCTTCAATGGCCTCAAATTCGACCCTGCGACGACGATGCCAGTCAAAGGCAAGGTTTTTGACAATACGCATCAAGGTCGGACGCGTGTGTTCCTTGGCATATGACTTTGAGGTCCAGCGCAGCCAGCTGTCCTGAACCAACTCTTCGGCGATATGGGCACTGCCCACCAGCGATTGCGCCAAAGAGATCAGGGCCCGGCGTTCAGAGATGTAACAGGTCAAGGGGTCGTCGGTTGTCTGTTCTGCAGTCATCGCCAATATCCAGAAGCTTGGGTAAGCTTGGCTATGCGCGAATGCAGTCGCTTGACCCTGTCACATAAGTTAAGAAAAACCACTACCGCAACTGCTTTTGGGTCAGATTGGCTAGGGATGTCGGCTTGATACGCACATTCAGAAGACAGTGATCGCGTGTCGTACTTAACTCGTCACGACTGTGGGCGCTCTAGGTTGAGCGAAATATGCAAATTGGTTTGACCTCAGCTGCGTTCGATGTTGGCCGCGATATGGACGGCGTCTTCGGCACTTAGGCGGGGTGGATGCCAGTCCTTACCAGGTGCCGCCGCCAAGAGCTTTTGCGTATAGGGATGTTTGGGAT
>Ga0189288_10284_pt1 | contig 25027 bp, 21 predicted proteins | sample UW105minimetaG_FD_130316 | JGI IMG/M metagenome (GOLD analysis project Ga0189288, IMG submission 130316) | Marine microbial communities from the Costa Rica Dome - UW105 mini metaG | ecosystem: Environmental > Aquatic > Marine > Oceanic > Photic zone | place: Costa Rica: the Eastern Pacific... | reverse complement strand
GTTGGAGGCTTCGGAAGGAGGTGTTCAGTGCCACACTCCAGTTGCGCGTCTGAAGGATGTTGGCATGAACGATTGCCCAGCCATCCAAATCGCCGGAATCGCGAGATGGGATGAAGGCATCATCGGAGTTGCGGCCATCTTGGTAGTCGTAGCCAAGGATGGAGGCATCGCCGAACCAGCGTTGACTCCATCGGAGGCCATTTGGGACGCGGATGCTGAGATCGGGCCCCAAAGTTCCATCACTGAAGGCAATCGAGCGATTCAAGGATTGCAGCTTCGGAGGCTTGGGGGAAGAAAGGCCTGCGTACGCTTCACTCTTGTTGTCAGTGCTGCTGGTATGTACTCTCTTATCAGTTAAGTCATCGTTTCCGGCGATGCGATTCGATTCTCGTAAAATGACACTTGGTTTTTGTTGGCAGATGCCAGTTCCCAAGTTAGTTTCTGCTTGGGGCGCGAATTGCTCTCGTTTTTGTCATCCATTGCAGTTCTACTAGATACGTTGTTGGTTGAAACGCGTTGCTAAATGATTGAGGTTTGGCTGGTCTCCTGTCATAGCATGAGCTGCAAGAATAAGTATTTCTTTCCACGTTTGACAGTGTATGTTTTGGTTCGTCTCTGTAAGGAGCGGTCATTCTGCTTGTGAAGAGTCCATTGTTTGCTTTCTGTTCTTAGCATTATTAGTTCCCAGCTCAAAGGGAATTGCCCTTTAATTCATTTGCCTGATGTGGGACAGCCCTCAAGGCTTCGATGCCTGTTGGCATTTTAATACTCATCGTGGAATAATGGCTTTATGCAATCGCACTATGTGTTGATCAGTTGTTTGATCCTGAACGAAGCTAAGCCAGTCTTCTTTTAGGGTATGCTCGATATTTTCTTTCAGTCTTGGAGGGTTTGGTAAGGTCCTTGTGCTTTGACTGAAGAACAACAAGCAAGTATCGCCTTAATGGATGCCTGGCTTGCTCATTGGGGGAGATTATTTTTTTCGAATTGCAGGATTCGTAGTAGAGCAAGCTGTCCGGGCAAAGGATTGGTTCCAGGATGGACTTGCATGAGATAATCGAGGGCTGTTTCGGGGCTAAGGCATTGCTTACAGACCAGCCAGCCTAGGCATACCAGTGGTGAGCGTTCCATTGCTGCAACGCAATGAACGAATACTGTTCCGTGTTGCTGTTGTAGCTCTTCCAACAGACTGAGGGCCTCAATGAGTTCGCTGAGTTCTGGCATGCGACCACTTCGGTGATCGGGAAGCACAAGACGCTTGCATGAGAACTTGTTCTCAAGTCCAGAGGGTGGTGGAGCCTCATCAAGGCTGCAGAGGCTCAATATGGCTTTGACACCTTCTTCTTCCAAGCGTGCTAAGTGCCGCTCGGCTCTTGGAGCAGGGCCAATAGCCAGCTCATTAACAAGCACCCAGTCGATCCTAAAGTGTGAAGGTTGAGATGCCATTATCTGCCGTCAAGCCAGCGCATCATTTGCCCGCAGCGTTGGCGCACTTTGCCCTTCCAAGTGGTATTAGCTTCTTGAGGAGCGATTCTTGATGAGGAATCGTCGTCGTTCGCATAATGCGCATAAGTTGCAGGCGTTTGGAACTTTGCATAGCTGTCGCTATATCCATACTGATACGCAGACCCATAGTTTCCATATCCATACGCTTCGGAGCCATCCATTCCACTATTGATGGAATTGGTGATTAGGCCTAAAAGTGGTACCCCGCTGGTGCGAATACGCGCAATGGCTTCTTTTGGCAGGCTGCGGTCTACACGGCCTAAGCTCACCAGCAGCATCAAGCCGTCACAATGTTCAGACACCAAGGCAGCATCGGCCAGGCCTAATACCGGTGGGGTGTCGAAGAGAATGAGGTCGAACTGGCCACTTTCTTTTAGGTCCTGTACTAATTGATGCATGCGCTTTGAACTCATTAGGCGTGCTGGATCGGGTGGCCGCCGACCAGCAGTGATGACCGACCAGCCTTCATAAGTATCCACCTTTTGTACGACTTTCTGCCAATCATTAGATTCACCGGTCAACAGATTGGAGAGGCCCATGAGGTTGTTGAGTCCAAGACGGCTGTGCATTTGTGGTTTACGTAATTCGGCATCTACCAGCAATATCCGTTGCCCCATTTCTGCAAGGGTTTTGGCCAACAACACATTCACAAGTGATTTGCCTTCTGCAGGTTGAGAGCTGGTGAGGGCGATGGCCTTCAAGGGTGTGTCGCTGTTGAGGAAGCGAATGGAGGTAAACAGGTTCCGGAATGCTTCTTGATAGAAAAAGCGTTGATAGATTTGTTGACGTCGTGACTCTGAATCTGTGGTCTCAAGTGTGTTTGCATCACTTGAGACTGAGCGATCAAGTTCTTCGAGTAGAAAACGTTTGTTTTCTCTTACCCCTTCGAAAAACTGTACATGGGGCACATGGCCTAATAAAGGTAAACCCAAATCGTCCTTCACTTCTTCGGGTTTGCGGAAGACATGATCGAAACGTTCTCGCAGCAGAGCTGCTCCAGCACCAGAGATCAGACCGATCAACACTCCCAGGGCCATGTTGCGGGGCACCGAGGGTTTGATCGGTTCAGGATTGATTTCTGGAGGAGAAAGTACCCGCCATGGCACAGAGCGCTGAGCCATTTCCAGTTGAAATTTTTCGCGTGCTTTCACGAGCCCTGACAGGTTTGCCTTGGCAATGTTGAGATCCTGTTGCAGAGCTTCGTATTCTTGGATTAAGGCGGGTTGCTTGAGAAAGCGACTTTCCAGCTGTTCTTGCTGGCGATTGGCAGTATCTAGCCGCCCCGCGTTCAGCTTTAAAGCAGCATCAACGGCTTCGAGCTGGTTTTTGCGGAGCAGTGGCTGGAGTTGGTTGAGGCGCGATTCCAGGCTTCGCACCATCGCAGAGTTGCGCTGATATTTGGAACGTGCTTCGGCGAGTTCGCTTTCCACCTTGAGAGTTTGCTGTAGCAGGGTTTGGTCAGCATCAGTTACTGATAAGCCTTGAGTTTGGCCGCTGCTTGCATTGCTACTGCCGGTGCTAACGGCTTCCTGAAAGCTTCGCGCGCTGAGGTTGCCCGCGGCAATTTCTGCTCGCACTCTGGAAAGCCTGTTGCGTTCGGACTTTATGTTCATTACAACTGTTTCAAGAGCAATCTGGCGTTCTTTGAGAGCTCCTCCTTCAACGCTTGGCTCAAGTTGGGAGTGACGTTCGCGGAAAGAGGCAAGCTTTCCTTGGAGCTCGGAAGTTTTGTTTTCTAGAGAAGGAGCCTGCTTGTTGAGGAACTCCAGGCCATCTGACAGTCGTTGCTGGCGTTGTTGTAAGGCCGCCTGAAGGTAAACTTCACTGACAGCCTCAAGTAGCTTCGAATCCTCATTGGGCTTGCGTCCTATGAGGCTCACGTTGAGAACGCCTTTGGCCTCATTGCGTTTTTCTCCTCCAGTGGTAATCGAAATGCGCTCATTCAATTCTCCGGCGGTCAGGCCGAATTGCTTGGCGACTGGTGATAGCAGCAGTGGGCTTTGAAGCACCTCAATAAGGGTGGGGATGTCATTCCTCGTCGTGTTGAGCGCCAGATCCTCAAAGACCGCGCCGCTTGCTCCAGTGGCAGTGCTGGGAGCCCGACCATCACTGCTGATTGGATCGGTGATCAGCAATGAAAAAGAACCCTGATAGACAGGCCGGAAGAGGCGCTGGTAGCAAGTCATCAACGCAGCCAGCACGATGATGGATCCGGCGGTTACGCCAACAAGCTTTTTCCGTCTGACCAGTGCCTGCCAAAGCTCGCGCAGATCAACGTCATTGTTGTCATTGCCTTGCTTTAGGGGCTGTCCAGTCGTGCCTAAATCACGCACGTGCACCGTCTGAATTTCAGGACCTGGCCCCGAGGGCGAAGTGCCCGGTCGTGGGATCAGACTCGACATTCACAAAGCATTCGGAACGCGAACTGTACAGGGTTCAAACCCTTTTGACTAAAGGCATGAAAGCCTCGAAGTGTTGTGGTTGCTGCTGTTGCCGTGGATCGAGCGAGTCGCTTGAGTCTTGCCTTGATGCTGCTTGTGTCTGGTCCGTTTGGATTGGCGGCTAGTGGGCAAGAGGTTGTGTTGCCTAACGTTCCTCCCGAGAGGGAGCTGCAAGCCCAATATCCATCTCTGCAAGATGACGTTTACATCATCGGTCCTGGCGATCTTCTTGAGCTCAAGCTGTTCGGTGCTCCGGATCTCTCAGGGACGTTAGAAGTTTTGAACGACGGCAGCGTGTCCTTACCATTAGTGGGGAGTGTGCGTCTGAGTGGTCTCACGATTCAGCAGGCCAGTCTTTGGGCACAACAGCTGCTTGGAGATCAACTTTTACGGCCTGAGCTTCAGCTGCTCATTGTCAAGCCAAGGCCTATTCGCGTGACAGTGGTGGGGGCTGTGGAGCGACCTGGTTTGTATTCACTTACCACGAGGGAAACCACCCAAACTGAAGGCGCTCCCGCTTTGAGTATGAGCGGTCTACCAACGGTGGTGGATGCGATACAAAAGGCAGGTGGAATCTCCCAGCAGGCAAATTTGAGAGTGGTTCAGCTGCAGAGACGATTGCCCGGCACACCGTTTCGTTACAAACGCACGCATCTAAACTTGCTCGATCTAGTGCTGAAGGGAGATCAGCAGCAAAATCCTTTTCTTTTTGATGGAGACATGATCCGGTTGGATCGCGCTGAGGAACCGCCATCCGAAGCAATTGAGCTGGCGGCTGCTAACCTTTCGCCAAAGATGATCGAAGTGAATTTGATTGGCGAGGTGAATAGTCCTGGTCGTCTTGAGTTAATGGCAAATACACCACTTGTACAAGCAATATTAGCAGCTGGGGGCTTGAAAGACTGGAGGGCGAATGGTGGCAATGTTGAGTTGGTGCGGATCAATCGAAATGGTACCGCCACTCTAAAGCGCTTCCGTTTCGACATGAGTCAAGGCGTTTCTAATGCTTCTAACCCCCCGCTTCGGCAGGGAGACACAGTGCGTGTTGGACGAAGTCTTATGGCTAAAGGTAGTGATGCGATTGGGGCGGTGAGCCAACCGCTCACTGGCCTTGTAACAATTTGGACGTTGTTAGACCTGGTGAATCGTTAAAGCTGGGCTAAAAAGCGCTTATTTCCCGTAGGCTTAAAATCAGTCAGCTTATCCGGGCTATTATGATGAAGTAGTTAGGCTAAAATGAGGCCTCGCCTCATTCCTGTTGCTGCTATGTTGAATTGACATGCTTTATTCGCCGAAAATCTGCCTTTCTGGGATGAAATCTTGTTAAAATGTTTCTCCCCCTTTTTGAATGCAGGTAATCCGTTTCGAGTGGTTAATGTTGGCAATGCGTATTCATTCCACTTAAAAATAATCCCGTGTTCTCTTGCTGGTATTGAAGTAAGATTTTGTTCTAGTAACTTGGTTAAAGCTGTTTTTTCGCAGGCGACTCATGTCGGTTCATCCTACAGCTAGTGTTCATTGCACTGCTATTGTTGACGAAGGCGCAGTTATTGGTGACTTTAGTCGCATTTGGCATTGGGTCCATATTAGCTCAGGTGTGGTAATTGGTAGGGGATGCTCGCTTGGTCAGAACGTATTTGTCGGCAACAGAGTTCGGATAGGAGACAACGTTAAAATTCAGAATAATGTCTCAGTGTATGAAAGCGTGACTCTGGAGGATGATGTGTTTTGCGGGCCGAGCATGGTGTTCACAAATGTGTATAATCCACGTTCAAAAGTATCTCGTAGAGAAGAATACCGTGAAACTTGGGTTGAGCGCGGTGCCACTCTTGGTGCCAATTGTACTATTGTATGCGGAATTCGGATAGGTCATCACGCTTTTTTGGGCGCTGGTTCTGTAGTGACCAGGGATGTGAAACCGTTTGCCTTGATGGTCGGTGTACCTGCGCGTCAGATTGGATGGATGAGTGCTTATGGCGAGCGGGTTGATCTTCCATTGTCTGGAGCTGGCAAATGGATTTGTCCTCATACCGGTGATCAATATGCTCTGTACGGAGAGCAATTGAGATACCAACCTGCGCCATCAGCTCATTCCGCCGGATGATCACGATGCAATTCATAGATCTTAAAGCTCAGCAGCAACAGCGTTTAGCAGATGAGCAAAGCTTGAGGGAGATAGTGGATGCCCGGATTGCAGCTGTGCTGGACCACGGCAAATACATCCTTGGCCCTGAGGTGGCTGAGCTGGAGAAGCGCTTGGCTGCTTATGTGGGAGTTGAGCACTGCATCGCTGTGGCCAGTGGTACCGATGCTCTGCTGATCGCCCTGATGGCGCTTGGTGTTGGAGCTGGAGATGAGGTGATTACTACGCCGTTTTCGTACATCGCGACCGCGGAAACCATTGCATTGCTCGGTGCGGTACCAGTCTATACCGACATTGATTCGCGTACTTACAACCTGGATCCCAGCAAGATTGAGGTGGCGATCACGCCCCGCACTAAGGCCATTATTCCGGTGAGCCTGTATGGGCAGCCGGCCGATTTCTTCGCTATTAACACGATCGCCGAGCGCCATGGGTTGCCTGTCATTGAAGATGGTGCCCAGAGCTTTGGGGCTCAACAGCGTGGGCAACGCAGCTGCAGTCTCAGCACAGTCGGTACTACCAGCTTTTTCCCTTCCAAGCCTCTTGGGGGATACGGCGATGGCGGAGCATGTTTCACCAATGATGCTGAGATCGCGGGTCTGATGCGCCGTATTTCCCGCCATGGTCAAAGCCGGCGATATTTCCATACCGAGGTTGGTGTGAATGGCCGTATTGATACGCTGCAAGCCGCGATTTTACTGGCAAAGCTTGAAGTTTTTGATGGAGAAGTAGCTTGTCGCCAGCAGATTGGTGAGCGTTACAGCAAATGCTTACAGAAGGCTGGTGTTATCACTACGCCCTATCTCGAGCTGGGCAATACAAGTGTTTATGCGCAATATACGATTCAGGTGGATAATCGCACATCTGTTCAAGAGCACCTCAAAGCCTATGGCATTCCCACCGCGGTGCACTACCCACTCCTGCTCTCTCAGCAGCCCGCCCTTCAGCCGTTTAAAAGTAGCTCCACCAGTATCTGTTCGACTCCCTTGGCAAAGAGCGCCAGCGAGCGGGTGATGAGCTTGCCCATGCATCCCTATCTGTCCGAGCGGGATCAGGATCAAGTGGTCTCTGCGGTGACAGCAGCTTTGCATTAACGAAATGAATCATCTTTGGCTGCACCTCAATCACTACCTTAAGTAAAAATCGCTGAATGTCTGCCTTCTCTTCCTCTCAGCATCATCAAATTCTCCTGGAGCGCCTGCGCAAAAAGGAAGCTTTGATTGGCGTGGCAGGCTTGGGTTACGTGGGTTTACCTCTTTCGCTCACCTATGCCGAGCAGGGATACCGAGTTCTAGGGTTCGATATCGACACGAGCAAGATTGAGGCGATCAATCAAGGGCAGAGCTACATCAATCACATTAATAGTGAGCGTGTTGTTAAGGCCTTGCAGCAGCAACGGCTTGATGCCACAACGGATTTCACTAGGGCTGTGGAAGCGGATGCCTTGATTCTTTGTGTGCCCACGCCGCTGAATCAATACCGCGAGCCGGATCTCAGTTTTATTCACAACACGATGGCGGCACTGCTTCCCTACTTGCGCTCCGGTCACGTGATCAGCCTGGAGAGCACCACTTATCCGGGCACCACTGAGGAAGAGCTTCGGCCGCCCATCGAGCAGCGTGGCTTTACGATCGGCGAAGATGTGTTCTTGGTGTACTCGCCTGAACGTGAAGATCCTGGCAATCTTGATTTCAATACAGCTACGATTCCAAAGGTAGTTGGAGGGAGCACTTCAGCTTGCAGAGAAGTGGGCATAGCGCTTTATGAACAGGCGATCAGCCAGGTGGTGCCGGTAAGCAGTACAAGGGCTGCTGAGATGACCAAGTTGCTCGAGAATATTCACCGGGCTGTGAACATTGGTTTGATGAATGAACTGAAGCCTCTTGCTGATCGCATGGGGATCGATCTCTATGAGGTGATCCGAGCTGCGTCGACCAAACCCTTTGGCTTTGTGCCTTACTACCCTGGTCCTGGCCTCGGCGGCCATTGCATTCCGATAGATCCCTTTTATCTCACGTGGAAAGCGCGAGAATATGGCATGCATACCCGCTTCATTGAGCTGGCGGGAGAGATCAATACAGCTATGCCCGCCTATGTAGTACAAAAAACGGCCGATGCTCTAAATCAGGCTGGTAAACCTTTGATGGGAAGCAGGGTGTTGGTTCTGGGGATTGCCTACAAAAAAAATGTGGATGATATGCGCGAGTCGCCCTCTGTGGAGTTGATGGAGCTCTTCCGGTCGAAGGGGGCAGATGTGCACTACAGCGATCCCTTCTTCCCAAGCTTTCCTCCGATGCGGAAGCACCAGTTTGCGCTTCAAAGTGTGGTGCTCACAGCCGAATCTGTGGCCTCTTTTGATGCGGTGGTACTGGCTACAGACCATGACGCCTTTGAATACACGCTCCTTGCCAGCCACAGCCAGGTGATGATTGATAGCCGAGGGCGTTTTCAACCATCCAACAACGTCATTAGGGCTTGACTAGATGGATAAACCAAGTACTCCGATTACCGAACACCGCATCAGAATTGCCCTGGTGGGCTGTGGTCGGATCAGCCGAAACCACATCAAAGCGATAGCAGCGCATCAAGATCGGGCAGAGCTTGTGGCCATTTGCGACACCCAGGCCGACCGCCTGGAGCAGGCCCAGCAATTGATCGCTGATGCAGCGGGCGAATACCCGGGTGCTGCTAAGAATGTGGATCAGTTCACCAGCTATGGCGAGTTGGTTCAAGCTGTCAAGACTAAATCTACGTTAGTGGATTTGATGGTTTTAGTAACTCCAAGCGGCCTTCATTCCAGTCAAGCCATTCAAGCAGCTGAAGCTGGAATTCACGTTTGCACTGAAAAGCCGATGGCTACTCAATGGCATGATGGGGTGGGAATGGTCAAGGCATGTGATCAAGCGGGCGTGAGGTTATTTGTTGTGAAGCAGAATCGTTTTAATAGCACACTGCAGTTAGTCAAGCGTCAAATACAGAGCGGCCGCTTTGGTCAGATGGCATTGGTGGCGGTTAATGTCTTTTGGCAAAGACCCCAAAGTTACTACGATCAAGATGAATGGCGTGGGACTCTGAATATGGATGGCGGAGCTCTGATGAATCAGGCAAGTCATTATATCGATCTTCTTGACTGGTTGATTGGTCCGGTCGAAAGTTTGAGTGCTTCAACTGCAACTCTGGGTCGAAAGATTGAGGCAGAAGACACCGCTGCTTTGCAGATGCGTTGGTGTAACGGTGCCCTGGGAACGATGGCAGTGACGATGCTTGCCTACCCGAAGAACTTGGAGGGTTCGATCACGCTATTGGGAGAAACTGGTACGGTGAAGATCGGTGGGCCGGCTGTTAACAAGATTGAGCATTGGGCCTTCGCCGACGAAAGCGCAGATGATGCCGAGGTGCAGCATGCCAGTTACCTAACCACTAGCGTATATGGTTTTGGCCATCTGCCATACTATGCCAATATGCTTGATGCTCTGCAGGGTAAGGCAGAAGCCATGTGTGACGGTCTCGAGGGGCTACGTAGCTTGGAATTGCTGATCGGCGCTTATCGCTCTGCCCGTGATGGCCGATCGGTGCACCTGCCATTGGAGCATTGACTCATGACTGAGGTCATCAGCGATATTGTCATATTGGGTGGTGGAATGGTTGGGATGGCAATAGCCAATCAACTCATCGAACATGACAAACATCTTTCGATTGCTGTGATCGATAAGGAACCCGAGATCGGGCGACACAGTTCCGGTCGCAATAGTGGTGTTTTGCATGCCGGAATTTATTACCCTCCGAAAACTCTCAAGGCAAATGTATGCGTGCAGGGAGCCAAGCGCTTACGCGCATGGTGTGAATCTGAGGGCTTACCTGTGCTGGCCTGTGGCAAGGTAATTGTGCCTCAGACTGCTGAGCTTGATGGCCAGTTGGAGTTGCTTCTCGAGCGCGGTCGTGCCAATGGTGCTGAGGTAAAGCTGATCGATGAAGAGAAGTTTCTCGAGCTGGTGCCTGATGGCCACACAGCCTCGAGTCGAGCTCTATGGAGTCCAAGTACTTGCGTGGTAAAGCCCAAGCTGGTTCTTAAGCGGTTAGAGCAACGGCTCAAGGAGCGGGGAGTAAGGTTTATTGTCGGAGCTCAGTTGGATGCTGTTAACCCGCAAGCGAGGCAGCTCCGCGTTTCACAACTTGGCGACACCACTACTACGTTTACATATGGTTTTTTATTTAATGCTGCAGGTTTACAGGCCGATCGTGTGGCGCGTGCATTTGGACTAGGAGAATGCTGCACACTTTTGCCATTTAAGGGCATCTACTGGCAGCTTCATCCACGTGCTCCCTTTAATTTTCGCACCAATCTTTATCCAGTTCCAGATCTGCACGTACCATTTTTAGGTGTTCATGTGACACCCAGCCCGGATGGCACGGTTAGCCTTGGGCCAACGGCTATCCCGGCCTTGGGACGTGAAAACTACCGAGGTTTCGAGGGGATTGAGCCGCTCATGGCCATTCAGTTCATGGGCGATCTAGCTAGCCAGTGGTGGCGCAACGCAGGCGGCTTTCGCCGCTATGCGAGAGAGCAGGCCCTGCATGGCATCAAGCCCTTGTTTCTCAAAGCAGCTCAGGCCTTGGTACCGGGCTTGCGCAGTGAGCATCTAATCCCGAGTCAGAAGGTAGGCATTCGTGCTCAGCTCTACGATCGAAGAGCAGGGGAGTTAGTGCAGGACTTTCGACTGGAGCATGGCCATTCCAGTACACATGTGCTGAATGCTATTTCCCCTGCGTTCACGGCTAGCTTCGCTTTGGCTGACCTCATCCTTGACCAATCTTCTTTGTTTTCTAACTGATGGACATTCGCGGTAAGAAGCTCCTCGTGATTGGTGGTGCCGGCCTGATAGGTTCCCACACGGTTGATGCACTTCTCAAAGAAGATGTAGGTCAGGTGATTGTTTATGACAACTTTGTGCGTGGGCGCATGGAAAATCTGGCTCAGGCCCGCCAGGACCCACGCTTCAAGGTTTATGATATCGGCGGTGATATTCTTCAAAGCGACATCCTGGAGGCGTCTATGCAGGGCGCTGACGGTGTGTTCCATCTGGCAGCGCTATGGCTGCTCCAGTGTCATGAGTTTCCGCGCTCCGCATTTGATGTGAATGTCCGCGGCACCTTCAATGTGATGGAGGCATGCACTAAGGCAGGGGTAGAGCGGCTGGTTTACTCCTCATCGGCTTCTGTTTATGGCGATGCCCTAAGCGAGCCAATGACCGAAGACCATCCCTTTAATAATAAAAATTTCTATGGAGCTACCAAAATATGCGGCGAAGCGATGTTGCGCTCATTTCATCATCGCTATGGACTTGATTATGTGGGTCTGCGCTACATGAACGTGTACGGGCCCCGTCAGGACTATCAGGGAGCTTACATCGCTGTAATTATGAAGATGTTGGATGCTATTGATCGTGGCGAAAGTCCAACCATTCTTGGAGACGGCTCAGAGGCGTTTGATTTTGTTTCTGTTGAAGATTGTGCTCAAGCTAATGTGTGCGCTATGAAGGCGACAGCTTCTGATTCCTTCTACAATGTCGGAACAGGAATTAGAACATCTCTCAAAGATTTAGCTGAGTTGTTGATCGAACTCACGGGCACATCGAACACCATTAACTATGCACCGCGTAGCCAGGCCACTCTCGTTCGTAACCGTATCGGTTGTCCTGAGAAAGCAAGTCAAGAAATCGGTTATACCGCTGCGACCGATCTCCGGGAGGGCCTGCAGCGCTTGATCGATTGGCGCTCTTCTCATAAGGCTGAGGTGGAAGCCCGTCGCGATGCACAGAGGGTCTCGGCATGAGCAATCATCCTTCAATGAACATTCCGATTGCTCGCACAGGCCTCACTGAGCCTGAAATTCAAAGCGTGCTTGAGCCGTTGCGTAGCGGATGGTTGGTGCAGGGCCCCAAGGTGCGGGATTTTGAACAGGCCTGGAGCGCGTTCACGGGGGCTGAGCACAGTATTGCGGTTACCAGCTGCACAACAGGCCTGCATCTCTCTTTGGCGGCTTTAGGTTTTGGTCCAGGTGACGAAGCCATTGTGCCCGCTTTTACCTGGATTTCTACCGCCAACGTGGTGGAGCACCTTGGTGGCAGCGTGGTGTTTGCCGACATTGATCTGGCAACTTTCAACATTGACCCCGCCGGCCTTGAAGAGCTGATCACCCCTAGTACTAAGGCGATTTTGCCGGTGCATTTGTTCGGCCTGGCTGCTGATATGGAGGCCATTAATGCCGTAGCCCGGCGCCATGGGCTCTGGGTGGTGGAGGATGCAGCTTGCGGATTCGGTTCAACCTTTAAGGGCAGCCATGTCGGGTCACTAGGGAATACTGGCTGCTTCAGTTTTCACCCTCGAAAGGCGATCACCACTGGCGAGGGGGGGATGATCACCACTAACGATGCCCAGTTGGCTGAGCGGTTGCGACGTCTGCGGGATCACGGTGCGGCTATGAGTGATCTCCAGCGGCACCTAGGTCCGAGGCCCTATCTGCTAGCAGATCATCCTGAGGCCGGTTACAACCAGCGTATGACCGACCTCCAGGCTGCGCTGGGCGCCTCTCAGATGCAACGCGCTGATGCAATCGTGGCTGAACGCCGACATCTGGCAGCGACCTATGACACTGCCTTTGCTGATCTGGATTGGCTGCAGACACCGGCGGCGCCAGCCGGTTACGGCCACGGCTTTCAGAGCTACCCATGCTTGTTTGAACCCATCCAAGTGCACCAGGCCCTAAAGACGGGCAATCAGCAGCAGCTCAACGCAGTGCATGAGCGGCGGAATGCCTGGATGGAAGAGTTACAGCAGCAGGGTGTGTCAACCCGCCCTGCCACTCATGCAGTGCACATGCTCAGCTACTACCGAAAGAAGTACGAATTAAAGGCTGAACAGTTCCCTGCAGCTCAGGCTGCCAACGATTGCAGTATTTCGTTGCCCCTGTTTCATGGGATGCTCGCCGATGAGCAGAAGCATGTGATTGATGTTGTGCTTAGTCGGTTGCTCTGATGTGTGGCATTACGGGTCTGATCGATTTCAACGGGGATCCGATATCTCCGGTCATTCTCAAAAAGATGACCGATGCGATTGAGCACCGCGGTCCTGACAGTGAAGGCCATTGGATAGAAGGCAATGTTGGCCTCGGGCATAGGCGTCTGGCCATCATCGATTTGAGCCCCGCGGGCCATCAGCCGATGATCAGCGCTGACCACCGCTGGGTGCTTAGCTATAACGGTGAGATCTATAACTACCGCGAACTTCGCACCGAATTAGAAGCAGAAGGGTTCTGGTTCCGCAGCCAAACCGATAGCGAAGTAGTGCTCTATGCGCTTGCGCGCTGGGGCACGGAGGCGCTTCTGAAATTCAACGGCATGTTTGGGCTGGCTCTGTGGGACCGCAAGGAACAAACTCTGCTGCTTGCGCGCGATCGCTACGGGATCAAGCCCCTCTACTACAGCGACCAGTCGGGCCGATTTGCGTTTGGCTCAGAACAGAAGGCAATCATTGCCCATCCAGGTTTTCGACGAGAGCTTAATAAGCCGGCATTGCTCGAATATTTCACCTTTCAGAACATCTTCACCGACCAGACACTGCTGCAGGACATCAACATCTTGCCGGCTGGTCACTTCCTGACGCTGAGATTAGACCAAGCTGATTGCTTGGAGCTCCATCGTTACTGGGACTACCGCTTCCGTGAGCCTCAGAGCCCACTTTGCCGCGAAGAGTATGTAGAGGAACTTGACCGGCTTTTCAGGCAAGCTGTGAATAGGCAACTTGTGGGCGATGTAGAGCTCGGTGCATACCTATCAGGAGGCATGGATTCGGGTTCAATTACAGCTATCGCTGCTCAGAGTTGCTCTAACCTCAAGACTTTCACTTGCGGATTCGATCTCAGCTCCGCCTCTGGCATTGAATTATCTTTTGACGAACGTACGAAAGCTGAAGCTATGTCCGCTCAGTTTAAGACTGAGCACTACGAGATGGTTCTCAAGGCAGGAGATATGGAACGATCACTGCCTCATGTGGCGCGTCACCTTGAGGAGCCCCGCGTTGGGCAGAGTTATCCAAACTATTACGCAGCAAAACTTACTAGTAAGTTTGTGAAGGTTGTGTTATCTGGTAGTGGTGGAGATGAGCTTTTCGGCGGTTATCCATGGCGGTACTACAGGGCCGCTAATTGCCAGAACTTCGAGCAATACATCGATCAGTATTATCTCTACTGGCAGCGCCTAGTGGACAACAAGCAACTTAAAAAAATGTTTGCACCAATTGCTAATGAAGTTGATGGAGTATGGACTCGAGATGTCTTTAGGAGTGTCTTTGCAACTCATGACAATGAGTTGGTAAAACCAGAAGATTATATCAATCATTCTCTATATCTTGAGGCCAAGACTTTTCTGCATGGATTGTTTGTGGTTGAAGATAAGCTTTCGATGGCGAATGGTTTAGAGAATAGGGTCCCTTTTATGGATAACGAACTTGTGGATTTTGCTATGTCTTGTCCTGTAGGCTTGAAGCTCAATAATCTTTCAGAAGTTCTACGAATCAATGAGAATGTTCATAGCGATAAACCGAATATCTACTTTCAGAAGACTAATGATGGGAAGCAGATACTTCGCGAAGTTATGGCAAAATATATCCCCAGCGAGGCAGTGCAAGCTAAAAAGCAAGGTTTTTCTTCTCCCGATGCAAGCTGGTTTCGGGGCGAGAGCATCGATTTCGTTAGACATAGACTCGTTGATAATGACGCCGTTATCTACTCTGTTTTGGACCGCAATGCTATCGTCCCCCTTATAGAACAACATTTGCGTGGTGAACGTAATAATCGTCTTTTAATTTGGTCAATCTTAAATGTAGATCAGTATTTAAATGAGGTTTTGTCATGAACGAAGAATATACTTTGAGTCGGCTCCAAACCGTATGGCGTGCTGCACGCGATGATCTGAATACTAAAATTAAGCGAACTTTACCGTTCGGTGATTATATCGTTAATCGATGGGAAAAAGCACGACTTCTTGGTTTTGGAGAGGGAGCCAGTATCTACGATAGTTCTATTGTATTGGGCAATGTATCTGTTGGCGCTAATACTTGGATAGGTCCTTGGGTGTTACTTGATGGTACCGGGAGTTTGTCAATTGGTTCGCATTGCTCTATTGCCGCGGGGGTGCAGATTTATACTCACGATTCCGTGAAATGGGCAACTTCTGGTGGCAATGTTGAAATTGAGCGGGCTCCTACAACGGTTGGGAGTAATTGTTATGTTGGTCCAAACGTTATCATTGCTAAAGGTGTAAGTATCGGAGATGGCTGTATTATTGGAGCAAATAGTGTTGTTTTGAATGATGTGCCAAATGCAATGAAGGCTTACGGAAATCCATGTCAAATAGTTGGACCTGTTGTTAATGACCGAAACAGCAATGTATAGGCTTAATCCGGATATTTCTCTTGCTAACGTTCGTATTTGCAGTCGATGTATTTACGATGAACGCGTACCCTCTATCACTTTCGATTCGGAGGGTGTATGTAACTATTGTAGACAGGTCGAAAGTTTGTCAGCGCAGTACGCTACAGGAAAGTTAAATGGTAAAAATCGCCTTAAAAAAATTATAGATGAGATCCGTTTTGAAGGTCGAAAAAAAAGATATGATTGCGTTATCGGCGTTAGTGGAGGGACTGATTCGTCATATCTTATTCATTGGGCAGTCGAACAGGGTTTGCGACCACTTGCAGTTCATTACGACAACACATGGAATACTGCGATCGCGACTCAGAATATTCGTAAAGTTCTTTTTAGCACAGGGGTTGATTTATACACTCACGTTGTAAACAATAAAGAAATTGATGATATTTTTCGATCCTTTTTTTTCGCGGGTGTTGCTGAAATTGAAGCCTCTACTGATTTGGGTTATGCATATACACTGAGGAGAGTGGCTGCTAAATACGGAATTAGTGCAATATTGGAAGGACATTCATTTATTGAGGAAGGTATTACTCCACTCGGGCGGAATTATTTCGACGGCAAGTACATTCAGTCTATCCATCGACTTTTTGGTGAGCAGCAGTTACGGACCTATCCGTTGATGACGTTTTCGAGGTTTTTAAAGTCAGCTATTATCGACAAGCCGAAATTTATCCGTCCTCTTTGGTATCTTAACTACTCCAAGGAAGAAGCTCAACTTCTTCTTAATCAGCGTTATGGCTGGCAATATTACGGTGGACACCATCTTGAAAACCGTATGACGGCTTTTTACCATAGTATCTACATGCCGGAAAAATTCGGTGGTGATCTTCGGAATAACACACTTGCAGCTCGTGTTCGCAATGGATCTATGGATCGCGCTACTGCTTGGGCTGAGTACAATTCACCTCCAATAGTTGAGCGGCAATTGCTTGACTACTTTTTAAAGAGACTTAATATCTCTCCTTCTGAGTACTCTCTTGTCATGAGCGAGCCACCACGTGATTGGTCCGAATTCCCTACCTATAAAAGACGTTTTGAGCGGTTTAGACTACTGTTTAAGTTGCTCGCAAAAGCTGATCTAGTCCCCATGAGCTTTTATTTGAAGTATTGTTTCCCATCTAAATAATCTGAATGATTACTATTATTGATTATGGCATGGGCAACTTAGGCTCGGTGGTTAATATGCTCCGTCGGGTTGAGGTTGATTGTGAAGTAACCTGTGATCCGGTGCGAATTTCGAATGCTTCTAGCATCATTCTTCCTGGTGTTGGTGCGTTTGATGCCGCGATGGAAAGGATTGATGATTCAGGAATTCGGCAAGTGTTAGACGATAAAGCTCTGCATCAAAAGGTGCCTATATTGGGAATCTGTCTGGGAATGCAACTGCTAACACGCGGAAGCGAGGAAGGTACCCGACCTGGCTTAGGTTGGATTCCTGCGGTCACTCGTCGGATCCCTTCGGAATCTGGTATCAAGATTCCGCATATGGGCTGGAACGTTGCGGAACGAACTCGTCAATCTAAGCTCACAGATCACCTTGATGGGGAGATTCGCTTCTATTTCGTTCACTCGTTTTGTGTTAAAACTGACGATCCGCATGACACGGTCCTGAGAACCAGGCATGGACAGGATTTTGCTGCTGCTGTGCAACATTCAAACATAATGGGTGCACAATTCCATCCTGAGAAGAGTCACCGCTTCGGTATGCAGCTATTAAAAAACTTTGCGTACTTTTCATGTTAAGAACCAGAGTTATTCCTGTATTGCTTGTTCGTGAGGGTTGTCTAGTCAAGACTATCCAATTTAATCGATTTGAATATGTCGGAGACCCTTGTAATACCGTTCGTATTTTCAATGAGCTCGAGGTTGATGAGCTATTAGTACTAGATATTACTCCAGATCGTTTTCATCGCGGACCCGATTATCACCTAATTGCTGACCTGGCTGATGAGTGTTTCATGCCACTTGGTATCGGTGGCGGTGTCCGCTCGTTGGAGGATGCTCGCGCTATCTTTGCTGCCGGTATTGAGAAGGTGGTTATCAATACTGCTGCGATAGAGAGACCTGATCTTATCCGCGAAATATCGACCGTTTATGGGAGCCAAGCAGTTATTGTCTCTATTGACGTCAAGAGAGGACTTTTCGGAGCAAATACTGTGCGTACTCGGAATGGCCGAAGGCGCACAGACCTTGATCCGGTGGTCTGGGCGAAGAAAGCTGAAATGTTCGGCGCTGGTGAGATCATGCTTACTTCTATCGATCGCGAAGGAACTTGGAATGGTTTTGATCTCGAGCTTGTACATAGTGTTGCCAACGCCTTGTCTATTCCTCTGATTGCTCATGGTGGTGCAGGCAACTTACAGGATATTGTTAATGTTGTGAAGAAGGGTGGCTCTTCTGCAGTAGCTCTAGGCAGTATGGTTGTGTTTCAAAAACAAGGCATGGGAGTGTTAGTAAATTTCCCAGACAACAAATTAATTCATGGGCTTTTAAAATGAAAAAAAAATTTAGCTTTACATATCAAAATTTGGAAAATCAATATATTGCAGCAATTAAAGCTGGATATGAATTTATTTCATGTTTTGAATACTCTCAAAAAAAATGCAATCTTTCGCCTCTAACCATTGTCAACAGAGTAGATATCGATATGTCTGTCAAAAAAGCAGATCGCTTGAAAGAGATGTTTAATCGGCTAGGGATTAATGCTACTTTTTTTGTCCGCTTACATGCAAAAGAATACAACCCGTTCTCTTTCGAAAGTTATAAAATTTTAAGGTCAATTCGCGATTCAGGACATGAAATAGGTTATCATAGTGAAATTATTGACCAAGCCTGTATCTGGCATGAAGATCCGGCAGATTGTTTACGTAGGGATTTATCAACTTTGAACACTATTCTCGATATATCAGTCCGTGGTGTAGCTAGTCACGGCGGCATGACAGGATTTAACAATTTAGATTTTTGGGTTGATCGTAATCCTGAAGAGTTTGGCCTTGTTTATGAGGCCTATGACAATTCTCCGAGTTTTAATTTATTTAATTCATCTTTCTACATTAGTGACTCTGAGTGGACTCAATGGAAATGTTATTCGCATGGAAAATTGCAATCTGGTGATACCAGATCTATTTCTGAGCATGTCCGTTCCCTGCATCCCTTAATTTATTTACTAATCCATCCTGATACATATTTTGATCATCACATCTATGAATGAACTATGACTAATGATTCTTCTTTTACCCAGCTCTCCAATGTTTCTCGATATCTTCTCTCCCATTTTGGAGGTATGCTCCCTGAGGAAAAATTACTCTTGATTGTTGATGAGACAACAGTAGAACTTGTGCAATATTTTCATCATGCCGCCGATGAATTAGAACTCCTCCAAGCCACATTGTAATCAACGAGCTTTATTCTATGGCACCAGGGTTATTTGCATACGAGGCACTTGCCAACTTTAATGCACTCCTGACCTCAGCCGATCCGTACAAAAATCCATTTATCAATCCAGGTTTTAAGGACTGTTGGTTAGTAACATATAATTGGTCTTTATATGATAAACTGAAGTATCTTCTCACTCACCGTGCTGTGGCATATGAATACGCACATAAGGGCTACTACGCTTCCATTAAATACAACAACAAGAACTATGCTGCACATATATTAATGTCAAACTTGAAACGCATTTCTTGACTTTGTTGCGCAATTAATTCTATAAATATGCCTAATATACTAATTTGGGATTCAAAGCATAATCCATCGACATACGGCTATGACTCCATAATTCTGTGGAATAATAATTCTCATGAGGCAATAAATGCCCTACCTATTACTCGCATCATCGAGCTCTATGCCAATCAAGTCAAGGATATTTATCTTAATTGGGTTCACTCTCTTAAATCTGATATTTGCAAATCTATCCCTTTTTATTCCACATTGTCAAACAATATTGACATTTGGCCTGCTTCAACTATTTATGAAAAGCATAATCTTTCAGCAAACAGCTGCATACCATTGATTCTTAAATGTCTTGCATTTAGTTGTTGGATAAATGATACGTATGATGACAAAGCACGCGTTAATGTATACCTTGAGACTGAATGCTTATTGCTAAGAAGTATTTTTTCGGATACACAAAAATCTTATTCAGTCCTCAATCATCGGACATCTTCTCCTTTCAAAACCTCAATCAACAAAATTGATTCACTACCGATCACGCGAAAATTTCTTTATTCATTTAAATCACTCTCTTGGCTACTTGGCTATTGCTTCATTCGCTTTCCAATTCTCTTTTTGAATATTAAGCGATGGGCTTCTTTACCCTCTAGTTTTATTGTACTTAACTACGCTACAGTTTCCTCCATATTTGACCAATCATTGACAGACAAGTTTTGGGCTAGTCTACCTTCTGCTTAGCCTGCATATTCAAATAGCCCCTTACGTTTTTTGCATATATATATGCCCTCAAATGGTCTTTTGCCGTCTATAAAGTTATTCTTTAAACTACTTGCCCATAACAATGGAAATAATATTCATCTCGATATTTCTTCCTTTGTCTCGCTAAAAGTGCTCAAAAGCACAATTTGTGATTACTTTAAAATACTTGTCAGCAACACTCATGTGCCTAGATTCAAGATCTTAGAATTTGATTTTTATCCCCTACTTTTAGAAGAGTATATTAATTCTCTTTTCGGGAAACAAGCTATTCATTCTATTCTACTTTCTCACTTATTCGATACTGCCTTCAGAGCGAGTCCTCCGTCTATTCTCTTCCTATATCTGTCTGAGGGCTTTGGCTGGGAATCTCTTGCTCTTCAAGCATTTCACAATAATCATTCCGGCAGATCTGTTGCATACCCTCACTCAACTACTCGATTTTGGGATTTAAAGCTATTTGATAATTCGCTACGTCAACCACTTGACGATACACTACTCCAGGACATTAGGCTTTCTGCAGACATCATTGCCTCATCTGGACCTCTATCCGATCAGATCTGGACCTCATTTGGCATTCACCCATCCAGAGTTATACGTGTTGAATCTCTTCGTTATCTTCATTTAGTACGTAGAGTTGATTCTCTGGCTCATAAACCCTTTTCTACTATTGGCAATTCGCATATCAAGCCTACTATACTATTTTTTGGTGATTTTTATGACAACTATACAAGGTCAATGATTTCAGCTGTATCAAAACTATACTCACTCTCTGGCGGAACATACACTTTTTTGTTTAAACCACATCCCTCGTCAACTGCATCCACTCTCTCTTTTGTTAAGCAGTCCATACCATTTGTAGAAATCTCCTATCTTCCTTTATCCAGCCTCCGTCCTCTCTACAAACTAGCTATTGTACCTGCTAATAGCTCCGTTATTTTAGATTGTCTATTCATGGGTTTTAAGGTTTGCTTGTTTCATGATGAGCAATTTTTGAATAACTCACCTTTAAGATCCTCTTCTTTTGTGCATTATGCTCGTTCTGCTGACGATCTCTTACTGTTTTGCCAAACATTTATAGACGAAGCATCTGATCACCAATTTGACGCTACTAAAATATTTAACTGTGATTTGTCTTTACCTCTCTGGCGTAGATTTTTGACTAAATTTGAATAGCCTACATATAATTGCCATATTTAGCCCTTACCCGTCAAATCTACTTGTATGAAAAATTTATGAGAATCTTCATGAGCCCCCTTTTCGAAAGCTAGAATGAAGACAAAGTTTGATTTTCAACTGATGCTTGATTGATTTATTCAGTAACACCATATCCCTTTCACATTCCTCCGTTCAGTTCAGAATTTTTTCTTTATGGCTGATAAGCGCATTGATTATGTATCTGTTGTTTACAACGAGGTTGATCGTCCTCTGACTTCCTACCCGAAGAAATTAACTCGTTATCTATTTGAGCGTTTCAATATACAGTCTGGTGACAAGCTTCTCGATGTTGGCTGTGGCCGTGGTGAATTTCTTGCTGGTTTTATTGACCAGGGTGTAAATGGTTACGGTGTTGATCAGTCAATTGCTGCTAAACATTACTGCCCACAAGCCATACTTAAAATATCCGATATAGAAATTGATGGTATTCCTTATGAAGATAATTTTTTCGATGTTGTTTATTCAAAATCTGTCATTGAACACTTTTATTATCCTGAACGTATGATTTCTGAAGTTTATCGGGTTCTTAAGCCAGGGGGTTTGGCAATCATTTTATGTCCAGATTGGACCTATAACTATCGAATCTACTTTGAAGACTATACACATAGAACCCCTTTTATGAGTTCTTCATTACGGGACATTCTATTAATTCACGGTTTCGATTCTGTTAAGGTTCAAAAATTCCGTCAACTTCCTATTCTTTGGGGCAATTATGGCAAATACCTTTTTCCTTTAGCCGAGATTACACGTTTACTGATTCCATCAATTTTCAAGTCATCATCTAAATGGGTTCGGTTCTCTAAAGAAGTCATGCTGCTTTCAGCCTCTTACAAACCTCATGTTTAGTAAGTTATCGAGTCTATAGCCTCTTTTACTCTAGATTCATTGCTCTATAACCAATTCATACCAACCCATATTTCCTCTTATAATACATCTATGCGACGCACCCCTTGCCCATTGATTATTTTAAGATCACTAAATACTTATCATCAAGAAGAATTTGTTTAATGCATAGTTATTTATCCTATACATAATTGCATCTGCCAACAACATGCTAATTTTGTGGCACCATTTCTCTTTTTTCCGTGATGTAGTATTCAACTACATCTTACATAAGTGATCTTATGTATTATTCGCTAGTAGATCGAATGCTTTAGCAAACTTCTTCCATGCCAGCCTCAATCAACCCCATCTAACTAATGAACTTTAAATACTATGGCAAAGAGAGTTTTGATCACCACCCCAATTGAGGCTACATGGCCTCATGATGCTCAACCTGTATTATTTTTAGGTGAATGGTGTTGTTTGTTTCCACGTAAACATATTTGGAGCAGTCTTGATTCATTAACAGTAAAATATCATTGGAATGACCGCACTAAATTATATAGGGATTACTGTTCTCTAAGCTTACTTCACGAACATCTTCTAGACACTCTCACTCATCAGCTTAATCTCATTCATAACAAGTCCTATGATAAGCGTTATTGGAGGATACTTCTCGCTCCTTGGCTTGGAACATTTACGCAAATACTCTTTGATCGTTGGTACATGCTTAAATACGCTATAAATCTATATGACATATCATATGTAAGCATTATTAATCGCAATATATATGATCTTGTTCCAAGAGATATGTTGACTTTCAATGAAATGATTACAAATGACCCTTGGAATGAAATGATTTTTGGCCAAATTCTCAACTTCTTAGAATTTCATGCCATTGAACGAGTCAGTTTGGTTGAAGCAGGCGCAGAGACTAAGTTATTTAATGTACTTCCCCGTATTTCAATCCTCTTCAGACGGTTGATCTATTCAATCTCTTCAATTCTGTATAAGTTTCCCCTAAAGAACCAAAAGCATTTCTTCATTTCAACATACTTTAGCTCTGCTTTAAATTCTGCTCTTCTCACTCTTCTTCGCCAGACTCCTATACACAACTTTTCTCCCCATATTTCACATAGCTCTCTCAACATTAACGCTCGTTGTTTTCAACTAAATCTACAAAACTGTAGCATACCCTCCATTAGTGATGAATTCATCAAGCTTTTGTCCATCTTTATTCCTAGGCACCTGCCTACTATTTATTTAGAAGGATACTTAGATCTTATCGACCTTATTTTGAAATCACCTTGGCCTAATAATCCAAGAACTATTTTTGATTCCAATTCCAACCACAGTCAAGACTTTTTTAAAGCTTGGGTGGCTGAAACAATATCCAACTCTACTACAACTTTTTTTGTAGGCCAGCATGGTGGTAATTATGGGATTTCTCTATGGAACTTTACGGAAGACCATCAGATATCTATTAGTGACTATTTTCTTAGTTGGGGGTGGGCTGATCGTAAGAAACCCAAGGTCATACCCGGTGGAAACTTAAAGCTATATGGAAAAAAATATCGTTATAATTCTGATGGTTTTGCCTTATTAGTTCAATGTGCTCTGCCACGTTACAGCTATTACATGTACAGCGTACCAGTCTCTGCATGTCAATGGAATTCTTATTTCCGTGATCAGTGCGCTTTTGTCAATGAATTACCTTCTCATCTCCAAGCCATACTCAAGGTAAGACTATGTCCTACTGATTATAATAATCATCAGTCTGAACGATGGTCACATCTCTTCCCCAATATTGATATTGATCTTGGCACCAAACCTATCTATTCATTATATCCATCTACTAAACTATTCATCAGCACTTATAATGCAACCACATTTCTTGAATCTCTTTATCTAAATATCCCCACCCTTATATTTTGGGATCCTATCTACTGGGAGGTTCGTAAATCTGCCAAATACCATCTAACTTCTCTATCTGATGTAGGTATATTGCATGATAACCCTGTCTCAGCCGCCCGTATGATGATCGATAACTGGTCTTATTTATCCGACTGGTGGTTTTCCTCTGATGTTCAAGCCGCTAGAAGCTCCTTTATTCAAACTTACAGCAATCCCTCCCCAAATCTACCAAGCACACTTTATTCATATTTGACCAAACCCATTTTTTCTGAGTCGGTCTTGTAGGTCTATTTATTTATCTCGATAATCATGTCTATCCTATTCCTTTCTTCTATCTATTGTTTCATTCTTACTGTTTTTTATAAACCTTTGTATTTCTACGGTTTTTTCCTCATACTAGCTTCTCTTTTTATCTCAAATAATTTCTCTGTTTCCTTGGCGATTCCAATAAAAAAATATTGTATCGGCATATTGCTTATCATTGTTTATTTTTCAGCGCGTTTCTTTTTCGTTGACTCCTCGCTTTACAGTGAAATTATTATTCTTCGTCAATATTTTGCTTGGTTTTTTGTTCTTTTTCTTGTTGATTTTGCAGCCGCTTCCCTAGAGCTTTATTATCCATCTAAATCCAATTTTTTTCCAAAACTATTTCTAAGTATGCTGTTTGTAGTATTTGCTTTACTACTTTTAGAGTGGTTTTATCCTTCGTTCCCCTTATTCACTTCTATGCTTAAAGAAAGCTCAAGACTGATCACAGGTTCAACTCAATTGTTAAGCGCTCGTGTTTACGGGTTAACTGGCAGACCATCTACAACCGGATCACTATTGGTTGTTTTATTTGTATCTATTACTCAATCTTTTTCTTACCTCAAGAATAAACCATATTTATCATTCATCAGCTTTGCAATATTTTGCATTGCTTTTATTCTTATTGCATCAGGTACAGCAGCTGGACTCGTATTGGCTTCTCTAATTTTTTACTATATTCTAGTCCCCTATTATCAGTTTCCCATATATTTGGCTAAACGCCTCAAATTTTCTACCACTTTTCTTGTTATCCTCGTAATC
>Ga0189288_10283_pt1 | contig 25062 bp, 21 predicted proteins | sample UW105minimetaG_FD_130316 | JGI IMG/M metagenome (GOLD analysis project Ga0189288, IMG submission 130316) | Marine microbial communities from the Costa Rica Dome - UW105 mini metaG | ecosystem: Environmental > Aquatic > Marine > Oceanic > Photic zone | place: Costa Rica: the Eastern Pacific... | reverse complement strand
TCCGGTGCCGGGTCCGCCGGTGCCGAATGCGGTGACGACGAAGCTGGCGGGCGATGACACGTTCCGGGTGTACAACCTCGCTGGTACCACTCATGTGATCATCGATGTCGTTGGTTATCTCACCCCCGTCTCGCTGCAGGAGTTGGCGGCATCGGCGGGGACGCCGGGACCGAAGGGCGATACCGGAGACCAGGGACCGAAGGGCGATACCGGAGACCAGGGAGCAAAGGGCGACACCGGGGCCACGGGGCCTGCTGGCGCGAACGGGGTCAGTATCGGACCTGCCACCATCACCGCTGTCGACACCACCAACAACACCGGCGCGTGGACGTCGGTCACGATCGGGACCGACGGCAACCCCATCATCAGCTACCACGACATCACTGCTGGGGATTTGAATGTGGCGGCGTGCGACAACCCGACCTGCACCACCGCCACCATCACCCCCATCGACACCACCGGCATCACCGGCCGGTACTCGTCGATCACGATCGGAACCAACGGCAACCCCATCATCAGCTACTACGACCTCACTGATGGGGATTTGAATGTGGCGGCGTGTGACGACCCGACCTGCACCACCGCCACCATCACCCCCATCGACACCACCAACGACACCGGCCCGGACTCGTCGATCACGATCGGGACCAACGGCAACCCCATCATCAGCTACTGGGACTTCACTGCTCAGGATTTGAATGTGGCGGCGTGTGACGACCCGACCTGCACCACCGCCACCATCACCCCCATCGACACCACCGGCTTCACCGGCCGGGACTCGTCGATCACGATCGGGACCGACGGCAACCCCATCATCAGCTACTACGACATCACTGATGGGGATTTGAATGTGGCGGCGTGTGACAACCCGACCTGCACCACCGCCACCATCACCCCCATCGACACCACCGACACCACCGGCGAGTACACGTCGATCACGATCGGAACCAACGGCAACCCCATCATCAGCTACTACGACTTCACTGCTCGGGATTTGAATGTGGCGGCGTGTGACAACCCGACCTGCACCACCGCCACCATCACCCCCATCGACACCACCGGCAACACCGGCTGGTACACGTCGATCACGATCGGAACCAACGGCAACCCCATCATCAGCTACCACGACATCGATAATGGGGATTTGAAGGTGGCGGCGTGCGACGACCCGACCTGCACCACCGCCACCATCACCCCCATCGACACCACCAACGACACCGGCGAGTACACGTCGATCACGATCGGAACCAACGGCAACCCCATCATCAGCTACTACGACAACACTGCTGATGATTTGAAGGTGTTCGCCTGTGGCAACACCCTGTGCAACCCACACATCAAAGTCGGACGCTGACACCAACACACCCACCGTCACACCCCTCACCGCATCATGCGCCGATCGCAGAACTCACAGCCCCAACGACACCGAAGCAACACTCCAAACAACCCAATCGCCGTCGATGACCACAACACTCCCTGACCCGAAGCGATCGGAACTCAAACCGCAGACACGGACAGCCACAAGAAATGCCGAGAGGGACTGTTCAACCGGGCCCAGCAGTGCAATCACCAAGAGAGCCACCACACGGTTGAAACGGTGAGACCCGGCCCGTTGGATCAGCCGACGTTGCCGTGGATGTACTCGTGGAGTTGGTCGTTCTCCCGCTCGAGTTCACCGAGGCGGGCTTTGACCACGTCGCCGATCGAGATGATCCCGGCGAGCATGTCGTTGTCATCGACCACGGGCAGGTGGCGGATGCGGCGGTCGGTCATCATCGACATCAGCGAGTCGATCGAATCGCCGGGCCGGCAGGTGATCACGTCGCCCGACATGCACGACGAGACCGCCCGGCCGAAGGCTGCGTCGCCCTCTTGGGCCATGGCCCGCACGACGTCGCGCTCCGACACGATGCCGTCGATCGACACGCCGTCGGCGCTCACGACGAGTGCACCCACGCCGTGGTCGCGCAGCGCGGCGATCGTGTCGGACAGCGACCCGGTCGGACGCATGGTGGCGACGGCGGTCCCCTTCGCCGAAAGAATGGACTGGACGTTCATCGTGGTTCCCCTCACTCAGATATGTGTCCGGTGTCACAGACGCTAGTGCCCATGTGAACGCCGCGCCAGGGGAACTCGCGCTTCTCGTGAGGTTGTGCGCGACGGACGAGTCACGACCTCACGAAACGGACGGCGAGTACCCGAAAACGGCGACGGGGCCCGGGGAGCGAACTCCACCGGGCCCCGTCGGCCGTTCTCAATCGAGTCGGTTCACCAGCGGTAGTGAGCGAAGGCCTTGTTCGACTCGGCCATCTTCTGCATGTCGTCACGGCGCTTCATGGCGGCGCCCAAGCCCTGGGCAGCGTCCATCAGCTCACCGGCGAGGCACTCGGCCATCGTCTTCTCACGGCGCTGCCGTGCGAAGTCGACGATCCAGCGAATCGACAGGGTGGTCGCGCGGCGAGGACGCACCTCGACCGGCACCTGGTAGGTGGCGCCACCCACGCGGCGGCTGCGGACCTCGAGCGGCGGCTTGACGTTGTCGATCGCACGCTTGACGGTGTCGATCGCCTCTTCGTCGCCATCGAGGCGGCCCTGGATGATGTCGATCGCGTCGTAGACGATCTTTTCGGCGATGGTGCGCTTGCCGTGCAACATCACCTTGTTGATGAGCTGGGTGACGACGACCGACTTGTAGATCGGATCGGCGGCGAGCTCACGACGGGGAGCGGGACCCTTACGAGGCATGTCGGATCACTTCTCCTTCTTGGCGCCGTAACGGCTGCGGGCCTGCTTGCGACCCTTGACGCCAACGGCGTCGAGGGTGCCACGGATGATCTTGTAGCGAACGCCGGGGAGGTCGCGGACACGACCACCACGCACGAGCACGATCGAGTGCTCCTGGAGGTTGTGGCCCTCACCGGGGATGTACGCCGTGACCTCGATGCCCGAGTTGAGGCGGACACGAGCGACCTTGCGGAGCGCCGAGTTCGGCTTCTTCGGGGTGGTGGTGTACACGCGAGTGCACACACCGCGGCGCTGGGGCGAACCCTTGAGCGCCGGCGTCTTCGACTTGGTGACTTTCGAGCTGCGCCCCTGACGGACGAGCTGCTGAATGGTTGGCATGTGATGGAACCTCGTTCCGTCTCGACCGGAGAGCGCCAGCTCCGCTGGATCATCCGGCATGGGGTGGGTTGGCCGTCTGGTCGACGTGATGTTCGAATGACGACCGCCATACGACCGGGCGCGAACCCTGCCGAGAGGCCGCTCCGAGGCTACGGAGGGGAACAGCCGCGCGCAACGCTGCCCGTATGCTCGTCAGATGCCGACCGGCTCACTCCGCACGACGACCTCGACAGTGGCCACCGCATCCAGAGCACGGGCTAAGCGTGGCGCCGACAAGTTCATCCGCACCCTCACCAACCGGGTGATGCGAGCCTGGGCCGAGGACTACCACTACTCACCCAAATGGCACGTGCACGTCGAGCTGCTTCGACGCGCCCAGCGAGAGTCGGCCGACTACGTGCAGGCGAAGATGTCCGACGCCATCATCCACCCCGGCTGGGAAGGCGTGGTCAGGGCTGGGTCCCGTGCGGTCGACACCGAGGGGATGTACCTCGAGTTCGGCGTTCGCACCGGCATCACGATCACCGAGATCGCCCGCCTCAACCCGACGTCGATCATCCACGGCTTCGACTCGTTCGAAGGGCTCCCCGAACCGTGGACAGGATGGTTTGCGGGCGCTGGCACGTTCGCCCGCACCGGGCTCCCCGAAGTGCCCGACAACGTCGAACTCGTCGTCGGGTGGTTCGACGAGACGCTGCCTGGGTTCATGGACGCTCACGACGGACCGGTCGCGTTCGTCCACGCCGACGCCGACCTCTACTCGTCGACGGTCACCATCCTCGACCATGTCGGCCCACGCCTGCAGCCCGGCTCGGTGATCGTGTTCAACGAGTACTTCAACTACCCCAACTGGCAGGCCCACGAGTTCAAGGCGTGGCAGGAGTTCGTGGCAGCCCACGACGTCGAGTACGAGTACCTCGCATGGGGGCACCTCGAGGTCGCGGTCAAGATCACCTCGATCGGAAACCCGAGCGACTCATGACCCCGGCCGTCATCGACGTCGACCCGACCAGCGGCTTCGACTCGATCCCGACGGGCGAGATCCTCGCCCTCCTCGACGCCTCTGGCGCAGTGGTGTTCCGCGGCGCCGCTACTCCCGACACCCTCGACCGGCTGAGCCGCCGCTTCTGCGACCGGTTCACCTGCGACCCCGGCAAAGTCGTCACCGGCGGCCTTCGAGGCCGAGGTGACACGCTCGGTCGGGCAGCTCGCGTCGCCGCCCGATCGATCGGACGGGTCATCCGCCGTCCGGTCGGCGACCGAGCGTCGCAGCAGCCCCGCTACGCACCGTTCGGCGGCTTCGGCATCAACCCCCACAGCGAGAACGCCTTTCTGCCGGCCGCCTCGCCGGACCTGGTGTGGTTTCTCTGCGAACGCCCGGCCGACTCGGGCGGCGACACGATCCTCGCCGATGGCGCCGAGGTGCTCGAGCGGCTCGACGCCGACACGGCGGCATGGCTCGACAGCGAAGCCGTTCGTTACGAGACGCTGCTGACCGAGTCGCAGTGGCGATCGGTGTGGCCCGGCGCCGAGCCCTCCGATCTCCGCACCCGGCTCGACGCGCTGCCCGGTGTGCAAGTCGCCGACGCGGCAGCCGGCGGGTTGACCATCACCTACGACGCGACACAACTTGCGGTCGCGCGCACTGGCGAGCGCGTCGTGCGGACCAACCTCTTGTCGCGGCATCCCTTCGGCAAGATCGGCGTCGACCACGACGAGCAGACCGCCGACGGCCGCCCGGTCGACCGGGCCGTACTCGAGCGGGTGCTCGCGGCGACGAAGCCGTTCGAGACGGTGCGCCTCGAGGCCGGCGAGATCCTCGTGATCGACAACACGCGTGTGATGCACGGCCGCACCCGGTTCAACGACCAGGAACGCCGGGTGGTCACCACCTGTGGGTGGCTGCGCGACGAACTCGTCGCCGCCTGACCCTCAGGTCTGCGGCTTGCCGAACAGGTAGCCCTGCGCGGCGTCGAACCCGATGTTGCGCAGCACCTCGGCCTCGGTTGGACGCTCGACGCCAACACCGATCGTGATCGCTCCGAGACGGCGGCCGAGTTCGGCGACATGTCGGAGTTGGTGGTGCAGTGACTCGTCTCGGTCGCAGTCGGTCACCAGTCGCGGCGCCGCCTTGATCATCGCCGGGGTCGTCTTCGCGATCCGCTCGATGCTGAAGTCGCCGACACCGACGTCGTCGATCGCGATGCGCGCCCCGGTGCTCTTCAACGGTGCGAGATGGTGATCGAGAACGATCGCGTCGTCGACCGGCGACTGCTGGGTGACCTCGATCGCGACCCTGGTCGTGTCGACACGCCGGAAGAGCATGGGCAGGTCGGGGGTGGTCAGCGACGCCAACGACACGTTCATCGACACGAAGGTCCCCGCGGGCAGTTCATCGAGCCGCTGCAACGCCGCCCGACAACACTCGAGTTCGAGCTCGACGATGCGCCCTTCGGCCACTGCCCGGGCGAAGTGGGTCCCGGGATCCACGCCGTCGTCGAACCGGGCCAGGGCCTCGAACCCGATCGGGACGGCGGCCTCGAGGTGCACGATCGGCTGGAGTGCCGCCACCGGCAACGACGCTGTCGCGACGGGACCGTCGTCGTCCAGGCGCGCAACGAGGTCGAGCACGTCCGCCGCAGCGTTCGACGAGGTCGCGTCGTCCTCCACGTCAGATTCATCGGCTCACCGACCGTCGTGCTTGAGCACTGCACGCGTCGCGTCACGACGAACTGAGTATCCGATCCTCACGACTTGACCGCTCGATCGGTTCAGAATCGAGCCCGACGAAAAGACGACACCATCACCGACCGCAACGAATCACCCCGCACCCGCCTTCGCGGCCGAGTCACCTGACGGCACCGCGCGACGCCGAGCGTCGCTCCCCTCACCCGTCGTGGCCGTATCGCTTGCAGAGCCAAGCACGATGCGCCACCCCGAAGGCCAGACGAGCGCGGCGAAGCACGATGGCGTCGGCCCGAACGGGTATGCCCCAGACGCGAACGATCCCGGGCGCTCCGCCCGGGATCGTCGCAATCGTCGATGTGACCGGGTGCGACCCGGCGATGAGATCAGCCGATCGGGTCGGCGGCGTCGCCGGTGTACGAACCGGAGATGCCCGCCAAGAACGCAGCCGGATCCTCTTCGCCCTCCGACGAGTAGAAGGTCATCGGCTCGTAGTCGGGGGCGTCGATGCCGAACTCGCGGTAGCGGTTCATGCCGGTACCGGCCGGGATCAGCTTGCCGAGGATGATGTTCTCCTTCAGGCCGATCAGGTCGTCGGCACGGCCGTCGATCGCCGCCTCGGTGAGGACACGTGTGGTCTCCTGGAACGACGCAGCCGACAACCACGACTCGGTGGCGAGGGAGGCCTTGGTGATACCCATCAGCTCGGGGCGGCCCTCGGCCGGACGCTGGCTCTCTTCGACCATGCGACGGTTCGTGTCACGGAAGTTCTTCGAGTCGACGCGCTCACCCGGAAGGAAGCCGGAGTCGCCCGGCTCCTGAACGCCGATGCGGCGGGTCATCTGACGAACGATCAGCTCGATGTGCTTGTCGTGGATCGACACACCCTGGTCGCGGTACACGCGCTGGACCTCTTCGACGAGGTACAGCTGGGTTTCGCGGATGCCCTTGATCTCCATGATCTCCTTCGGATCGAAGGGACCGTCGACGAGCGGGTCGCCAGCCTTGACGTCTTGGCCGTCTTGCACGATCGGACGAGCGCCGAGCGGGAGCAGCGTCTCGTGCTCCTCGCCCTGGTCGTCGACCACGACGACCGGGATGCCCTTACCTTCGTCTTCGCGCAGGTGCAGCACGCCGGTCGCCTTGGCGAGGCGGGCCGAACCCTTCGGAGTGCGAGCCTCGAAGAGCTCGACGACGCGGGGCAGACCACCGGCGATGTCCTTGCCGGCCACACCACCGGTGTGGAAGGTACGCATGGTCAGCTGGGTACCGGGCTCACCGATCGACTGGGCGGCGATCACACCGACGGCCTCGCCGAGTTCGATCATCTTGCCGGTGGCCAGCGAACGGCCGTAGCACATGGCGCAGACGCCGAGTTCGGCGTCGCAGGTGAGTACGGAACGAACGCGCAGGCGCTGGATGCCCTCGTCGTCACGGAGCTGCTCGAGCTCCTCGTCGCCGACGATGGTGTTGCGCGGGAGCACGGTGCCGTCAGACAGCTCGGTGTCGTTCAGCAGCGCACGGCCGTACAGCTTCGTCTCGAGGTAGGCGCGCTTGTTGGCGGTGTCGGGCCCGACGTTCTCGATCCAGACGCCGAGCGTGGTGCCACAGTCGTCTTCTCGGATGATCAGCTCCTGAGCGACGTCGACGAGACGACGCGTGAGATAGCCCGAGTCGGCGGTACGGAGCGCGGTGTCGACCAGGCCCTTACGAGCACCCGGGGTTGCAATGAAGTACTCGAGCGTTTCGAGACCCTCACGGAAGTTCGACTTGATCGGACGCGGGATCATGTCACCACGGGGGTTGGCCACGAGGCCGCGCATGCCGGCGATCTGGCGCATCTGGGTCATGTTCCCTCGGGCGCCGGAGCCGACCATCATGTCGATCGGGTTGAACTGCTGAGCCTTGAACTCGGCCTCCATCGCCGCCTGGACGTCGGCCGTCGCGTCGGTCCAGATGCGGACCTCCTGCTGGCGGCGCTCGCCGTCGGTGATGATGCCGCGCTTGAACTGGTTCTCGACCTTCTCGGCCTGTGCCTCGTAGTCGTCGAGCATGCCCTTCTTGGCCGCCGGGGTCCGGACGTCGTCGATCGACACGGTGATGCCCGACTGCGACGCGAAGCGGTAGCAGAGGTTCTTGATGTTGTCGAGCGCCCGAGCGACCTCGGCCTTGTCGTAGTGGTCCGACAGGTGCTCGACGATGATGCCCATCTCCTTCTTGGTGACCAAGTAGTCGATGTGGCCGAACCGCTCGGGGTAGTCCTCGGGCAGCGCCTCTTCGAAGAGCGCACGACCCGCAGTGGTCTCGAACTTCTCGCCGTTGCGAGGACGCACCTCGATGGTGGCGTGCAGGTCGAGGCTCCCCTCGTCGTAGGCCTTGAGGACCTCCCACAGGTGGCGGAACACGCGACCCTCACCCTCAGCGCCCTCGATGCCCTCGGTGAGGTAGTAGCCACCGATGATCATGTCTTGCGACGGGACCGTGATCGGGCGACCCGACGCCGGCGACAGGATGTTGTTGGCGCTGAGCATGAGCACGCGGGCCTCGGCCTGCGCCTCAGCCGACAGCGGCACGTGGATGGCCATCTGATCGCCGTCGAAGTCAGCGTTGAAGGCGGTGCAGACCAGCGGGTGGATCTGGAGCGCCTTGCCCTCGACCAGCACGGGCTCGAAGGCCTGGATGCCGAGGCGGTGCAGCGTGGGTGCACGGTTGAGGAGGACCGGATGCTCCTTGATGACGTCGTCGAGGACGTCCCACACCTGCGGGCGACGGCGCTCGACCATGCGCTTCGCGGTCTTGATGTTCTGGGCGAGCTCGAGGTCGACCAGCCGCTTCATCACGAACGGCTTGAACAGCTCGAGCGCCATGAGCTTGGGCAGGCCGCACTGGTGCAGGCGCAGCGTCGGGCCGGCCACGATGACCGAACGGCCCGAGTAGTCGACGCGCTTGCCGAGCAGGTTCTGACGGAAGCGGCCCTGCTTGCCCTTGAGCATGTCGGACAGCGACTTGAGCGGGCGGTTGCCCGGCCCGGTGACGGGGCGGCCACGGCGGCCGTTGTCGAACAGTGCGTCGACGGCCTCCTGGAGCATGCGCTTCTCGTTGTTGACGATGATCTCGGGCGCACCGAGCGACAGCAGACGCTCGAGGCGGTTGTTGCGGTTGATCACACGCCGGTACAGGTCGTTGAGGTCGGACGTGGCGAAACGGCCACCGTCGAGCTGGACCATCGGGCGCAGTTCCGGCGGGATGACCGGCACGGCGTCGAGGATCATGGCGCGGGGGTCGTTGATGCGACGGCCGTTCTCGTCACGACGGTTGAACGAGGCGACGATCTTGAGGCGCTTGATCGCCTTCTGCTTGCGCTGGGCGCTCAGCGGCTTACGGCCCGAATCGCCCGGGTCGATCGCCTCGCGCAGCTTGATCTCTTCTTCGTCGAAATCGATGCGGTCGATGAGCTGCTTGATGGCCTCGGCACCGGTGCCACCCTCGAAGTACTCGCCGTACTTGTCGCGCATCTCGCGCCACAGCACCTCGTCTTCGATGATCTTGCGGGGGTGGAGGTCCTTGAACTCGTCGAACGAACGCTGGACGAGGTCGAGCTCCATCTCATAGCGCTCGCGGATGGCCTCGATCTCCTTCTCGGCCTCGCGCTGCAGCTTCTTGATGTCGGCAGCCTTCGCCTCGGCCTTCTCGGCTTCGGCGACCTCGTCTTCGAGCTCCTGGTAGCGCTCGTCGATCTCGAGGTCGCGCTCCTTGGCGATGGCGTCCTTCTCCTCGAGGAACTCGGCCTCGAGGTTGGTGAGCGCCTCATGGCGGCCCTCGTCGTCGACCCACGACACCAGGTGGGCGGCGAAGTAGATGACCTTCTCGAGCTGCTTGGCCTTCAGCTCCTCCTTCGGCTCGATGCCGGCGAGGAGGTAGGCGAGCCACGACCGGGTACCGCGGAGGTACCAGATGTGGACGGCGGGCGCAGCGAGCTCGATGTGGCCCATGCGGTCACGGCGCACCTTGGAGCGGGTGACCTCGACGCCACACCGCTCACAGATGATGCCCTTGAAGCGGACGCGCTTGTACTTGCCGCAGTAGCACTCCCAGTCACGGGTGGGGCCGAAGATCTTCTCGCAGAACAGGCCGTCCTTCTCAGGACGCAGCGTGCGGTAGTTGATCGTCTCCGGCTTCTTGACCTCGCCGTGGCTCCAGGTGCGGATCTGGTCGGCGGTGGCCAGCCCGATCTTGAGCTGGTCGAACATGTTGACGTCGAGCATGAATTCCCTCAGGGGTGTCAGTTGCGATCTGCGGGTTCACGGATGCCAGCTGGAGGGCCAGCCCCGGTACCACTCACTTGTTCGCTTGCCCGGAGTGCTGCGGCCTCTGCTTCGGTGCAGCGTCCTCGCCAGTCTTGGGGGCGGATCAGCTGCGCAGGTTGGGGCGCAACACGCATTCTTCGGGTGCGGGGACGCCGAAACGGCCCCACACAGCAGCCCACCAGTGTAGGACTCTCCGCCCGCATTCCCACCGCCACATTCGACCCGGCCACCACGCCCCGACCGACCGTTTCGTGAGGTTGTGCGCCCGATACGTTCCACAACCTCACGAAACCAGCCTCGACCGGCCGGGTCGCATCAGCCGATGGGCTGTCCGGGGCTAACCTCGGATCGGGTGAGCCTCGTTGCTGGTCGGCGCCGACCCGATTCCCGCCGCACGATGGCCGCCGCCGTGGTGCTCACGGCGCTCGCAGCGCTGCTCCAGTTCTCCGGCCCCGCTCAGGCCCACTCCGGATTCCAGTCCTACGTCTACGTCTCGATCTTCGACGATGCCATGGACGGGCGGGTCGAGTACCCGATCAACGACCTGGGCCCGGCCGTCGGCATCGACTTCACCGACGAGGCCGACGCACGACTCGAGCTCGCCCTTGCGCACGCCGACGAGATCATCTCGTACACCGACACCAACCTCGACATCGGCGACGGAAGCGAGACCTGGACACTCCGCTTCGATGCCGAGTTCACCATGCTCGAGACCGCAGCCGGTGACTACCTCCAGGTGCCCTTCCAAGTCGAGCGGATCTTCGACGCTGCCCCCCGAGAGTTCGTCACCACCTACTCGGGCATTATCGAGTCGAACCCCGAGCGCGACGCCTTGTTCCTGGTCGAGAACGACTGGGGCTCAGCCACATTCGGCAACGAGGGTGAGCATCTCCTCGGCTTCTCGGTGGGCAACGAAACGCAACAGATCGTGATCGAGGAGGTCTCGACGATCGGGTCGATGAGCGAGGTCGCGCACCGGGGCTCGGTCGCCATCGATCGAAACCTCGTGATCCTCGTCGCGCTGTTCACGATCATCACGACCGCGCTCCTCGTCGGCCGGCGCACCGACGACGCACCTCCGTCGTGGCGTGAGACCGTCGCACTCCTCGCTACCCGACTCGGCTGGTTCGCCGTCCCCGCGCTCGCCGTCACGGGCACCCTCGGACTCGCCGGCGTCGAGATCACCGAACGACTCGCGTTCGGTGTCGGAGCGGTCGGCGTGCTCTCGGCTGCGACCTCGACACGGCTGTCGAGCCCGGCGGCCGAGTTCGCGATCGCTGGATCGGGGGCGGCGGCCGGACTGATGCTGGCCCAGACGTTCGTGTTCCAGCAGCTCGACCGGAGCCGCCCCATCCTCGCGTTCTTCAGCTTCTCGATCGGTGTTGTTGCGGCGACCATGGCCTTCGCGCTGATGCTCCTGCCGCTGGGCCTACTCCTCCGACGCTGGCGCCGAGCCCGTGTCATCGCTGACGTCGTCGCCATCGGCGCTGCGGTGGCTGGCGCTGTCTGGCTGCTCGAGCGCATCATCGACATCAAGTTCCCGCTCCGCACCGCCGAGCTCACCGTGGCCGACCTCCTCACCTCGCCGATCGTGATCGGCGTGGTCACCGCCGTGGTGGCCGCACTGGTTCTCCGCACCGCGACCTCACCGCCACCAACGTCGAACAGTGGCGCCCTTCCCGCCGACCGGGACACCGACCGAATCGAGGCATGATGCCCACGCTCCCCCGACCGTTGCGCCTTCGCGCCGTGCTCGCACTCGTCGCTCTGACCGTGGTCGGCATCATGGCTGCCCCGACGACCGTGTCTGCCCACGAGTTCGGACCGTTTGCCATCGACCGGTACGCCGGCGTACTGGTCTCACCCGACGGGCTGACCGTCGACTACGTGGTCGACCTGGCCGAGACTCCGACGCAGGCCGATGGCGACGCCGCCGAAGACGATCCCGACGCTTGGTGCCTCGACCGGCTCGAGCGGTTCGACGTGTCGCTCGACGGGAACCCGCTCGAACTCGCTCAGAGTGGCGCAACCGCGATGCGGAGCGACGGCGACGCCGGACTCACGACGATGCGCATCGAGTGCGAGTGGTCGACGACCCTCGACGAGTCGAACACCGAACGACAGCTGACCATCGTCGACGACAACGACACCGAGCGGGTGGGCTGGCGCGAGATCGTCGTCGTCGGCGACCGCACCCTGATCACCGGCGACGTGAGCGACGAGACGATCACGTCGCGCCTGACCGACTTCCCCGACGCCGACGAGAACCGTCGTACGAGCGAGGTGACGTTCGCCTTCACGGCGTCCGACGAGGTCGGGCCGGGTGAACTCGACGACAGCGAGCCGGGCGACGACGATGGCGAGGGCGGTGTGTTCACCAGCCTCATCTCCGACGCCGAGTCGGGTTGGTCGATGGTCGCAGCGATCGGGATCGCAGCCTTCCTCGGAGCGCTTCATTCGCTCGCCCCCGGCCACGGCAAGACGGTCATCGGCGCCTACCTCGTGGGCACTCGGGGTACGAAGATCCAGGCGCTCGTGCTGGCGATCGCCGTGGCGCTGTCGCACACGTTGGGGGTGTTGATCCTCGGCATCATCACGTACATCGCCGGCGCCACCTTCGCTCCCGAGAACGTGTACCCGTGGCTCCAAGGCGTGTCGGCCGTCATCGTGTTGGGCATCGGAATCTGGCTCGTGTGGACGGCATACCACGAGTATCAGCATCGCCGCGAACACCAACGGGCCGATGAGGGCGCTCAAGCGAGCGTGAAGAAGCTGGCGACCGTGGGCGCCCCAGCCGAGCAGCACGCCGACCACTCGCACGACCACGGGGCCGCCCCCGGCCACACACACGACCACGGTGCGGGCCACTCGCACGACCACGGCGCCCCACACGACCACGACCATGGTCATTCCCACGATCACACTCACGATCACGGTCACTCACACGGCCACGACCACTCACACGACCACGACCACGATCACGATCACGATCACGACCACGGTCACTCACACGACCCCGGTCACGATCACTCACACGACCACGACCACGATCACTCGCACGATCACGACCACGAGCATGGCCATTCGCACGAACATCAGGCCGGCCACACGCACGATCACGGTCATGGGCACGACCACTCCCACTCACACGACCACGACACGGGCTGGCATCGCCACGGGATCTTCCCGCACACGCACCGCTACGACCTCGACGAGTTGGATCTGGCAGGCAAGGTCAGCTGGAAGACCCTCGCCCTGCTCGGCCTCACCGGCGGCCTCGTCCCGTCGACTGCAGCGATCATCGTGCTGCTCGGTGCGATCCAGCTCAACCGCATCGCATTCGGCGGCGTGCTGATCCTGTCGTTCGGCCTCGGCATGGCGATCGCACTGGTCAGCGTCGGTCTGGGCATGGTCGCGCTGCGCGACCGGGTGTTCGGCGCTATGGATGGCAACGAGATGATCCGCAAGGCGCGGATCATCGTGGTGCCGCTCGCTGCGGTGATCGTGCTCCTCGTCGGCATCTTCCTCGTCGTCCGATCCACCCTCGGCATCGGCGAGTTCTGACGCGGACGATCGTCACCGCAGGCCCCACCACCCGCCTCGGCCAATCCGGCTGTTTCGTGAGGTGGCGAGCTCGATGCGATCCACGACCTCACGAAACTCGGTGAGGTCGGATCAGGTCTGGGAGTTTGCGGTGAGGAAGGCGTTGAGGAGTTCGATCAGCGATTGCTTCTGGGCGTCGGTCAGACGGTCGTCGGTGAGGATCAGTTGCTCGGTTGTCGGTGCCTCGGCACCATCATCGCTCCGGCCGAGAAAGCCGAACAGCTTCTCCGACGGCAGGTTCAAAGCCGAGGAGAGCGCGTTGACCACTCGAACCGATGGTTCGTGTAGGCCTCGCTCGAGCTGGCTGAGGTAGGCGTCGGACACCTCGGCGATGCGTGCGAGCTCGCGTTGCGACAAGTCGGCGAGGCGCCGCTGACTGCGGATGAAGTCGCCGAGTGCGCCGACGCCACCCGAGCGCTCGTCACCCTCGTTACCGGTCTCGTCATTCATCGGTCCTCCAGCATGGTCGATCGCCAGGGTCGCATCACAGCCATACGACGACGAAACCCGGACGACAGGGCGTCCGGGTTTCGCTGGTTGGGGGGAATCGTCACGGGGCAGTGCCCCATCGATCAGCTTCAGGCGGCGGTCTTCTTGGCCGCCGCCTTCTTGGCAGCGGTCTTCTTCGCAGCCGGCTTGGCGGCGGGAGCCAGATCGACGACCTTCTTGTTGAGGTCACGGTTGAAGCCGGCGACGCGGTCGACGACGTCGAGGTAGGCCTTACCGAACTCGGCGGGGGCAGGAATGCGGCCAGCGAGCGGGGTGTCGGCGAGCTTCGGCTCGACAGCGTCGGTGACCTTCGTGGCGTTGTTGACGACCATGTCGACGACCTTCTTGTTGGTGTCGACGACGACGTCGATCACGCGGTCGCTGGTGTCGCCGTAGGCGTCGGCAGCGGTGCGACCGAACTCCTCGACGAGGTCGGTGGCCTTGGTGCCGTACTCGGCGAACTGGTCGAGGTCGATCGACGGAACGTCGACGTTCGGGAGCTCGACCTTGGGGAGCTCGATGTTCTTGATGGTGTCGGTGATCTGCATGGCGGTTCCTCTTTCTGAAGGGGGTGGTGGTGAGCACCGGCCGTCTCGGCGAGCGCTCTGTTCGATGTGCTGATGCGTACTATACCACGCACTCTGAGAAATGCAAGGGGTTTGCGTGAAATACTTAGCAATTGGCCGTCCGCTCGTCGTCCGGCCTCAGAACGCGGAACGGGCCGGCCGGGAGATCCCGACCGGCCCGTTGACCGAAGATGCGCCGCGTGTTGCGGCGGCTGCGTCAGATGGCGCGTACGTTCTTGGCTTCGTCGCCCTTACGGCCTTCGCCGATGTCGAATTCGACGGCTTGACCCTCGTCGAGCGACTTGAAGCCGCTGCCGGCGATGTTCGAGTGGTGGACGAACACGTCGTCGCCATCGTCGCGCGAGATGAAGCCGTAGCCCTTCTCGTTGTTGAAGAACTTCACGGTGCCTTGCATGGCATTCACTTACTTTCACTTCCGTCCCGCCAACGTGGCGAGATCAGGGTGCACCCTACGGCGTCCGGAGTGCACATGTCGCTCATCAGCCCGAAACGAAAAACGGGCCAGCCCCTCGCACCTGGTGCGTGAGACTGGCCCGTTTGCCGGACTTCGGTGAACCTCAGCTCAGAAGCGGGCTTGGCGCTCGGCGCGCTCGCGCTCGCGGCGGGCGTCGTCTTCGTCGGTGCCGCGCTCGGGGCGGGAGATGTCGATGCCGAGTTCTTCGGCGGCGCGGAAGACCTCGTCGTCGAGGTCGCGCATCTCGATCTCCTGGCCGTCTTCGGTGAGCACCTCGACGTTGATGCAGAGGGCCTGCATCTCCTTCATGAGCACCTTGAACGACTCGGGCACGCCCGGTTCGGGGATGTTGTCGCCCTTGACGATCGACTCGTACACCCGAACACGGCCGAGCACATCGTCGGACTTGATCGTGAGCAGCTCCTGCAGGCAGTAGGCCGAGCCGTACGCCTCGAGTGCCCACACCTCCATCTCACCGAAGCGCTGGCCACCGAACTGGGCCTTACCGCCGAGCGGCTGCTGGGTGATCATCGAGTACGGGCCGGTGGAGCGGGCGTGGATCTTGTCGTCGACCAGGTGGGCCAGCTTCAGGATGTACATGTACCCGCAGGTGATCGGGTTGTCGTACTGCTCGCCGGTGCGACCGTTGAAGAGCGTCAGCTTGCCGTTCTGGCCGACGAGCTGATCGCCGTCGACGCCTTCGGGGTTGAGCTGATCGAGGATCTCCTGGATCGTCGGGTGGTTGATCGACTTCTCCTTCTCGTCCCAGTTCGCACCGTCGAACACCGGGGTGGCCACGAAGGTGGCGGGCTTGGTGTTGGGTCGCGTCTTGGTTTCGGTGCCGCGGATCGGGTCGTCACCGATCTGGGTGCCGTCGGGGTTGGTCCAGCCCCAGCGAGCGCAGTAGCCGAGGTGCGACTCGAGCACCTGGCCCACGTTCATTCGGGACGGAACGCCGAGCGGGTTGAGGATGATGTCGACCGGCTGACCGTCGGCGGTGTACGGCATGTCTTCGACGGGCAAGATCTTGGAGATCACGCCCTTGTTGCCGTGGCGACCGGCGAGCTTGTCGCCCACCGAGATCTTGCGCTTCTGAGCGACGTACACGCGCACGAGCTGGTTGACGCCTGGGGGCAGTTCGTCGCCGTCGTCACGGTTGAACACCTTGACGTCGATGACCTTGCCGGTCTCGCCGTGGGGCACCTTGAGCGAGGTGTCGCGCACCTCGCGTGCCTTCTCGCCGAAGATGGCGCGCAGCAGGCGCTCTTCGGGGGTCAGCTCGGTTTCGCCCTTCGGGGTGACCTTGCCGACGAGCACGTCGCCCGGGCCGACCTCGGCGCCGATGCGGATGATGCCGCGGTCGTCGAGGTCGGCGAGGATGTCGTCGGACAGGTTCGGGATGTCGCGCGAGATCTCTTCGGGGCCGAGCTTCGTGTCACGCGCATCGACCTCGTGCTCCTTGATGTGGATCGACGTGAGCACGTCGTCCTTCACCAGGCGCTCGGAGAGGATGATCGCGTCCTCGAAGTTGTAGCCCTCCCACGGCATGAACGCCACGAGGAGATTCTTGCCGAGTGCGAGTTCGCCCTCGTCGGTCGACGGACCGTCGGCGATGATCGAGCCCTTCTTGACCTTGTCGCCCTCCCGCACCAGCGGACGCTGGTTGATGCAGGTGTCTTGGTTCGAGCGGGTGAACTTGTTCAAGCGGTAGACCCGCTTGCCTTCCTTCTTGTACTCGATCGTGATCGAGGAGCCGGTGACCTCGACGACGTCGCCGTCGTCGATCGCCTGGATCAGGTCGGCGGCGTCGCGAGCCGCACGGTTCTCGATGCCGGTGCCGATGTACGGCGCCTCGGGACGCAGCAGGGGCACGGCCTGGCGCTGCATGTTGGCGCCCATGAGCGCACGGTTGGCGTCGTCGTGCTCGAGGAACGGGATGAGCGCCGTGGCGACCGACACGATCTGCTTCGGCGACACGTCGATGAAGTCGACCTCGGTCGGCGGCACGTACCCGATGTCGGTGGTGGCACCGAAGAAGCTCTCGGCTTCGAGCATCTTGCGGAGGTCTTCGAGGCTGGCCGCCTGCGGCGACCGACGCACGAGCACCTTCTCGTCACGGATCGAACCATCGTCGGCGAGCGGCGTGTTCGCCTGAGCGACGACGTAGTTCTCTTCCTCGTCGGCGGCCATGTAGATGATCTCGCCGGTGACCTTGCCGTCGACGACCTGACGGTACGGCGACTCGATGAAGCCGAACTCGTTGACGCGGGCGTAGGTCGACAAGCCACCGATCAGGCCGATGTTCGGGCCCTCGGGCGTTTCGATCGGGCACATGCGGCCGTAGTGGCTGAAGTGAACGTCACGCACCTCGAACCCGGCGCGCTCACGCGACAGGCCGCCCGGGCCGAGTGCCGACAGGCGGCGACGGTGGGTGAGGCCCGACAGCGGGTTGACCTGGTCCATGAACTGCGACAGCTGCGAGGTTCCGAAGAACTCCTTGATCGCGGCCACGACCGGGCGGATGTTGATGAGCGTCTGCGGCGTGATGGCCTCGACGTCTTGCGTCGTCATGCGCTCACGCACCACGCGCTCCATGCGGCTGAGGCCGATGCGCACCTGGTTCTGGATGAGCTCGCCGACCGAGCGGATGCGACGGTTGGCGAAGTGGTCCTGGTCGTCGAGGCGGTAGCCGGGCTCCTGCTTGACGAGGTGGAGCATGTACGTGATGGCGGCGAGTACCTCGCAGCGCGACAGCACGTTCTGGCCCTCTTCGGGGTAGTCGAGCAGCGGCTCGCCATCGGCGTTGGTGAGGCCACCGAGACCGAACAGCTCGTCGAGCAAGGCGACCTCTTCGCCGAGCTTGCGGTTGAGCTTGTAGCGGCCCACGCGGCTGAGGTCGTAGCGGCGGCTCTCGAAGAACGCGTTGCGGAAGTAGGCCTTGGCCGACTCGGCCGTGGGCGGCTCGCCCGGACGGGCCCGCTTGTAGATCTCGATCAGCGCCTCTTCCTGGGTCGGCGCGATCTCGCGCTCCTTCTCCCACTGGCCCTCGAGGAAGTCGAAGTGGCTGACGAAGCGATCGAGGAAGCCCGGCGCGTTCTCCTCGTCGTAGCCGAGCGCACGCAGCATCGTGAAGATGCCGAGGCGACGCTTGCGGGCGACGCGGGTGCCAGCGGTGACGTCCTTGCCCGGCTTGTGCTCGACGTCGAACTCCATCCACTCACCGCGGTACGGGTGGATGGTGCCCTTGACGAGCTGGTGCTTGGTGAGGTTACGGAGACGGAAGCGCTCACCCGGCTCGAAGATGACGCCAGGCGAACGGACCAGCTGCGACACGACGACGCGCTCGGTGCCGTTGACGATGAAGGTGCCCTTGTCGGTCTGCATGGGGAAATCACCCATGAAGACGACCTGCTCCTTGATCTCACCGGTGTTCCGGTTCATGAAGCGGGCGCGCACGAAGACGGGCGCCGAGTAGGTCATGTCCTTCTCTTTGCACTCCTCGACCGAGAACTTCGGCGGCGGGCGCAGATCGGGATCGTCCGGATCGAACTCGAGCTCGAGCTGGAGGTTCTCCGAGAAGTCCTTGATCGGGCTGATCGAATCGAAGGTCTCCTTCAACCCGACGTCGAGGAAGTGCTGGAAGCTCTCGGTCTGGATCGCGACCAGATCCGGGAGCTCCAACGGCTCGCGCAGGTTGCCGAATGAGTAACGGTCACGGGAGACGGGACGAGTCGCCACGAATCACACTCCAGGAGAGAAGGGGCTGCCGGCACCGGGACGCGAACGGTCGACACCACAGATGGAAGTGAAGACAGGGCACGCCACGGCAACCGGCCACGCTATCGGGCACGGGCAGGCAACGCCAACCGGTTCGGAGCGTGTTCGCTCGACGAACCAGGAACTGGCCGCGTGGACGGCTGAAGCCGGAACTCCAGACCGGAACTGAATTGCGGGTCAACGTAAAGAACCCGCCGCGCGGTGTCAAGCCTTCTCGGGCGATGTCGCACGTTCGTCGGACGAACGTCACGCGAGCCGGAACCGCACCGCCAGGTCCGGCAGCGCTCCGACCAGGCGATTCGCGGCGCCAACGGGTCAGGCGTCGCCGAGCATGTTCTGGAGGAAGAACTGGATCCGGCGATTGAGGCGCTGACCCTCGTCGGTCGAACTGTCGGCGATCGGCTCGGACTCCCCTGCGCCGCGGGTGATGAGGCGATCGGCGTCGATCCCGCGCTGGACGAACCACGTCTTCACCGCTTCGGCTGGCTGGAGCGACAGCTCCAGGCTGTGCTCGTCGCTGCCACGGTCGTCGGTGTGCCCGACGATCTCGATGGTGACCGCCGGCCGGATCGTCATCAGCGCGAGGCCCTGGTTGAGCAGCCCCTCCGACTCGGGGAGCAGACGGGCGCTGGCGGTGGCGAACTTGATCGTGTCTTCGACCGTGATGTTGCCGAGGCTCGGGTCGCCGGCCCGCGGATCGATCACGTAGTTGTTGAACACGTTGTCGGGTCCGAGGATCTCGGCGGCGAGCGCTTCGATCTCGGCGGCGGCCTCCGGAGTGGGCACCGCTCCCTCGAGGTAGATCTGTCCCTGACGAATCACCGCCAGCGACTCGGGCACGTCATCGGCTCCAGCGGCGGCTTCGCCGACCGCGGAGCTGTCCTCCGCTGCGTCTGCCGTGGGTCTGTTGTCGATCAAGCTTGTCGGCAGATCTCACGTTCAGCGCGCGGAGCGACTCACTCGGTCGACGTACCACCGGACTCGGGACGCGAAACGGCCCCGGCAGGTACACCCGCCGGGGCCGTTCTCGTGATGATGCCGCGCCTGACGGCGCAGAGGTCACTTGACCATCATCGTGCGCCTGACGGCGCAGAGGTCACTTGACCTCGACGTCAGCGCCGACCTCTTCGAGCTTGGCCTTGGCAGCCTCGGCCTCGTCCTTCGAGACCTTCTCGAGGAGGGGCTTCGGGGCGCCGTCGACCAGGTCCTTGGCGTCCTTCAGGCCCACGCCGAGCAGGTCCTTGACGACCTTGACGACCTGGATCTTCTGGGCGCCCGCACCGGCGAGCACGACGTCGAACTCGGTCTGCTCGTCGCCACCACCGGCGTCACCACCACCGGCGGCCGGCGCACCGGCAGCGGCGACGGCGACCGGCGCAGCGGCGGTCACGTCGAACTTCTCTTCGAAGGCGTCGAGGAGCTCCTTGAGCTCGATGACGGTCATGTTGGAAATTGCGTCGAGGATCTCGTCCTTGGACATTGGTGTCTCTCTTTCGAATGGGGTGGGGTCATCGACCCCGGAATGAATCGTTGGGGTGTGACCCTCAGGCCGCTTCGCGGTCTGAGATCAGAGCGTTGAGCCCGTAGGCGAAGTTGCGCGGGAGCGCCTGGAGCAGACCGGCGGTCTTGACCATCGGCGCCTGCATGGCACCGGCCAGCTGTGCGAGCAGAACCTCGCGCGACGGCAGGTTGGCCAGGGTCTTGAGATCGTCGGCCGACATGACCGCGTCACCCATGACACCACCCTTGAGCACGAGGGCCGGTGCGACCTTCGCCTGCTCGGTGAGCGCCTTGGCAGCAGCGGCCACATCGCCCTGCACAAACGTGAGGGCGGTCGGGCCGGTGAGGTGCTCGTGGAGCCCTTCCATACCCGCAGCGGTGGCAGCCAGCTTCACGAGGGTGTTCTTGTAGACCTTGTGTTCGGCGCCGGCGTCGCGGAGCGGCTTGCGCAGATCGGCGAGCTGCGCAACCGTCAGACCGCGGTACTCCGACACGAACACGGCGTCGGCCTCGTTGAGCTTCGCCGTGACTTCTTCGACCACGGCGACCTTGTCGGCGCGTGGTGCGGAACCTTCTGACATGTGTGTTTCCTCCTCTCGGATCGACTCGGGGTGCTCGCTGGGCGAACACACCGAGGATCAACACACGCCCAGGCGGGCGGGTGACACGAGCTTCGGAGAGAACACCTCGGATGGCGGATGACTCCATTACCTCCCACGTCGGCGGGAGACCATCGGTCTTCGGCGAGAACCGGATCGGTTGTAGCAGCCGCCCATGCTACGGGTCGGCTCGACGCGATCCACGCGGACCACTGCTGAACCGAGGGGCGGCACGCATGACCTGCCGCGGCCCGGATGGCTCCCGTCGCCGCCATCGGGCCCGGCTGGTCTGCGCCCTGTTCTGATCATCGGCCCGACACGGACCGGACTGAACAGGCGAGTGCCATTCTCGCGACCCGAGGCTGCGATGTCACGCAAAGCGCGTGTCAACCACACCCGGTGTGCACTCGGTCACGGAACGCAGAACGGCCGGCCCCATGGGGCCGGCCGTTCGTGTTGCGTTCGGAGCAGCTCCAGGCTGCGGCTCGATCAGTCTTCGGGCTTGAGGCGGGCGATGTCGATGCGGACGCCCGGGCCCATGGTCGCCGAGACCGTGACCTTCTTGATGTAGCGACCCTTGGCCGACGCCGGCTTGGCGCGGTTGAGCTCTTCGATGATGGCGTAGAAGTTCTTCGCCAGCGCGTCGGGCTCGAAGCTGGCCTTACCGACCGGGACCTGCACGTTGCCGTAGCGGTCGGTGCGGTACTCGACCTTGCCGCCCTTGAACTCCTCGACGGCCTTCGCGACGTCGGGAGTCACCGTGCCGGTCTTGGGGTTCGGCATGAGGCCACGGGGGCCGAGGGTGCGGCCGAGGCGACCGACGAGCGGCATCATGTCGGGTGAGGCGATGACGAGATCGAAGTCCATCTTGCCGGCCTCGACCTCGGCGGCCAGATCGTCGGCACCGACGACGTCGGCGCCAGCGGCGCGGGCGGCGTCGGCGGCCTCACCGGCGGCGAACACGGCGACGCGAACGTCCTTGCCGGTGCCGGCGGGCAGGGCGACGGTGCCGCGCACCATCTGGTCGGCCTTGCGGGGGTCGACGCCGAGGCGGATTGCCACGTCGATCGACTCGTCGAACTTGGCCTTCGAGGTCGACTTGGCGTGGGCCAGTGCCTCGACGGGGGCGTAGAAGTGCTCACGGTCGTACGACTTGAGCGAATCGATCATCTTCTTACCGGACATGTGTTGTCTCCCTCATTGTGTTGAGCCCGCCGGCCGAGGTACTGCCGGTCGAGGCGTTGGGTTGGTTGGCGGCGGCGACCCGACCGCCAGGGACGCCGCCGCTCGCAGTCGAACGAGCGCGAGGCCCCGTCGGCCGAGCCGAGGCTCGACCGCTGAGAACGTCAGACGACTTCGATGCCCATGCTGCGGGCGGTGCCCTTGACCTGGAGCTTGGCGGCTTCCATGTCGTTGGCGTTGAGGTCGGGCATCTTGATCTCGGCGATCTCCTGGACCTGGGCCTCAGTGATCGAGCCAGCGACCTCGGAACCCGGGTTGTTGGCAGCCTTGTCGAGGCCGGCCTTCTCGCGGATGAGGGTCGAGGTCGGCGGGGTCTTCAGGATGAAGTCGAACGAGCGATCTTCGTAGATCGTGATCTCGGTCGGGATGACCTGGCCGGCCTTGTCTTCGGTCTGGGCGTTGTACGCCTTGACGAAGTCCATGATCGGGATGCCGTGCGGACCGAGCGCGGTACCGACGGGCGGGGCCGGGCTGGCCTTGCCTGCTTCGATCTGGATCTTGACGACTGCTGCGACTTGCTTCTTGGCCATGACGATGAGGTGCTTCTACTTCTGCGATTCAGGGGCGATACGAGGCTACGGGTGTTTCGCCCGACTCGCGCCGAACGATGGTCACGCGGTTGCGCTCAGAGCTTGGAGACCTGGCTGAAGTCCATTTCGACCAGGGTCTCGCGGCCGAAGATGTTGACGAGCACCTTCAGCTTCATGTGGTCGGCGTTGATCTCGGCGATCTCGCCGGTGAAGTCGGCGAACGGGCCTTCCTTGACGCGGACGCTCTCGCCTTCCTCGTAGTCGAGCTTCGCCTGACGACGCGGGGCGGCGTCGACGCCGGTGGTCTTCGGCGAGAGGAAGGTCTTGACCTCACGACGCGAGAGCGGCGTGGGCTTCTGACCCTTCTGGGCCTGACCGACGAACCCGGTGATGCCGGGCGTGTTGCGGACGCAGTACCAGGACTCGTCATCCATCCGGCAACGGACCAACAGGTAGCCCGGAAAGACCTTCTTCATGACGGTCTGCTTCTTGCCGTTCTTGTACTCGTCGACCTCTTCCATGGGGATGACGATCTCGAAGATCTTGTCTTCCATGTTCATGGACTGGATCCGGGCGTTGAGGTTCGCGGTCACCTTCTTCTCGTGACCCGACTGGGTGTGCACGACGAACCACTTGCCCGGACGCTTGTTCGGATCATCGAACTCGGGCGCTGCTTCGACCTCGATGGCGCCCTCGGGGGCGTCGTCGGCAGAGGCCTCCGCAGCAGCTTCGTCGTCCTCGGCCGCTTCGTCGTCGGCGTCGGCAGACGCTTCCGAGTCGTCGGCGGTGACGTCGGTGTCGCCGGTCGGCAGGAGAGACGCGGCGTCGGCCGGGTCGACCTCGACGTCGTCGTCGACGCCCAGATCGGCATCGCCGGTCGGCAGGAGGTCAGCGACGGCAGGCTCGCTCGGCTCGGCGGTGTCTTCGACCAGTGCGGTCGCAGCGGCCTCGAGGCCGGCGGCGCCGGTGTCGGCTGCGTCGAGGGTGGCCGAGAGCTGTTCGTCGAGCGCGGCGAGGTCGTCGGTACCGGTCGTGTCGGTGGTGTTGATGTCGTCGCTCATGTCGTTCTCAGCCGTGCTGTCAGATGGGCTCTCTGGTGATGTGGGTCGGTCGGGGCGGCCGGATGTTGCCGCTCAGCGCGTCAGGTCGGCAGGCCGTAGAACCACTCGCTGAACTGACCGAAGATGTAGTCGAAGCCGCCCACGAAGGCGGTGTAGATGATGACGGTGACCGTGACGATGATCGAGTAGCGAACGACCTCGGGGCGCTTCGGCCACGCGACCTTGCGCATCTCGTCGCGCACCTCTTTGAGGTACTGACGGATGCCGACCCGCTCGTTCTTCTTGCGCGTCTGCGGCTGACGCCGGTCGCGCTGAGGTCGACCCTGTTCGTCGAGCGCGCCCATCTTCTTGAGCTGGCGCTTCTGTTCTCGGTTCAGGTCGTCCAGTGACACGTGTTACGTCTCTTGTCTCGTCGTACCGGATCGTTCGATCCGGACTGTGCAGGGCAGGAGGGACTCGAACCCCCGACCGTCGGTTTTGGAGACCGATGCTCTAGCCAACTGAGCTACTGCCCTCTGTTTCGGGGATGGGTGACCATCCCCGCTCGTCGAGGGTAACCCTCAGCGAGTTTCTTTGTGCAGCGTGTGCTTGCGTGCCGTGGGGCAGTACTTGTTCATCTCGAGGCGCTCACGATCGTTGATCTTCGACTTCATCGTGATGTAGTTGCGCCGCTTGCACTCGGTGCATTCGAGGGTGACTTTGACCCTCTTGTCGCTCTTGGCCATCTCGGCCTCCTCTTGAAACGTGTGTCGTTCGAGACGACGAACGGGCCGGCCTGGCGACCAGGCCGGCCCGCAGCGTCATCTCAGCGCCGTGTGGCGCCTGAAATCACTTGATGATCTTGGTGACGCGGCCAGCACCAACGGTGCGGCCACCCTCACGGATCGCGAACCGCAGACCCTCATCCATCGCGATCGGCTTCCCGAGCTCGACGGTCATGTCGACATTGTCACCAGGCATCACCATCTCAGTCCCCGAAGGAAGCTCGATCGTGCCCGTGACGTCAGTCGTCCGGAAGAAGAACTGCGGACGGTAGTTGTTGAAGAACGGCTTGTGACGGCCACCCTCGTCCTTGGTCAGCACGTACACCTGACCCTCGAAGTTC
>Ga0189288_10282_pt1 | contig 25065 bp, 29 predicted proteins | sample UW105minimetaG_FD_130316 | JGI IMG/M metagenome (GOLD analysis project Ga0189288, IMG submission 130316) | Marine microbial communities from the Costa Rica Dome - UW105 mini metaG | ecosystem: Environmental > Aquatic > Marine > Oceanic > Photic zone | place: Costa Rica: the Eastern Pacific... | reverse complement strand
CCCACTTCGCATGGGCTGTAGGCATGTCATTCCTGAACCGGCAGACCTTCTGTTGCTCTGTGCTTAGTAGCCACCCTTCCCCGTCTTTCGGGGCGTGGCGATCAACAAGAGGGCGATCCTTGCCTGGCATCAGCACAGGATGGCGAAACAGCCTTGGCTGCAGGCGGCATGTACAGATGTGAGCTCAGTAGCAGAGCTGGGATGACATAGCCTCTGTGCCGCCTGTGTCTAAGGCTCGCTTGGTCCTTTTGTGGGGTTGCCATCACTTCTCAAGAGCCGAGAGGATCAGTGCTAGTACTCCTTCAATTCCATCAAGTCGCTTGTTGATCTGATCCAGAGAATCTGCAAGATGCCTATTCGAAATCCCTGCAGACTTTGTGGTGATTGTTGTGCTCGGCCATTGCCCTGAAGTGACCGTAGAAACTACGGTTGCCCAGGATAATCGCTTTGAAGTTGGAGGTCCCAACTTTTCCTCCAACCAGGCAAAGGCAGCTTTGCAGTTACCGAATCGCTTCTTGAGCGCTGTCTCGCTTCTCTCTCCCAACGGAAGTAGAGGAGGTGAGACTAGCGCTAAGGAACCAGATCCATTCTCCTCGTGCGTTGTTAGGTCCATGACCTGGTCGGTCACAGCCTTGTTGTGGTCACTGATGGTTCGGAACAACTCAGCGTCGGTCTTCGCCATCCGTGCCATAAGGCTCCCAAACTTCTGACTGAGATCCGTCATCAGAGACCTCCACGCATAAGCACCTTAAATTTGCCAAATAGACTTCGAAGTCGATAAATGCTCAGAAAACCGACGCTTCCATCTTCGCCGTCATCCATTTCCCGAAGTAGGTCGTTAAGTGCTTTTTGACGGCGCTCATGAGACATGATTTCCTCATGCAGTTCTTTTGCCATCTCCATCGCTTCAACCTTCTCCTCAGCGAGCACCCTGAGCCTGTCTTCATAGTCCCGCATCCTTACCAGGAAGACGTCCTGGGCATCCTTCAACTCCCTGGTACGACGCTTGAGTTGGCCTCTAGATCGCTGCAGTGATTCATGGGACATCCTCATGAGTCGGAATTGATCGTTGAGAGCTTTCCTCTCAAGCCCCCCTGGCTCAACTGGGAAGTCACCGGTAGATCGGATACGAGCACCACCCTGAAGGTTCTCGACATCAATACACGGGCTGTCAGTCATAAGTGATGTTGGCGACTACCTGATCACTGTCTGCAAAACAATGCAGTTCCACATCCCCCAAATGGGGGATATTTGGCTGAGAGAATGCTGAGAGCCCTGCAGCTCCAGGTCGTCCACAAAGGCTCATTCCTCCCCGACTCTCCATTGATGGTGTAGATGTACTGGGAATGTCTTTGTGTTCGGGCCGATGGTTCGATGTCTTTGAGTGTTCTTGGCACCGAGCTGGTGTGAATATCCCTCGATTGGGGGATGCCTCTTGATGGTCTCCAAGGTCACCCTCTAAGAAGTAGTAATGCTCACGATGCTCCGCCCCTTAGCAGTTACAACTTTTCTGGCTTCTCTGGGTTGCGCTGTTGCAGCAGTCGCTGCACCTGATGCTGACCAACGTGGATTACTTGGTGCATCTGGAGGGTTAGGGGCAACGTCTGCTCTGATTTCCTTTGCAGCCGACTCGAAGACGCGAGGCAAGTACAAGCCGATTTCAGATGTTGAGGCTTTTGTTGCTAAGAGGCGCAAAGAGGCTGCTGAGAAGGTCAAGGCCGCAGAGAAGGAAATACAGCTAAGGCAGGCCGGTGCCGAGGCGGACCTTCGTGCTGTTACTGGCCAGATTGCGTCTAAAGCTTCCAAGTTGGAATCTGCTGAGCAGAGACTTCGACGTTTGGATAAAGATGTTCTTGCTAAGGAGAAAGATTTGCTAAGGATTAATGGCGATCTTTCGCGGATCAAGAGAGATATTGAGGATGAGTATGACCTGAGTGATTCTGGTGTTGCTGCTAGGCGTTATATCGGGCTTGATTCTAGGCGTCTTTCCGACAAGCTTAAGCAGAATAGAGAGCAGCAGAAAAAGGTCGGCAAAAATCTTCTTGCTAAGTGTAAAAATAGTCAGGTGACGCTTGAAGGCTCGGCTGCGAAAGGTAGGGCTTTCGTGCGGCAGACATTGAAAGCATTGCTCAGAGGCTTTAACGGTGAATGTGACGCTGCGATCTCAACCCTCAAGCATTCCAATGATTCGACAGTTCTTGGAAAGATTGATCGTGCGTTTCAGTTTTATGCAAAACAGGCGAAAGATCGGGTCTCTATGCCTTGGTCGTCTTCCCTGCTTGACCTGAAGGTTGACGAGGCTTATCTGGTTCATGAAAATGCTTTGGCTAAGCAAGCTGAACGTGAAGAGCAGACTGAATTAAGGAGGCAGGAGCGAGAAGAAGCAAGGGCTCGCCAGGAGGCAGAGGCTGCACAAGAGGCGGCCGAAAGAGAGGCAGAAAAATTCGCGGAACTTCTTGCCAGGGCTAAGGCCGAGGCGGCCCAAGTAATCGGACTGTTTCGGAAGGGTCCGCGGAAGAAATGGACCCCAGGTGTCAGGTGCCCGGAATCGATCAATCGCAACAGTTGCGACTTCGATCGACCAAGCGCCCGCACCGCATCTGGAGTCTTCAGGACTCCATCTGGCATTGGCATTTGAACAGCGGGTCGTTATCCCCGCTCAGGCCATCCGTATTGCTCGATGATCTGCTTTTGGATTGCTGCGATTGTCCTGCGAGCCCTGCTCATGCCGTCTTTACCGGCAATAGGGGTCACTTCAATTCCCAGGTCCATTGCATTCCAGGCCCAGTCTTCAAAAGCCCAAAGCGGAACATCCAAGATCGGATGAACTTGCCGTTTGTAGTTGATCGGCGGCCGCGGGCGTTTCTTCAGCTCGGCTGACATCGACGCAAACGAATGGTTTCTGTTGGCGTCGCATCAGCGGCCCGGTGGCATTGATCAACCCACAGGGGTGATCGGTTGTTTGCCGCGCGGCTTTTGCGATACCCCAATAATAACCACAAACGCAACGGATGGTGCAACAAGTGATTTCAGACCGCTATCGGTAGTGCTGCCGAGCTCGGGAAATTGCCGGCACTGATTGATAACTCCCCGAAAAACCTCGCTCTCGTTTTCCGGCAGATCTCACTGCACCTCCAACAAAGTGCGGTTTCTGGCTGCTGCCTTGGCCTTGGCCAGTGCTCTGGCTGCGGTGTCGGCACCGGTGCCCGTGTAGTGAGAGTTGTGGGTCTGAACGCTGTGGCCCATCTGCAACGCCGCCTCCTTATCAGTCATGCCGATCCGGTCGGCCCGGTCGGCGTAGGCGTGGCGCAGTGAATACGGCACCAGCTCATTCCCGGTGCTGCCCACTGCGGGGGTGGCGGCCACCTCGGCCACCAGCTGCTGCCACACCTTGTTCCGAGTCAGTGTTTTCTCCAGCCGTTCACCGCACCGCTCGTGGTGGCAGGCCGCCGGCAGGGCATCCATGCCGCGCTCGGCCAGCACAGCCAGCAGGTTCTCGCTGGCGCCCTCCAGGTCGATGGGATCCAGACCCACCACATTCCTGGGCTTGGTGCCCTCGGGCTTCCGCGCCGTCCGCTTCTGCCAGCCGACATAGAGGGTGTCGCCGTCGGCCCGGATGGTGTGGAGCTCGACAGGCCGCAGGCCGAAGCAGGCCACGATCGCCACAGCGGTGCGCCACTTCGGATCGGTGATGCCGGTCAGCAGGCGGACGATCTGGTCGTCCTGGATGAAGGTCGTCTGCTGCTTGCCCTTCTGCTTCACCCCGACGAACGGCTTCAGATCCGTTGGGGGCGTCCACCGCGGATCGGCGCCCAGGCTCTCGACCGCGTACCGCAGCATCGCGGCGGAATACTGCATCCGCAGCCGGCGGCCGGCGCTGCCGGGGGACAGGGTGCAATCGTCCCGCAGTCGCTCAAACGCCATCCGCGCCGATGACGGCCTGGGACTGGTGGTCAGTGCATTCAGGGCATGCTCCATCGGGTTCCGGTAGTTCCGGTGCCAGGTCCGCTCGGCGGTGTCGGTGCCCAGGTCACCGCTTCCGATCTTGTGGACTTTGAACCGCTCGATCGCCACGGCCCAATCGGTGCCGTTCCCGCTGGCGGTGTTGCTTGCTTCGCCGGCCAGGGCATAGGCCTCCTTCAGGCCCAGGTGCTGTTCGCTCATCCGGCGCTTCAGCTCGGCGCACACCTTCAGCAGTTCGGCCGGGCTCTCGCCGGACCATGGCAGTTCCAGCTGGAGGGTGGCGCGCTGGCCGTCTTCGAAGTGGACGGTCAGGAACACCCTGCCGCGCACCTCATGTACCCGCCATCCGTTGCCGTTCTGGCCCTTGAGGCCCTGGCGTATGGAGGCAACCCATGCCGGAGTCTTCTTTTTTCTGGGAGTCGTTGCTACTACTGGGTTGGGCCTGACCGGCTGCCTTAAATCGATGAACCCACGTTTGCATATGCGTTTGCAAAATGCAAACAAAATGGTGTTTCAAGTCGATTCAAGCGTCACGGGCTGAATCTCCGTAGCGCTTTGCCTAACTGGTTTTTTAAGACGCCCCCTGATGGATTCGAACCATCGACCGACTGCTTAGAAGGCAGTTGCTCTATCCAGCTGAGCTAAGGGAGCATGGCGCCATATTGACAGTAGGGAGAGGGGTGGCGCCGCCTAGGATTGGTCTCTGCGTAGACCATGGAATGGCCCCGAGCCGGCTTAACGACAGCCAGAAGCAAGAGCTTGTCGAGCGTTATTGCGCCGGAGAAGCCAGTTCTGCATTGGCTACGGCTTTCGCTTGCAGCGTCAACACCGTCAGTCGCACGGTTCGTAATTTGCTGCCTCCAGAGCAATACGACGCCCTCAAGACGGCCCGAGCCAAAGGGATGGTGGCTGCCCCTGCAGCGGCTGCTGAGCCATCCACCCAAGTCGTGGTGGCGGCTACGGAGAAGGATGCGTCCGCTGAGTCCCCTGCGGTGTCCAGTGTTAGTGAGCCTGAAGAGGGTTCTCGACCTGATCAGACTGATGCTGCTGAGGACGCAGTTCAATCCCTCGCGCTCGATGATGCTGATGATTTCAGCGTGGATGACGAGGAGGACAGCCTTGGCGAGGAGGATGATCCCGCCAATCAGTTTCATGAAGTGGCCATCCTCACTGGTGTGACGCACCATGACAGCCACGAACCCGTTGCTTGTCAGCCGATCGGCCCAGGGGTTCTGCCTGACAGTGTTTATATGCTCGTGGACAAAGTGGTGGAGCTGGATCCTCGCCCCCTCGCTGACTTCCCTGAATTGGGGACTCTCGGCTCGGCTGAGCAGGATCGTCAGGCCCTCTGCCTTTACTCCAGCCCACGCATGGCTAAGCGTCAGTGCGGACGCAATCAACGCGTGATCCGTGTGCCGGACACCAGTGTGTTCACGCGCACCAGCCGTTATCTGTTGGCTCGTGGAATCACCCGTCTCGTGATGGAAGGATCCTTGATCGCTCTCGACAGCTGAACCTGCCCCTGCTTGGCATCGCCTTCGCAAGCCGATCAGATGCGATCACTGTTGCTGCTCAGGAAGCAGGATTGCAGCCAGACTCCCGCCACTTAGTACACCCAGTACGGCGCTGACGCCCACAATGAATCCTGTGGGCAAGGGTGCTGTGCGACCGATTCCTAGCGCAATCGCGCGGCGCTCGTTCAGGTTCTGAGCTCCGAGGCAAAGCACCAGCAGCAATAAGCCGGCCCCGCCGCAGCTGAGCAGAAACAGGCGCAGGCGCTGCAGCATGGAACCACTAGGTCTGCATTCAGTCTGAGCCCTGCCCGTCTGTCGTGCTTCCCTCGGTGTGCAGGAGGGCGTAAAGCTCCCGCTTCGCTCGACCACTGCTTTGGGCCAGTTGTTTTGCTGCTGCATTGGCACTGAGCCCCTGGTGGATCAACTTGTTCAGCTCCTCCAGCCAATGCTGATCATCGTGCTCAATGGCTGCTGGCTCCTGAGCCCCACCCAGAACGAGGGTGAATTCTCCCTGGGGTTTGTGGCTGCTGAAGTGAGTGAGGGCAGCCGCAATCGTTGGTCCCACCTGCTCTTCGTGCCGTTTCGTCAGTTCGCGAGCCACCTGGAGGGGACGCTCGCCGCCGCAGTGATCGCTCAGTTCTTCGATCAGCTTGAGCAAACGGTGAGGTGCTTCGTAGAGCACGGTGGTGCGTGGATCAGCCGCAATCGCCTTTAGGCGTTCACGACGGTCTTTCCCCTTGGCGGGTAGGAACCCTTCGAAACAGAAACGACCACTCGGTAGTCCACTGCTCACCAATGCGGTGGTCGCGGCGCAGGGGCCGGGGATGCAGATCACCTGCCGTCCTGCTTCGCGGGCTGCGGCCACCAACTCTTCTCCAGGATCGCTGATGCCCGGGAGGCCGGCGTCACTGATCACGGCCACGCTCTGGTGCTGGGAGAGCAGCTCGAGCAGTTGGGGGATCCGACCACGGGTGTTGTGCTGGTGAAAGCTCAGCCGCTTGCCAACGGCTCCGAGACTGCTGAGCAGTTGGCCGCTGTGGCGGGTGTCTTCGCAGGCGATCACATCGGCTCCGGCCAGCACAGATCGGGCGCGCTCGGACAGGTCTGCTAGATGGCCGATTGGTGTGCCCACCAGATAGAGCACCCCTGGTGCGGGCTCCGCTCCTTGCTTCACAATGACTCAGCCCAGACTTGTCCATGATGCCGAGCGCGCCCACCCTCCCTGCCGGCGTCAGTCAGGAATCCCTCTTGCAGGCACTCCGACCCCTGTGCTGGGGTGCAGCTGACATCCTTCGTGCCTATGCCAGAGGTGAGCAACCTCCCCATGGATTTTCCAAGGCCCTGAGTGTGGACCACGGCGGCGAAGGACCGGTCTCTGCCGCTGATCTGGCCGTGAACCAGTGGCTCTTGGATGGACTTCAAAGCGCGTTCCCGTCTGCCGGTTGGACCCTCCTCAGCGAGGAGACGGCGAAGGAGCAGCTCACCGAAGGGGTGCCGTTGGCTGCGGAATGGCTATGGATCCTCGACCCCCTCGATGGCACCAAGGATTTTCTTCAGGGCACCGGCGAATATGCGGTGCATCTGGCCCTGGTGCATCAACAGCGACCTGTGGTGGGTGTGGTGTTGCTTCCAGAAGCCGAGGAGCTCTGGTTTGGCGTGGTGGGTGACGGCACTTGGTGCGAAAACCGGGAGGCGGTGCGCTCCGAGGTGCGATTTAGTGATCGCCTCGCGCTCTCTGATCTCACCCTGGTGGCTAGCCGTAGCCACAGGGATCAGCGCCTGGAACAGCTGATTGAGGCACTCCAACTCGGTGGCTCGAAGGCGGTGGGAAGTGTTGGCTGCAAGGTGGCCACGATCCTGCGCGGTGAAACCGACTTCTATGTGTCTCTCTCTGGAAAAAGTGCCCCCAAGGACTGGGATATGGCGGCTCCAGAAGCCGTGTTACTCGCTGCCGGAGGTGCGTTCACGCACGCCGATGGTCGTGCATTGCTCTACAACACCGGCGATGTGAGGCAGGCCGGCTGTCTGATCGCCAGCCATGGCAAAGCTCACACCAGTTTGTGCGAGCAATCGGCCGAGGCGATGGCTCTGATTGATCCAGGCTTTCCGGTTTGATGAGCGTTGTGATCGCGCCATCAGCCCATCAAAAATGCCGGACCTCACAACCAAGAGTTGGAGGCCCGGGATCAAAGAGATCTCAGTGGATCAGGTGAGTGGTGCTACCGGGGTAGGGGCAGGCTCAGGTGCTGCCTCTTCACCGTTCTGAGGCACACCACGCAGGGTGAGGTTGATGCGGCCGCGGTTGTCGATTTCGCGAACGCGCACGGTGACTTCATCGCCAACCTTGACGACGTCTTCCACCTTCTCCACTCGGGCTTCGGAAAGTTGGGAAATGTGGATCATCCCTTCCTTGCCTGGAAGGATTTCCACGAAGGCACCGATCGGGATGATGCGGGTGATCGAGCCGGTGAACACCTCGCCTTCGTTCACCTTGCGGGTAAGCCCTTCAATGATCTTCTGGGCTTCCTCAGCGGCTGCACCATCGTGGGAGGCGATGGTGACGATCCCGCTGTCTTCGATGTCGATCTTGGTGTTGGTGCGCTCAGTGATGCCTTTGATCGTGCGGCCACCGGGTCCGATCACCGTTCCGATCAGTTCAGGGTCAATCCGGAAGCTGAGCAGGCGCGGGGCATGAGGGGAGAGGCCCTGACGGGGTGTGTCGATCGCCTCCATCATCTTTTCAAGGATGTGTAGGCGGGCAGGACGGGCCTGGTTGACGGCATCGGCCACCGTGTTCACCGCCAGACCGGTCATCTTCATATCCATCTGGAGGGCCGTGATGCCCTTGTCGGTCCCGGCCACCTTGAAGTCCATATCGCCCAGGAAGTCCTCAATGCCCTGGATGTCGGTGAGAATCCGCACCTCATCACCTTCCTTGATCAGTCCCATGGCAGCACCGCTGACAGGTGACTTCAGAGGGACACCGGCATCCATCAGTGCCAGGGTGCTGCCGCATACGGAGCCCATTGAGGTGGATCCATTCGAGCTCAGCACTTCGCTCACCACTCTCACCACATAGGGGAAGGTGTCTTTGGCCGGGAGCACGGGGATGATGGCTCGCTCCGCCAGGACTCCGTGACCAATCTCGCGGCGACCGGGTGAGCGCATTGGCCGGGTTTCGCCGACTGAGTAAGGAGGGAAGTTGTAGTGGTGGAGGTAGGTCTTCTCTGTATTGGGGTTGAGGTCATCCATCTCCTGGGCATCGCTTGGTGTGCCAAGCGTTGCTGTTGACAGCACCTGGGTGAGACCCCGTTGGAAAAGACCGGAGCCATGCACACGTTTGGGCAGGACCCCAGCGGCTGCGCTAATCGGACGCACCTCATCCAGGGCACGGCCGTCAACGCGCTTGCCATCCTTCACGATCTGCTGACGCATCAGCTTCTTGGTGAGGGCCTTGAAGTGATTGGCCAAGGCTTTGCCGTTGGCATTCACTGCGGTGCGCACCGGATCATTCTCTTTGAGCCCTTGGATGGTCTCAGCGGTGGATGTGCGGATGGCGTCGAGTTTGTCGTCGCGCTCGCCCTTGGTCTGTTCGAACTGCTTAAGCACCTCGCCGATGGCCTTGGTGCAGTTCTTTTCCAGGTAGGTGGGCAGGGTGGAATCTTGCTCCGGGGTGGACGGAATGACCTGTTCGATTCCTGCATCCTTGAGGATCGACTGCTGCGCTTTGATCAATTCGCAGACGGCTTCATAGCCGAAGTCGATCGCTTCGATCACGTCCTGTTCAGGAAGCTGGTTGGCGCCGGCTTCCACCATCACGACGCCGTCCGGTGTGCCGGCAACAATCAGATCGAGATCACCGCGCTCGATCTCGCGGTAACTGGGATTGAGCACAAAGTCGTCGCCTAGCAACCCCACGCGCACAGCCGCCATCGGGCCATTGAAGGGAATGCCAGCCATCAGTGTGGCGAGAGAGGCCCCGGTGACTGCAAGCACATCGGCAGGAACCCGTTCATCCAGAGACATGCAGGTGGCGACGACCTGGAGGTCATCACGCAGCCAACTGGGGAACAGTGGCCGCATTGGGCGGTCGATCAGGCGGGAGATCAGCGTGGCTCGCTCAGGAGGCCTGCCCTCCCTCCGCATGAAACTGCCGGGAATGCGTCCGGCGGCGTAGAGGCGCTCTTCGTAGTCACAGATGAGGGGAAGGAAATCGATTCCTTCGCGGCCTGAAGAACGGGTGGCGGTGACCAGAACGGAAGTATCACCGCATTCAATCATGACCGAACCACCGGCCTGGGGGGCATATCGCCCAGTGGTCAGCCGGATCTCCCGACCATCGAAGGAGATCGACTGTGTCTGACCTTTCACGTGTGTTTATGTCTTTCTGTCAACCAACAGTCTCGCACTTGATAGGAACGATTGGCGATGGTTTGGCAAAAAAAAAGGAGGTTGAACAGCACCTCCTCGATCATTTGTTAGAGCAAAGACCTTGCCAATCCGTCATTCCATGACAAGGCGAAGCTGGATGACTCACCAGCTGGACTTGACCACGCCTGGAAGTTCTCCCTTGTGAGCACGTTCGCGTAGCTGGTTGCGGCAGAGGCCGAAGTCGCGATACACACCCCGAGGCTTACCCGTGGCCCAGCAGCGATTCCGCATGCGGGTAGGCGCACTGTTGCGGGGTAGGGCTTGAATCTTGCGGTGGATTTCCAGGCGCTCCATCGGGTCCTTGGATGCGTTGAATGCATCCATCAGGGCTCCGCGCTTGGCCGCATAGCGCTCAACCATTTTTTTCCGCTTGGCATCGCGGGCAATCATCGACTTCTTGGCCATACCGGCTGGCGTTCTATGCGGACGGATCAACCACGATACCTGTTCACTCGCCCTCCCCCTCTTACTGGCCCATCAGCCGCTGAATCAACGGAAGCTGACTGGTGTCCCGCACGATCAACACCACGCTCAGGCCTAGCAGGAGCAGCAGTCCAGACTGCATCACGGCCATCTGAAAACGATCCGGCAGCGGCCGGCCGCGCACACCCTCGAGCAGCAACAGAACGAGCTGACCGCCATCCAGCAGAGGCAGGGGCAAGGCGTTGAGCACCGCCAGATTGATCGAGATCAGAGCCGTGAAGAGCACCAGGCCTCCTCCGCCCTGGCTGCTGAGCTGGGCACCCATTTCCACGATCTTCACCGGGCCGCTGACTTGCTGCGCGGTCTGGCCGAAGTTGGTGATCAGGCCGCTGTAGCCCACAACGGTGTTCTTGATCAATCCTGCGAACTGGGTGGTTCCATATCCCACCGCCTCGAAGGGGTTCGACGCTGGATGAAGGGCCCCAGTGAGGTTGGCTTGGAGTTGTGCGCCGATCCGGCCCTGGCCATCCCGATCGGCGGGAGTGAGTGTGAGTTGGCGTTCGCTGCTGCCATCACGATGGCTGCTGCTCACGAGCTCGAGGCTTTGGCCGGGTTGCGCCTGGATGTGCTCCACCAGGCTCCGCACTGCCTTTTGGCCGACGCCGAGCGGTGCTCCGTTGAGGCTGAGAATTCGATCGCCTGCCTGAAGGCCTGCTTGGGCTGCGGCTTCACCTGGCTGCACAGCCACCACCATCACCCCCGGCTCCGGAGCAGAGGGAATGCCGGCGAAGGTTGATTGGCCCACCAGGATCACCCAGGCCAGCAGCAGATTGGCCAGCACGCCGGCGCTGATCACCAGCACCTGCTGGCGAATCGGTCGGTTGCGCAGCAGATCAGGATCATCGTCCGGAATCGTGCTGTTTTCATCATCGTCGGGGAATGACACGAACCCACCGAGTGGCAAAAGGCGCAGTGCATAGGTGACCCCCTTGCGTTCGTGCTTGATCAAGGCTGGTCCGAACCCCACGGAGAAACCGTTGACGCGGATGCCCTGCCCGACGGCGGCCAGGAAATGGCCCGCTTCGTGGATCACCACCAGCAGCCCCAGGGCTAGTAGTGCAGCAAGAACGTTCACGCTGTCGTTATCAGGATCGTCATTCTGGCTGGAGACGGTCGGCACCGAAGTAGGGCGCCAAAGCTTCTGGAAGAAGCACGCTGCCATCGGCTTGTTGGCCGTTTTCCAGTACGGCCGCCATTGTGCGGCCGATGGCCAGGCCACTGCCATTGAGGGTGTGCACAAGGCGTGTGGCCTTGCCCTCTTTGGTGCGGATCGAGGAGCGGCGAGCCTGGAAGTCGCCGCAAACACTGCAGCTTGAGATCTCGCGGTAGGCCCCTGCCCCGGCAAGCCAGACCTCCAGGTCGTAGGTGCGCGCAGCGGAGAAGCCGATATCGCCGGTGCAGAGGTCAAGCACCCGATAGGGCAAATCCAGGGCCTGGAGCACCGCTTCGGCATCGGCGGTGATCTGCGCGTGGGCCTGGTCTGATTGATCGGGATGGCTGAACCAATACAACTCCACTTTGTTGAACTGGTGCAGGCGGATCAGCCCACGCGTGTCCCGGCCGTAGCTACCGGCCTCTCGGCGGAAACAGGGGCTGTAGGCCACGTAGCGGACAGGGAGTAGATCAGCCGGAATGATTTCGTCGCGATGGAGCGAGGTCACCGGAACTTCGGCGGTGGGTGTCAGCCAGAGGTCGTCGTCGGCGCAGCGGAAACTTTCTTCGGCGAATTTGGGTAGCTGACCCGATCCCTGCAGGCTGGCGCTATTCACGAGCACCGGCGGCAGCACTTCCTTGTACCCCTTGCTGCAGTGCAGGTCGAGCATGAAATTGATCAGTGCCCGCTCGAGCCTTGCGCCCTGGCCCATCAGGGTGACGAAGCGACTCTGGGCGATCCGCACAGAGCGCTCTGTCTCGAGCAGGCCAAGTCGATCGGCGATCTGCCAATGCTCCTCAAGGCCCTCGGCTTTGCGGGGCTCACCCCAGCGACGCACTTCCTTGTTATCGGCTTCGCTCCGTCCCTCTGGACAGTCAACAGACGGCAGGTTCGGGAAGCTCAGGAGTTGCTCGCGCAGCTTTGAGGACAGCTGTTTCTCCTCCTCCTCGAGTACGGCAACCTGCTGCTTGATGGTGTTGCCCCTGTGGCGCAACTCGGCGACTTCACTGCCCTTCGGGTCAGCACCACCTTTGATCTTCAAGCCAACCTGTTTGCCAACAGTGTTGCCTTCTGCTTGAAGGGAGCTTCGTCGTTCCTCGAGATCACGTTGCTGGTTGGCGATCAACTGCAGGCCGGTGAGGTCGACATCCAACCCTCTGCGCCCAAGTTGTTGGGCAATGAAATCGGGGTTGTCACGCACCAGGCGCTGATCAAGCACGGCGGTTTGGATCGCGGCGCCGGCAGCCTAGGCGCTGGTGCTTAGAGCACCTGGCCAATCATCACGGCTGCGACGGCGGAGAACAGCGTGATTCCTAGGGCTGTGAGGGGGTTCTGGCCCTGAGCGACTGCGACGGTGGTAATCACACCGGCACCGAGACATGCGACAGCCAATTGGGTGGTGAGATCGCTGAATCGGTTCACGCCCGCTCCCTTTGTATTGAAGCGACGCTAAGGAGGGTGCAACGGCTTGCCCAGGTCCCAGCCAGGGCTCTTTACGCCGCGTCAGAGTTCTTCATTTGGCGTAATACGGGTGGAGGGCGAGTGGCTGCTGCTGGCGGCTCTGGCCCTGCCGCTGCTTGCCCAGCGCTTGAGAGCTTCTAGCTGCTCTCGGGCCGTGCGGGAGAGGGGGACCAACTGTGTGGCTGCCTTGATCAGATCGCTTTCGTTCAGTTCTCGGCGCTCGGCGAAGGCCAGGTGCATCGCTTCGATCACTGTTTGTTCCAATTCGGCCCCTGAATAGCCCTCGGTTCGCCCCACGACGGTTCCTAGGGGAAGGGAAATGCCCGGTCGCCGCCTTGTCACGTGCAGCGAAAGGATGCTCTCCCGTTCCGCTGGGGCAGGCAGATCGAGCAGGAAGATCTCATCGAACCGCCCCTTGCGCAGTAGTTCTGCCGGTAGGCGATCGACGGCATTGGCCGTCGCTACTACAAACACTGCGGAGCGTTTTTCTGCCATCCAGGTGAGCACGGTGGCCAGCACGCGCTGACTGGTGCCGCCGTCGCTGCGGGCATCCCCTCCAAATCCTTTGTCGATCTCATCAATCCAAAGCACGCACGGGGCCATCGCCTCGGCTCGTTGGATCGTTTCCCGGGTGCGCGCCTCACTGGCTCCCACCAGACCTGCGAACAGACGCCCCACATCCAGACGCAGCAGCGGCATCGACCAGCTATGGGCGACAGCCCTGGCGGTCAGCGATTTTCCAGTGCCCTGGGGCCCCACCAACAGCACGCCCCGGGGTAGGGGTAGGCCGAAGCTGCGTGCTTCATCGGAGAACGCCTGATGGCGCTGGTTTAGCCAATGTTTAAGCGCATCGAGCCCTCCAATGTCGGCTGGGTCCGCGTTGGTATGGCAATACTCGAGCACTTCACTGCGGGCGAGAGCACGCCGTTTTTCCTCCAGCACATCGGCCAGGTCATGGCGGCTGAGGGCGCCGCGTTGCGCCAGGGCTCTGGCTGCGACGTGGCGCACCCTCGCCTCGCTGAGGCCGCTGCAGGCATGGGTGAGTTCTTCCAGCACCTCTCCATCCAACGGGGTGCCACTCGCCTGGGCAATCGACTGGAGCAGTGGGCGGATCTCTTGCTCACGCGGTAGGGGAAGGTCCAGCAGGGTGATTGATTCCTCCAGTTCTTCTGGTGGAGACCAAGCACCGGAGCAGAGCACCAGGGTGTGGGGTTGTTCGCGCAGACGGGTGGTGAGGTTGCGCAGCATCCGCGCGACCCCAGGGTCCTCACAGAAGCGATGGAAGTCTTTAAGCAGGAGCAGCGTAGGGTTGCTGCTTTCTAGCTCCTGCAACCACTGGAGGATGGCCATCGGCTGACGAGCCCCCAGCCCATCATTGTTGAGCACTCCTCCGAGACCATCGATGAAGTTCCAGGTGGCGAGTCGACGATTGCCAAGGCGGGTCACGGCCTTGTTGAGCAGGGTCTCGACGCGCTCTTCTTCGGGACTTCGGATCCAGATCAGTGGGGTGCCAGCACGGATCAGCAGGTCGAGCTGATCACTCCAAAGCTCAAGCATTGCTGTTGTTCTCCCGAAGCTGTTGCAAGGACTTCCAGCGAGGATCAACTGGGTCTGAGGCCGTGGCCGTTGCGGTGGACTTCGCCGGTTTTGGAGGACCTGGGCAAGCGTCGCCGCAGCGATTGACGACAGAAAGCTGAAGGCTGAGCTGTTCAAACACCCAGCGTTCGGGTTCGAAGCTGCCACGGGGGTCGAGACTCTCGATCAGACCGTCCGGGCCGTCGGCATCCAGTTCTGCTCCGCTGAGTGCTTCGACCGACTGCCCATCTCCGAGCCAGATCAGTTCTTCCGTTTGAACAGTGAGTTGTTGGTTGAACTGGCCTAGGCAGCGATCGCAGCACAGGCTGATGATCGTGCTCAGAGACCCGCTGACCTCCAGCAGGTTGCCCCGATGCTCGGCCTTCACCTCGCCACGCACTGGGGTGAGGGAGGGGAGATCGTCGAGTTGACCTTCCACAGGCCAAACCCTGGCGGTCGCCAGGGTTTGGAGGTCTCGAAGCGGAACGGGCTCAAGCCCTGGAATCATTTGCTTCCACCACGAGGTTCGAAGGGAAGCCTTGATCCCCCCTGGCCACCCGCACCGGCGGTTGCGCCAGCTGTTTTCTTCTGCTTCATCTGGTCATCAAGGATCGTCTGAAGGTTGTCAGGAAGAGCCTCTCGGGTGAGCAGGAAGGTCTGACCTGCTTGGAAAATATTGGCGATCACCATGTAGAGCAGCACCCCCGCTGGCAGAGGGAAGAACAAGAACATGCCGGTGATCATCACAGGAGTGATTTTGTTCGCGGTGCTCTGTTGTGGATTGGCAGGCATCCCCATGCCAGACAGCAGCTGGGAGGCAAACAGGCTCAAGCCAAAGCCACCGACCAGAATGGCGATATCCCAGTTGACGGCTCCATCGGTGTAGAAGCCAACCTGGCCAAGAGCCTTAATAAACAGGAAGCCGCTGCGAGCGGCGATGCCTGGGATCTTGCCCTCGACAGTGGCATCACCAGGCGTGATGGCTTTGATCGTGCCGTCAGCGGCGACAGATACCACCCCATCCCCTTTGGTGACGGACCAATCAGGTTGGAATTTCTGGCCATCACTCACTCCGCTCAAGACCTGGCTGAAGCTTTCGCCCGTCTTGGTCTGCAGCTGAATCTTGGCGCTGTCGCCAGCTCCGAGTTTGGTCCCGCCAGGAAGGCTTCCGATCACGGGAACATGATCGGTTTCGGTAATGAAGATCGAGTGGCTTGCGGTGTTGAACGGTTTGGGTTCAACCGCAGCAATTTGATCTGCGGGAAGCACCTTCAGATTGAAGGTGTAAGGCACATCTGCAAACGGTGACCCCCGCAGGGTGGCGAACAGTGCGAACAGGATCGGCATCTGCACGAGCAGGGGGAGGCATCCCGCCAGGGGACTGCCGAACTCCTTCATCAGCTTCTGGAGCTCTTCCTGCTGTTTCTGGGGATTGTTGGCGAAGCGGGATTTGATATCGGCTTGCCGTTTCTGCATCACTGGCTGGGCGATGCGCATGCGTCGAGCACTGCGGATGGAGCCGGCACTGAGGGGAAACAGCGCCAGGCGGATCACAACAGTGAGCGCCACGATCGCCAGGCCGTAGCTGGGCACCAATCCATAGAAGAAATCGAGGATTGGAATCAGCAGGTTGTCGGAGATGTATCCGATCACGATGAAGGTCCTGAAGAGGGGTCAGAGAAGCACTGCCAGTGTGCAACAGGCAGGAGGAGGGTGGGGGATCAGGCAGCGAAGCCTTTGGACTCACTCTCGTCTTTGCTGGCTGAACGCTGGTCGATTCGCTCGAGGATGTAGGCCTCAGTGGCGCGGAAGTTGGGCACCGAGCGCATTTCCAGGCGGGAACCGTCAGAGAGCACCAGAACCATGTCGCCCCATGCTCCGAAGCCGCGGGGAACGCAACGCAATTCACGGATCTGGCTATAGACCACTTGACTGCGGTCTTTTCCCTTCCAGCCACCGCTCACGGAAACACGACGGCTGGTGATCTGGAAGCGCAACCACAGTGCGCGGACAATGGCTCCGACTGCGAATGGAATGCCGATCAGGGTTAGCCCAAGCAGCAGGTTGAAGATCAGATCGCCAATAGCAGGCCCACCTTCATAGAAGGTGTCTTCCTGAATGGTGGTTGTCATGGAAGCAGTCCCGCGTCTGTGAGCAATCTGTCGCATTCTTCCAGCAACGGAGCCCCCGATTCGACCGCTCCGGGCTTGATGCTGAGGAGAAGCCAGTGGCGTCCTAGCTCTGGTTTGGTCTCCAGCCGCTTGCGCAGGTGGCTGTGAAGTTGGCGGCGTAGACGGTTCCGCACAACGGAGCGTTTACTCACCTTGCTGCTGATCACCACACCGCATCGGCATCGACGGGATTGGGGGGAGGCTTTCTCGGCAGAGGCGATGAAGGGCCTCAGCAAGTTCGGCCTGGCATCGACAATCCGTAAAAGCATGTGTGTGCTGTTCAGACGTCGGCCGTCGCGATGCAAGCGATCAAAACAGCGATGGCCCCGCAGACGCATCGGTGTCGGCAGGACCATCGGTAAATGCTGAGCGAGGTGAGCCGTTGAATCAGACAGCCAGACGAGAGCGCCCGCGTTTGCGGCGGGTGCGGATCACACGACGACCAGTGTGGGTGCGCATGCGCACGCGGAACCCGGAAACGCGCTTGCGTTTGCGGCTGGTGCCACCGAGAGTTCGTTTCGTCATGATGGAATTTCGGCGCCCGGCCTGTCGTCAATTCGATAATTTATCAGTTGGGATGACCGCTCAGAAGCCGTTGGCTCCGCTGTTGTCGATGTCGATGCTCCAGCTTCCGAGGTAACCAGATACCGGCACGTCGCCAGGAGCTTGTGCCAAGGCATTGAATTGGAACATGCCGCCGCTGCTTGGGTTGAAGATTTTCATGACCACGGCATAGGTGCCCCCGGTGGGAACCGGCACGTCTGGGAAGACCTCGATGGCCGTTTGCTTTTCGTTCACTTCAAACACCGCGGGCAGAGTCTCCTCGCATTGGCTCCTGGAGAGCATTCCCCCCAGCTTCATCTTGCAGAGTTTGAGCCCTGAAGGCTTGATCTTGGCGTCGAAATAATCCGGCACCGTGATGGTCAGTTTCAGAATTGCATTTTTGCGGTCCTTGGGGCGGAGCATCAGGTAGTACCTGGCCCTGTCGAGTGGGCGGGTGGAGCTTTGCCAGTAATAGAGCTTCTTGTAGTCCTTGTTGTCCTCCCAGCGAAACTCCAGCAGTGCAGGGGTGGCCTGGGCCTGCACTTCGCTGGGAGGCAGGGTTGGGATGAGGGATGCTGCCCCCAGTAATCCGGTCAGGGTGACCCTTCCGACCATGCCGCCGGTGAGACCGAACCGACGCAGTCTCTGGACACAGGAGTTAGGGGTGGGATCAGACATCTCGTGAAGACGATGGCATCGGCCATCGGCATGACTTGTGTCCTGATTGTCTTGGAGAGTGAGGAAGATCGGAAGAGCCTGGGCCGGCGTTCGAGCTGTCAGTTGTAACCAGATCTGTCTGGCCGCAGCCGAGAGGCCTCGCCAAGGTAGGCATGACAAGGGCTTTGCTCGGCTGGCAGCCAAACGTGGGCGAGGAGCCGGATGCAGCGTTTGAGGTCGCCTTGAACAGCCATTTGTTGGCAATCGAGCAGTGCCACCTCGTCCCATCCCTGCTGGCGTCGGGCAATCGCTGCTGGAAAACAGGCATCGAGATCGGTGGTGACCGAAAACGTCACCGACACAATTCGGTCCGCTTCCAGGGCGTTCCGCTCGACGAGGCAGGTGACCAACTCATGCACGGCCACTTCGATGGCCTCGACGCTGTTGTCACCACAGGTTGTGGCCCCCCGCAATCCCCGTAGGGCCAGTCCGTTGGCGATCGAAGGGCGGGTCATGGGCGATAGAGCCAGAGGGCCTGGCCGCAATGGGACAGCTCTGTCTCAAGCATGTCGCTCAGCCTGTTGACCAGGCTGCTACCTGGCAGTCGGGCCAGCAGCTGTTTCTTTGGTTTGCCAAGGGTGACAGGCTTGCAGTTCTCGTCCAGATCGGCCAATTCCACGGCGAGAGCACGAGCGCGTTCCTCATCGCCCAGTTCATCCACAAGGCCAAGCTCTTTTGCCTGGGCTCCACTGAAAACTCTGCCATCAGCGAACTGACGCACTGCTTCGGTACTGAGCCCCCGGCCTGTCGCAACCGCCTCCACGAATTGGTCATAGCTGCTGTCGATTAAGGCCTGCAGCAACTCCCTTTCCTCCGCCGTCAAGGCTCGGTCAGGGGAGAGGATGTCCTTGTAGGTACCACTCTTGACCGTTTCAAACCGGACCCCGATCCGCTCGAGCAGTTTGGAGAGGTTGTTACCCCGCAGAATCACGCCGATGGATCCGGTGATCGTGCCCGGGTTGGAAACGATTTTCTCGGCTGCGACGCCGACATACACCCCGCCCGAAGCGGAGATGTTGCCAAAACTGGCCACCACATGGCAGCCCTTGTCGCGCAGTCGCAATAAGGCCGCATGGATCTCCTGACTGTCACCGACGGTGCCGCCGGGACTGTCGATGCGGAGTAGCAGAGCCGGGAATTCCCGTTGCTCCACCTCCCGTAGTGCCTTGAGAACCCGTTTGCGGGTGGGTGACGCAATCGCCCCTTCGATGGTGATGCGTGCCATCCGTCGCCGGGATTTGCGGCGCCAGGGCCAGACCATATTCGTCAGTCGTTATCGATCAGATCTTAAAAAGGAGCCTGTGATCTGCCGCCATGGTGTCGATTCGCCTCGGGCTGCTGATGGTGTTGCCCTTCGCGCTCTGGGGAACAGCCATGGCGGCGATGGCTCCATTGCTCGAATCCGGTGGCCCGGAGTTGGTGGCGGCTTTGCGCCTGGTGCCGGCGGGTATTGCCCTGCTTCTGGCGCTGCCAGCGTTGGGTGCGTCATGGAGGATTGCACCTCAGGACCGGATCTGGTTCGTTGTGTTCACGCTGATTGATGCCACTCTGTTCCAGTTCTGTTTGGCCCGAGGGTTGCGGGAAACAGGCGCCGGCCTTGGCTCTGTTCTGATCGACTCCCAGCCCCTGATGGTGGCGCTTCTGGCCCGAAGCCTGTTCGCCGAAGCGATCAATCCGGTGGGTTGGTTCGGTTTGATGCTGGGCCTGGCGGGGATTGTTTGCCTTGGGGTTCCCACCGATCTGCTGCGTCACTGGTGGCTGCTGGGAGACGCCGTTCCCTTCTCTGGTCTTTGGGAGGGCGGTACTGCCTGGATGCTGGCCGCGGCAGTGGCCATGGCTTTGGGGACGGTCATCAGTCGCTATGCCTGTAGCGCCAGTCATCCCGTCAGTGTGACCGGGTGGCACATGGTGTTGGGTGGACTGCCCTTGCTGGTTTGGCATCTTGCGGATCCGGCCTATCCCCTTGTCCCTGAATGGGGCTCAGGCCAGTGGTTCTTGATGGCCTACGCCAGCCTGCTGGGCAGTGCTGTGGCCTACGGATTGTTCTTCTGGTTTGCCACCCATCGTGAACTCACCGCTTTCTCCAGCCTCGGATTCCTCACCCCGCTGTTTGCGCTTGCCTCCGGGGGTGTGTGGCTGGCTGAAAGGTTGGCGCCGCTGCAATGGGTCGGTGTTGTGTTGGTCCTGCTCTCTGTGGTGCTCGTGAGCATGCGTCGGCGCTGGTGGGAGCACGGGCCCTCGGCGGTGATTGGAGCAGCCGGAGGGTCTGGAGGATGACCAGCAAGGAGAGATCGTGCCGCCCGATGGATCTGGTCTTAGTCAGTACACCGATCGGTTACCTCGGCAGTGGTCGAGGTGGTGGCGTGGAGCTCACTTTGGCGTCTTTGGTGCGTGGCCTTCTGGAGCGGGGGCACCGCTTGACTTTGGTGGCAGGGCAGGGTTCCGCCCCCCCCGTTGTCGATCAGGACCTTCGCCTTGAGTCCGTGGTTGGCGTAGATCAGCCGAGCTGGCAGCACCTTGAGCGCCAAGCAGCTGTGGTGATTCCCCCTGATGGTCTGCTGCCGCGACTGTGGCAGAGGGCCTTAGCCCTGGGGCATGAGGCGGATGCAGTGCTGAATTTCGGCTACGACTGGCTGCCGCTCTGGCTCACTCCGCAGGTGCCTCAGGCTCTCTTTCACTTGGTGAGCATGGGATCAGTGTCCACAGTGATGGACGAGCAGATTGCTGCTCTCGCCTGCTGGGATCAGCGTCGTCTCGCCTTTCATACCCAGGCCCAAGCATCAGATTTTTCATTGCCCGCCCCCCCCAGAGTGGTCGGCAATGGTTTCGATCTCAGCGCTTATCAATTCCAATCCGGTGCCGATGGCCCACTCGGTTGGGCTGGTCGGGTTGCTCCCGAAAAAGGTCTTGAGGATGCGGCTGCCGTAGCCGCAGCGTTGGGTGAGCCGCTGTGGGTCTGGGGGATGCGTGAAGACGAGGCCTACGCCAAGCGCGTTGAGGCCGGGGTCCCACCAGGCACCATTCATTGGCGTGGCTTCCTTCCCACCGACGCCTTGCAGAAAGAGCTTGGGTGCTGCAGGGCTTTGATCAATACACCGAAATGGAATGAGGCCTACGGCAATGTGGTGGTGGAAGCCATGGCCTGCGGTGTGCCTGTGGTGGCCTACAACCGCGGTGGACCTGGTGAACTCGTTCAGCATGGTCTGACCGGCCTACTGGTTCCGCCCGATGACGTGGATGCGCTTCGGCAGGCAACCGTGCGTGCAGCCAGCCTTGAGCGTCTTGCCTGCCGACGCTGGGTCGAGACCCATGCCAGTCAGGACGTCTTCGCTGAGCGTGTGGAGGCCTGGATCAGGGCAGGTCTAGAGACCGAGGATGGCAGCATCTCCTGATGACCAGCTCCCCTGAGGCCGTGGCCACCGTCGCTTCCCCCCATCTGACGCCGCGTCAGCGACGTCGCGGGCTGCTGTTGGTGCTTGTTGTTGGTCTGTTGATCTGCTTCTGGCAGCTCGGAGGCAATGGCTTGGTGGATGAAACTCCACCATTATTTGCGGCGGCTGGACGGGCGATGGCTCGCACCGGTGATTGGCTCACTCCCCGTGTCAATGGACTGCCTCGCTATGACAAGCCTCCCCTCGTGTATTGGTTGATGGGATTGGGGTACTCCCTCCCAGGCCAGTCGGAGTGGGATCCCTTAGGGACTTGGGCCGGTCGTTTGCCGTCCGCTCTCGGCACGCTGGGCACGTTGCTGATGCTGGCTGACACGTTGCTGCGCTTTCCGCAGAGCAACGATTTCACCCCACGTCGCACAGCCCTTGCGGCCGCCCTTGCCTTCGTTCTTTCACCTCTGGTGTTGCTTTGGAGCCGCACCGCCGTCAGTGATGGGTTGCTATCGGGCACTCTTGCCATCAGCCTTCTCTGTCAATGGCGCTGTCATGCCTCGGGAGGGCGTCGGTGGTGGCTCGCCTGGATTGTGCTCGGCCTAGCCGTGCTGACGAAGGGCCCTGTGGCCGTGGTGCTCAGCGGTATCTCACTGGTGTTGTTTGGGCTGGCCCGCCGCAATCTCGGAGCACTTTGGTGTGAGCTCCGTCCATTACCGGGTCTCGCAATCACTGCCCTGATCAGCCTCCCTTGGTATGCCCTGGAGTTGCTTGTGGAGGGCCAGCCGTTCTGGGACAGCTTTTTTGGATACCACAATTTTCAGCGGTTCACCTCTGTGGTGAACAGTCATCTGCAGCCCTGGTGGTTTTTTGTTCCGGTGCTGCTGATCGCCGCATTGCCGTTCACCCCCCTCGTGCTGCTTGGCCTCACTCAGGTGGTGCAGGGGCTGGTGCGTCGACGCCCACCTTCGACACCTGATCAGAGCCTCCAGATGTTCGCGGCCTGCTGGTTGCTGGCGGTGTTCCTGTTGTTCACCACTGCCGCCACCAAGCTGCCGAGTTATTGGCTGCCGGCCACTCCTGCTGCAGGCTTGTTGATCGCCCTGGCTCTGCTCCCGGATCCCAGTCGATCGCGTCGTGCCCAGAGCTGGTGCTGGCTGGGATCGGTGCTCCTGGCCTTGGTGTTGGCGGCGGGGCTTTGGGGTGCAGGTCTCTGGGTGCCCCTCATCGATGATCCGGAGATGCCTACCCTCCCCGCTGAGCTGCTGGCCAGCGGCTTCGTTCTGAGGGCTGCGGTGTGCCTCAGTGTCGCTGTGGTGCTTGGTGCCTGGCTGTGGTGGCGCCCCCAGCCTGGAAGGCTGTTGGCCATGCAGGGGCCCCTGGTGGTATTTCAGCTTGTGGCTTTGGTCCCAATGATGCTGTTGGGAGACAGGGTGCGACAGGTCCCCGTTCGCCAGGTGGCCGAAGCGATCGTGCGCGAACGTCAATCCGTCGGTGTGGAACCACTGGCGATGGTTGGAGCCATGAAGCCATCGCTGCACTTTTATACCGATCAGGTGGTGATTTATGAGGGGATTTCTGAGGCGGCCTTGGTCAATGTCGTTGATCGATTCCGCTCCGAGATGTCCCGTCGCGGTTTTCGCGGCTCGAGTGTGGAAGAGCAGCCCACAGCCCTTGTGGTGATCGATGGTCGGACGAGTGAGTCGGAGCATTGGCAGGCACTGCAACCGCAGAAGCTGGCGAGCCATGGCATTTATCGGCTCTGGCGAGTGGATCGCCGCCGTCTGGAGGCCCGAGCCAGGCAGTTGCGTCAGCAAGGCGTGACCCCTGACTGGCGGGAGCCCAGACCTGAGCGCTACTGAGAGTCCGTCGGGGTGATGGCTGCCAGTTCGCTTCGTCTGCAGAAGCCGCAATGGCCCCAGAGGGCCATCTCACCTGCTGGCGAGGGGCGCCCGCAGCGGGGACAGGTCTCCATGCCGTGGACATCAATGCGGCTGGGATGACGGGCCCAGACTGCTGCTTCGCTTTCCAGGTATGGTCTTGGCTGGCTGTGGTGCTGTTGGATGCGGAGATCCTTAATGGCATGGCCTGCAGCCCGCAGGGAGGCCAGCAGCTGGGGTCGGCTATAGAGCAGGGCTTGGCGCCATTGCGGGTGGCTGGCTCCCACGATCAGAACGTCGCCCTGAAGATTGAGCGGCCGGCAATGGGGCGCCAGTTGTGCGCCAGCCAATTTGGACCAGTCTTGCCAGATGGCCGCCAGTGAGCCGTCACGTCGCCACTGGCTTCGCAATCTCTCCAGGCAGGCGCTGAGGGACTGGGCCGGGGCGGGCGGCGGTGGTTGCAGCAGTTCCCCTTTGCCGAAAGGGCGACGCTGGGATTTTGGGGCCCGTGCCATCGCCGTTGCCGTCCTGGTCCGTGCTGTGGTTTGTGGATCGTAGGTGGGATGACGTGGCTGTCTCGCTAGCCTCCAGCTGCTGCCCTTCTGTGCTGACCTCCACCCATGGGTTTCTTCGATCGGCTGAGCCGCTTGGTCCGTTCCAATGCCAATGCTGCGGTGAGCAGCATGGAAGACCCGGTCAAGATCCTCGACCAGTCCGTCGTTGACATGCAGGCGGATCTGGTCAAGTTGCGCCAGGCCGTGGCAATGGCGATCGCCAGCCAGAAGCGACTCCGCAATCAGGCTGAACAGTCTGAGGCTCAGGCCCGCACCTGGTACGAGCGTGCTGAATTGGCGCTGAAGAAGGGTGAGGATGACCTGGCACGGGAAGCACTGACCCGTCGCAAGACGTTCCAGGAGACAGCGACCTCTTTGTCATCTCAGGTGAAGGGCCAGGACGCTCAGGTGGAGACCCTCAAGAAGAGCCTGGTCGCACTTGAAGGCAAGATCGCCGAGGCCCGAACCAAGAAAGACATGCTCAAGGCTCGTGCCCAGGCGGCGCAGGCCCAGCAGCAGCTCCAGAACGCCGTCGGCACCCTCGGCACCAACTCCGCCATGGCGGCTTTCGAGCGCATGGAAGACAAGGTGGAGGCGATGGAGGCCAGCAGCCAGGCGGCTGCAGAACTGGCTGGTGCTGACCTCGAAAGTCAGTTCATGGCCCTGGAAGGCGGTAACGATGTGGACGACGAATTGGCCAGCCTGCGCCAGCAGCTTGCCGGCGGTCCTGAGGCCGTGGCTTTGCCCGCCGGAGAGGCGCCAGAGGTCAAGCCAGTGAAGGTGTCTGAGGTGGATGCCGACCTTGAAGAACTGAAGAAATCGATCGACAAACTCTGAACCTCAGCCTTGATCTCTGCCCAACCCCCCGCCTTGATTCATAGGATCGGGGGGCGTTTTACAAGCTGCAGTGGGCCAAGCCGTGTCTGACTACACCGATGCAACGTTCGCTTCAGAGGTGTTGCAGGCAACATCCACTGTGTTGGTGGATTTTTGGGCTCCCTGGTGCGGCCCATGCCGCCTGATGGCTCCCCTGATGGACTGGGCTGCTGAGACCTATGCCGACAGGTTGCTAGTCGGCAAGATGGAGGTGGATAGCAATCCCGTCACCCGAGACGCTTATCAGGTGCAGGGCATTCCCAGTCTGATCCTTTTCCGTGATGGCAAGGAAGTTGCCCGTCAGGAGGGAGCGATTGCCAAGCCCCAACTGCAGGCCTTCCTGGATGCTCACCTCTAAACGACT
>Ga0189288_10281_pt1 | contig 25193 bp, 24 predicted proteins | sample UW105minimetaG_FD_130316 | JGI IMG/M metagenome (GOLD analysis project Ga0189288, IMG submission 130316) | Marine microbial communities from the Costa Rica Dome - UW105 mini metaG | ecosystem: Environmental > Aquatic > Marine > Oceanic > Photic zone | place: Costa Rica: the Eastern Pacific... | reverse complement strand
TTCGGCAGGTTGAAGGATTGGCGGCGTGTCGCAACTCGATACGACAGATGCCCGAAGGTCTTCCTGTCCGCCATCGCCCTCGCAGCTCTCGTTATTTACTGGCTATGAGTCCTGACCCTAGGCACTTTGTCTCAGGACGGGGTGAATGCGGCGCTGGATGAAAGCGCAACGGTGCGATTGGAGGCACTTGTGTCAATTGTCGATCGCCCGGCCATTGCGGTCACTGACACCGAGATGGCCGATGGGAGCATGCGGCAGAGCATGGATGTCAACAATCCGGAATTCGGGCGTTTTGCCGCTTTGGCCAGTCTGGCGCTACCTGATTTGGAAACGAAGGTCTTTCCCGCGGTTGGGCGGATTGATGGAGCTGGTGTGCATCTGGGAACCGGGTTTGTGGTCGCGCCGGGTCTGATTATGACAAACCGACATGTGTTGGAAGAAATTGCCGCGCCATTGCCCAAGGCAACGGCGCCTGTGCGGTGGCAAATCACGCGGGATGCGACCATCGACTTTTCTCCCTTTGGCCACGATCCAAAACGGAGATTTGTGATTGAAGAGGTGGTCTTTGCGGGCGCTGATCCGATCCGGCTGTGGCCGGTGAGTTTTGACAAACTTGATTTGGCCCTCCTGAAAGTGCAGACGCAGAATGCTGATGGCACGCCGCTTCCAGATCCAATTGAGCTTGCGCGGGATGCGTCGTGGCGTACCGGAGTCCCAAGCGTCTACGTTCTTTGGTATCCTGCACCACCCGGTTTTATCCCGCGGGACGAACATGGCCGTTTTCGTCAGGATGTGCTCGAACGGTTGCGCACTCTGTTTCAGCTTAATTACCGGCGCAAGTATTTCAGCCCTGGGAGTATCACCGGCCAAAGCCATACTTGGGTCTTTGACCATGATGCCACGTCGTTGGGCGGTAATTCCGGCTCGCCTACAGGGATATTGGGTGGCAACTTGCAGGCTGTTGGGCTGCATTTTGCAGGCGATTGGTTGCGAGCGAACTATGCGCATGACCTGAGCGTGGTGCTCCAAAATGAGCCAGGTTTGGCGGCGCTGTTGCCGTAACAGGTTGCCGATTTAGAGTGCCGAGACGGCCGGGGTGCCAGTTACCGGGTCTGCATAGACGCGGGCATCAATACCGTACACTGCCGAAAGCATGTCTTCGGTAATGATGTCAGTGGGTTTGCCTACGGCACAGACTTGAGCGTCTTTCATCACCACTAAGTCGGTTGCGTAACGTGCTGCCTGTGTAATGTCATGCAAGACGGCGACAACCGTTTTGCCTTGCTCATGCAGTGTCGCCATCAAATCCAGAACTTCATACTGATAGCGAATGTCCAGAAAGCTGGTTGGCTCATCAAACAGGACATATGGCGTGTCTTGCGCGATGCACATGGCCACAAAGGCGCGTTGTCTTTGTCCTCCCGAGAGCGCGCTGACCAGTTTGTCTTTGAGCGGCGACAGGTCGACAATTTCCAAAGCGGCCTCCACGCGCAACCGATCCTCTCTGGAGCGCAAGCCCAGCAAGTTCTGGTAAGGTGCGCGTCCGTAGCCAACCAATTGTTCTACTGTGATGCCGGGGGGGACAACTGGGTGCTGCGGTAGGAGGGATATTTGTCTGGCGACCATTTTGCTGCGCTGCTGTGTGACGTCTTTGGAGTCTATCAGAACCCGCCCACCACGCGGATGCAGCTCGCGCGATATGGTTTTGAGCAAAGTGGATTTGCCGCAGCCGTTTGGACCAATCAGAACAGTAAGGCTGTCACGCGCGATCTGCAGGGAAACGTCTTTGAGCTTAAAGCCGTCATAGCCGGACTGAATGCTCTTGAGATCAATGCTCATTCGCGGACCTCTGATCTATTGGATAGGAGAAGGAAAACTGGATAGGAGAAGGAAAACAAAAAACGGCGCGCCGAACATGGCGGTTAGAATGCCAGCCGACACTTCCAGTGGGGCAAACAAAGCGCGTCCGGCAGCGTCAGCAACCATTGCCAGGATTGCGCCCACGAGCATGGCAACTGGGAGTAGGCCGCGATGTGTGCCACCGACCATTTGGCGTGCGATGTGCGGTGCCATCAGACCCACAAACCCAAGCACGCCAACAACACTGACGGAAATTGCCGCAAGCAATGTTGCCAAAGCCAAAAGAGCCAGTCGCTCGCGCCGCACATTTAATCCCAAGCTGGTGGCTTGGGCGGTGCCAAGGCGGATCAGGTCAAGGCGATAAGAATAAAGAAGTGTGATTGCGGATAGCCCTACAAGGAGGGGCCAAACCGCATTGAGGTGCGCCCAACCGCGACTCCACAGGGAACCTGTCATCCAGACCAAAGGTGCAGAGACCTCATACAGCTCTGACGTGGCAAGAATGAAATCCACGGCTGCGTCGCAGGCCATGCCAATCGCAATGCCAACCAAGGCCAATCGGGCAGGAGACACCGGGGCAAATTCTGCGACGGAAAATATTGCAGCCGCTGCCAAAATTCCGCCACAGGCAGCTACGACAGGTAGCCAGTTTAGGTCCAATGTCGGTGCAAAGATAAATGTGAGCAGCACGCCCAGGGCGGCGCCCGAGTTGATCCCGATGATTTTGGGGCTGGCGAGGGGGTTGCGTAAGAGGGCCTGCACGATAGCGCCGGAAAGGGCGAGGCTGCTGCCTGTGCAAAACGCAAGCAGGCTGCGTGGCAAACGGGATTTGTTGATGATGAAGCCTTGTTTGGGGCCGTCCAGATCAAACAGTGTGTTGATGATCGTGGTAATTGGGATGCGGACAGCCCCTGCAGCGAGGCTCCAGAGGAATACGGCTATGGCTGCAAAGGTCAGGCCCAATAGGGTCCATATGAGCCGGGTTGAGCTGGCGTGTCTCATGAGACATCTCGCGCAAAGATGGTGTGCCACAAGAACCAAGGCGCGCCCATCAGGGCTGCGACGACGCCGATCGGGGCTTCGATTGGTGCGGTTAAGGTTTTGGAGAGGCCGTCGGCAACCAGCATCAGCGCCGCGCCTAGCAATGCTGTCGTCGGGACCAAAACGCGATGATCTCCGCCAAAGAGGAACTTTGCGAGGTGGGGGACGATCAGGCCAGCAAACGCAATCGGACCAGCTACGGTAACACTGGCTCCCGCAAGAGCCGCCGCAACAACTGTTCCCAACAGCAGCGTGATGCGGGGATCAGCGCCCAGGCCACGCGCGGAGGCTTGTCCCAGCGCCATGAGGTTGAACCTTTGGGCCATGACGAGGGAGGCCAAGAAGCCCGGGACGGCCCAGACAGCGAGACGTTTGGTTTCGGACCAGCGGATGTCGGTGATGTCGCCGACGGTCCAGCGGATCACCGAGCGGGCAATGTCATCGTCCAGCGTGTAAGTGAAGCGCACCATGGCGTAGGAAAACGCTCCAACAGCAACGCCGCCTAACACAAGTCGGAGCGAGTCAATTTTGCCGCCGAAGCCGCCGGAAATTGCAAAAGTTACCACACCGGCGGTTAGGGCTCCGGTCAAAGCGTAAAAGTCCAGCGGCAGGTCTATGGTGTTGGGAAGAACCACGCCCAACGTCAGGCCAAGCGCTGCGCCCTGATTGATCCCAAGGATGGCAGGGGAGGCCAGTGGGTTTCGGGTAATGGCTTGCAGAACAAGGCCAGCCATACCCAGATTCACGCCCAAGAGCGCAGCCGCGCAGGTGCGCGGCATGCGAATGTCAAAGAGGACAGTCCGCGCCAGCCCGTCCGGGCGAAAGATGTCTGCCAGCCCGACATCTGTTCTTCCACCCGTGGCGAGCGAAAACAAAGTGCCGCAAGCGATTGCCAGCGTCAGGCACACGATGGAGATTTTGAGCGGCACGCTGCCGGGTTGCCCCCTTAGAGCCGTCACTTTTTCATGATCTCTACAATATCGGCTGCAGTCTTCTCTGCCGCCAACATGCCGCGCAGGCGAGACCAGTTGTGAGCGGTGACGTTGTAGACCTTTTCAGACTTAACCGCTGTCAAATCTTCAAAGAGCGTTTCGCCTTTCCAGCTGTCGACTTGGCTTGGGTTTGCGTAGGCCCCAAAGATCAGGATGTCTGGGTTCACTTCGGAGAGTTGTTCCAGCGTGGTCGGGACATAGACCTTTTCGTAGACGTCGCCTTCGGCTGGCTTCATTGCGCTGCCAAAGCCAAACATCTCCAAAAGGGAGCCGTTGTAGCTCACTGGCGCGTGTAGCCACAGACCGGTGGCATTGGTCACACCAAATTGAGCGGACAGGCCTTCAGACAGGGGGGTAATCTGGGTGACGTACGCGTCCATCGTGGCTTTGTGCTGAGCGATGCGCGCGTCCATTTCGTCCTTTTTGCCTATGGCTTCGCCAATCACGGCCATTTGGGCAACGGAGTCGTGGTAATCGCCACCCAGGCTGTCCAGAACAATGGTTGGGGCGATCTCAGACAGGGTGTCGTAGGCTGCGGAATGACGTGTCTTGTCCGCGATGATTAGGTCGGGCGCCAGCGATGCGATCACCTCTAGGCTAGGCGTTTTTCGGGTGCCGACAGAGACCCATTCATCGCCAATAATGTCTGTGTAGGCGGGGATCACGCGGTCACGTTTGTTGTCGTCTGCAATGCCCACCGGAGCAACGCCAACGGATGCCAGCGCATCAATGAAGCTGAATTCCAGCACCACGATCCGTTTGACATTGTCAGGCACGTCGGTGGTGCCTGCTTCATGGGTGATTTCTCCGGCGGAGAGGGGCGTTGTGGCGAGCGCAGCGCACAGGCCAAACACAGCAAAAATATTGCGCTTCATCTGATCCTCGAAACTGAGTTGGATGGCTTGCGCAAAGGCTGGCTGGTGCGGGCATTTAGACGGTTTGGAGAGGTGCGCGCAAGAGCTGCAATTCCTTTTCAAATAATGACTTGTGCTGAAATCGAGGGAAGATGTGTTGAAAGTGACTTCGCATTGGATTTTGCGGGTGGTCTTGCTTTGGTGCGGTCTGCTTTCGGTCTAGTTTTGCACTGTGGACAATGCTCGGAGGCAGTGACTGAGCGGTGTGTTGGGCGGAAGGGCGCAATAGCCCTCTGATTTCTGTGCTGCGGAGGGGGAAGGGCCGCCGCCAACCAAAACCAAAAGAAACTCGTCTATGGACGGAAGGAACGTGTCCGCTTTTTCTATAACCGCATCTACCGAGGCCTCTTCTAAAGCCGTGAATACCGGAAGGGAGATCTCGTCACTGGCGCCATTGGGGAACTCAAACAGGAGTTGGCGTACACCCCACACCGGGCGATTGAAGAAGTAGTTACCGAAATCCTGCGCAACGCGGTGATGTTGAATAGTCAATTCGCTGGATTTTACGTTGCCGGTTCGTGTGGAGGTGTAGATATTCCGCATTTTCTCGTAGATTTCTGGCCAGCGATCTGCCGCAACCGTCGCGCTGACCGAGATGATGGCCCGGTTCTTTCCCATAGGGATATAGTCGGAGCGGGGGGCGTAGGCTGCGCGCATGTCCTGACGCAGGATGCGAAACATTTCGGAGCCTTGATTGGCCCCGATGTAATCCACCAAGAGATTGGCGCCAACCACGGCCTCCGCATTCTCAAAGTTCGCCGCCTTGACCAACAGGATAAGGGTTTCTGACGCATTTGGGTCTGTGAAATGAATGATCCCCTTCGGGAGGGCGAATGCGGTTTGGTCTTCGCCGCTGAGGATCGAGGCCCATCGCTCAAATGTCGTTCCCAGTGTCACGGGTGCACTGGGGAGTTTTTTGACCAGCTTGTGGGCGCGGCGTTCAACCTCCGCATCGCCAGACCGCAGAATAACCTGCTCGGGGCGACCAAAGCGAATTTCGTTCTGGTATGCGCCAAGGTCTTGAGACGCTGTTGGGAAGTCGAGAAAAAACGCAACCTCGTTCAAGATGTCGTTGGGCCTGCGGGTCTTGCTGGAAAGGTTGAGGCGCAAGCCTTCCAGTTCCCGCGCATACCATGCCTTGGTGTAGTTTGGTTCCAGCAGTGTGTTTTCCAGATGGACGAGTGTTTCTGGGAATACTTCATTTGGGGCGGTGACAGTCAGGAGCAACTTGTTGCCATTGGTCGCAACGGTTTGGGAAATACCTTTGAGACGCAGATAATCGTATATTTCGGGGGCAGAACGGGTTTGGGTGCCGCCAAAGGCTGTGCTTGAGAGCGCCGCTTTGAGTTGTGTGATACGCCTTTGATCCGGTTGGCTTATGTCCCATACCAGAGTGATGGCAGACAGCCCGTTGCGGAGCGGAACAAGATACATGAGGCGGGTGTCTTTGTTGGTCGCTATGAGGTCCGCACTGGCTTGAGACGCGGGAAGCAAAGACAGGCAAGCCACAAATGCAGCGGCCAAATGTATCGCTATTTTGCGCATATCAATCTACCTTTTTTGCCAAAACAACGGCCGTTGCGGACGGGCGCATTGTGGTGTTGATGAAATCGCGCACCTTTTGATCTGAGGTTTCATTGAGCATCTCCTCGAGCACGGTAGGAGTAACAGGAGGGAAACCATCTGCAGCCACATTTTGTAGGAAGAACAGGAAAGACCGAGGGTTGCGAGTGGCGGCGCGCGCGTTCACGATCGCTTTCTTTCGAGCTTCTTGGATTTCTTCTGCTGTGATTGGGTCATTCAGAAGGGTTGCCATGGTTTTAACGAGATTTGCGTGGGCGGCGGCCAAGCTAAATCCGGGCATAAGTTGCACGTCGATCGTCAGTTCCAGATCCGCGTTTTTCGCAAAGTACCAATCAATATTGTTGCTGAGGAATCTGAGGTCTCCAAAGTAGAGAGCCTTCTGCAAGCGCGCGTTCAGGATATCCACGGCAATAAAAAACGTGCCCTGCATGTCAATGCTGGTCTGTTGATCTGTAAAGTCGACGAACTTTGCGTAGACCAGCGTATCGCGGGGGAGCGCACTCGATTCAATCGTCTCCACAGAACGAAGGTCTGGCTTTGGCTTGTGATCCAGCCAAGGCTTTGAGGGTGCATCTGAAGGTTGGGTGTCTCCAAACGTCTGTGACACCAAATCGGCCACGGTGTCGGCGTCAATTTTCCCTGAGACAATCAATGTGACGTTGGATGGAACGTAGTGTTCACTGTGAAATTTGTGAGCCGCCTCAAGGCTCAAGTTGGGGAGATCCGCTACGGGGTTGCCAGCCCGACCGCGCAATGTGCCGTATAGGTTTTGAAGCACCTGCCTGTGCAGCCAACGGCGGGGCGAGGTGCGTTCCCCAAGCAGGGTTTCCCGGTGAACAATATCAATTTCACTGTCGGCAAATCCATCAGGAAGCTTTGGCGGATCAAGCACGGCTCGGGACAGGCTTAAGAGTTTTTCCAGCTCGGATGGCGCGCCAGAATTGGTATAGACCGTCGACACATTATAGGTTGTTGCGTGAATGTCGCGTTCGCGGGCTTGGCGCAAGACGGTTGCGTCTGCGGAAAAGGCGGCCAAGTGTTCCGTTAAATGCGCTGTGCCGGATGGGTTTGGGTCGTCATAAGCGCCAGATAACACAATGAGCTGCACATCGACGCGGTGATATGTGTCTGTTGGTACGACATAGGCCGAGTAAAGCCCGCCTATATTGCTCAATGGGATGATTTCTTGCGTCTGTGCGGCACTGCCAAGTGCCATAAAAACCATAACGAGAAAGTGCCAGCCTGCGCGCATTTGGTGCCTTCAAATTTTTGTTTCTGCCGGGAGGAGCGCTTCACTCCTGCCAAAGAGAACTGTAACCGTAATAATCGTTAGGGTTGCGTCAAAATGGGCGCAGGTTCAAGCGGTTCCGTGGCTCTGTTTCGAGAATGCCTCTTTGACACCTGCAAAGAGACAGAATGTCCCTTTCAGAGCTGGTCAGCTTGATTAAGCTTTGTTTGTGTTGCGCTTTTTCTTGGCTTTGAGATAACGCAAAAAGTGTTTTGAAGTCCTCCACGAAAGAGATTTGCAATGTCCCTAAAAAACCGCGCCGCTTTGGCAACTCGAGTTATTCATGCCGGTCAGGAGCCAGATCCGGCAACGGGTGCGGTGGTGCCTCCGCTTTATACGGCAACGACGTTCGTGCAGGACGGGATTGGGAAAAACCGTGGGTATGATTATTCTCGGTCCGGCAACCCGACACGGCAGCGGGTCGAGACATGCCTTGCCGATCTGGAGAATGCAGCAGCGGCTTTTGTGTTTCCTTCTGGGCTGTCTGCTGCATCCATTATGGTGGCAACCCTGAAACCAGGGGCCCGGATTGTGGCCCACGAAGACCTGTATGGTGGAGTTTATCGTCTTTTGGCGCAGGTGGCGCCCGCCATGTCTGGGGTACAGGTTGATTTGATCGACTTTTGCGACACTGAAACTCTGGCCACAGCCGCACGAGGTGCGGACCTGTTGTGGTTCGAAACGCCTTCAAATCCACTATTGAAGGTTGTCGACTTGCAGGCGGTGGCTGCGATTGCACGCGATGTTGGGGCGGTGTCCGTGTGTGACAGCACGTTTGCGTCGCCTTGTGGTCAGCTCCCATTGGATCACGGCATTGATGTGGTGATGCATTCTGCGACCAAGTTTTTGGGTGGGCATTCCGACTTGCTGGGCGGCGTCTTGGCGGTTTCAGAGCGGGCACCAAAGGGGTTGGCAGATCGTGTTGGTTATCTGCAAAATGCGCTGGGCGCGGTGATGTGTCCAAGCGATTGCGCACTTTTGTTGCGGTCTTTGCGGACATTGGCATTGCGTGTGGAACGCCAAGGCGCTTCGGCAGCGTTTTTGGCGCAGCATCTGGCAGCACGGGCAGAAGAGTTTGGCATCGCGGAGGTGATTTACCCGGGGCTTGCCTCACATCCCGGGCACTATGTCGCGGCGCGGCAGATGACCAGTTTTGGGGCCTTGATTTCGCTTCGATTGACCGGAGGGACCAAGCGTGTGGAGCGTGTTTTGACATCTACCGAGTTGTTCCACTTCGCAGTCAGCTTGGGCAGCGTTGAAAGCTTGATCCAGCATCCGGCGTCTTTGACCCATGCGGCAGTGGCCGAGGAACATAGGGAAAAAATCAGTATCGGTGATGATCTGGTTCGCTTGTCAGTGGGCTGTGAAGATCCGAACGATTTGTTGGCAGATCTGGCGAACGCGTTTGCGGCTGGGTAGCGGGCGGTTGTTTCCAAGGGGCAGATCGAAGCCAGGTTGCCGCCTGAGATGAGTAGCAGGCTTTTGTCAAAGCAGAACTATTGTTTTGAGGAGGCTACCAACCGGTGTAGGGTTGCTTTGCTACATTTGTGAAGGATCCATCGGATGACACCTGAACAGATTTCCTTAGTGCAGGATAGCTTTCGCAAGGTTGTCCCCGTTGCGGATCACATTGCTGACCTGTTTTATGATCGCTTGTTCGCAATCGCGCCGGAAACGCGCGCGTTGTTTGCGGACGATTTGGCGGAGCAGAAGAGAAAACTCATGCAGATGTTGGGGGCGGCGGTTTCTGGATTGAATAGACTGGACACGCTTTTGCCTTCAGTCGTTGAGCTTGGTGAGCGTCATCACAGCTATGAGGTCGTGCCTGAACATTATGACCAGGTTGGGCAGGCGCTTCTCTGGGCTTTAGAGCAAGGCCTTGGTTCCCACTTTAGTGGCGATGTCCGTGAGGCTTGGGCGGCCATTTATGGAACGCTGGCTGATATGATGATTGGAGCTGCGGCGGGGCATACGTGACAGCGTTTCTTTTGGCTGATCTGTGTCCATGCAGACTTGGTCCATCGAATAAGGGCGACACTGCTCTTGCAATGTCGCCCTTGTTTTCTGTTCCCGATTTAGGTCTGGATCGTTGGGTCCAGCGCCGCTGGCAGGTTTTGATAGCAAACCGGGCGTAGGAAGCGGCGGATCGACAAGGTGCCGACAGACGTTGCGCCAAAGTTGGTGGAGGCCGGGTATGGGCCACCATGCACCATCGTGTCGCTCACTTCCACGCCGGTAGGGAAGCCGTTGGCAAGAACACGTCCCGCTTTGCGTTCCAGAATAGGCAGCAGGCTGCGTGCCGCATCGGTATCTGCTTCGTCCATGTGAATGGTGCAGGTGAGCTGTCCTTGCAGCTGAGTGGCCACAGCCCGCAATTCGTCGAGGTCTTTTGCCACCAGGATCACCCCCAACGGACCAAAGACTTCCTCGCCCAGCACTTCATTGGCGAGCCAGTTCTGTGCGGTGGTTTGGTAGAGGTAAGGCGTGGCGCCGCGCAGGTCACAGCTGGTTTTCAGAAGCTCCTGAACGCCCGTCGTTTCCGCGACCAAGGTTTGGCCTTTGCGATAGGCGGCAGCGATGCCGTCGGTCAGCATGGTTTGCTCAGGTTGATCTGCGAGAGCAGCCGTGGCCTCTTGGGCAAAGGTTTCGGTATCGGAACCGGCTAGTACAACTGCAATGCCGGGATTGGTGCAGAACTGGCCTGCGCCCATGGTGAGGGAGGCTGCCCAACCCGTTGCCAGGTCAGCGTGGCGGTTTGCCAGAGCGTTTTCGAAGATGAACATTGGGTTGACGGACCCCAGTTCACCAAAGAAGGGGATCGGTTCTGGGCGGGCGGCGCAGAGGTCAAACAGGGCGCGGCCACCGGCGAGGGATCCTGTGAAGCCCACGGCTTTGATGAGCGGATGTTGCACCAACGCAGACCCTACGGCACGGTTTCCACCTTGGATCAGGCTGAAAACGCCGGGATGCATGCCGCAGGATTTGATCGCGGCGTGGATGGCTTCTGCGACGATTTCACCAGTGCCGGGGTGGGCGGAGTGGCCTTTGACCACAACCGGACAACCTGCCGCCAGAGCCGCAGCGGTGTCGCCGCCTGCGGTTGAGAAGGCCAGCGGGAAGTTGGAAGCGCCAAATACGGCAACGGGGCCAATCGGGCGCTGCATCATTTTGAGCTCTGGGCGCGGCAGAGGCGCGCGATCCGGCAGGGCAGGGTCGTGGCGCAGGTCGAGGTAGTCCCCTTTTAGGATGTGCTCGGCAAAGAGGCGCAGCTGGCCGGTGGTGCGGCCGCGTTCCCCTTGAAGGCGGGCTTCGGGCAGGCCGGTTTCTTGGGTGCCAATTTGGGTGATCGCTTCAGCGCGCGCTTCGATCTCGTCTGCGATGGCGTTCAGGAAGGCCGCACGATCCGCGCGGGTGGAATAACCAAAGCTCCAGAATGCTTCTTCGGCGGCTTGGACTGCGGCGTCCACGTCGTTGACGCTGCCAACAGAGAACTCATGGGCCGGACCGTGGGCCGGTTCAGAGGAGAATTTTACGTTGCCGGACGCCCAAGTGCCTGCAATCAGATGTTTGCCGTGAGGAACAAAAGTCATTTTGGTCTCGCTGTAAAAGATCAGTTGTGGATATTGTATCCAATTTTAACGGACAGACAAGACTGATCACGCAAAAATGCGCGTGGTTTCAGGTTTCGATGGCGCGCTTGGCCTCGATCAGTTCAAGGAGTTCGTTTTTGGTGCGCTCGATATGCGCTGCCAAAAGTTCACAGGCTGCTGCTGCTTTGCGCTCGCGGGCCAGTTTGAGCAGTTCGCGGTGTTCTTCCTTGGCGGGTTCGCGTTGTTCCATGACGCTAAGGTGCAGGCGAACATAGCGATCGGACTGTAGATTGATCCGTTCCAGGATTTCAGCGGAAAGGGTGCGGCCAGCCGCAGCGTATAGCGCGCCATGGTACTGGTGGTTCAGGGTGCCCCAACGTGCCACGTCATCTTCATCATAGGAGGCTTCCATCTGAGAAAGGATCTTGTCGCATTTTTCAAAATCCGCCAGAGACATTTGTGGGATCGCGTGGCGAAACAGATCCGTTTCAATCAGGATGCGCAGATCAAATATTTCGCCAATCTCCGCGATCGAGTGTTTGGTTACTGAGCCGCCGCGGTTGTTTTCCCATTGGATCAGACCTTCGGCATTGAGCCGTTTTAGAGCCTCCCGGATCGGCATGCGAGATACGTCGTATTCTTCGGCCAGCGCTTCTTGGCGGATCGGTTCGCCCTCTGACATGTCACCACTCAGAATGCGCTCGCGCAGATCATTTGCGATCATTTCAGGCAAACTCTGTTTGATAACCGCGCGCTTTCCAGCCATGCCATATCCCTCTTTAAGGTGTGTTTTGGATACAACTACCGTTCGTGCACTGATTTTCCAACAGTATTTGCGGGAATGGTGGTGGATTTTGGCTTGAGGAGTGCCTTCAGTTTATTGTATCCAATATCCCAAAATGTGAATTAGGAAAGACGCGATGACGGAAATGGTTCAAGTTGCACTGGAAGAGGTCCGTCAACTGTCGGTACGAATACTCACGAAAGTGGGGTATGGCGATCAGCACGCCGCGGCAATCGCGGAGATGCTGTATCAGTGTCAACGCGACGATTGTCAGTCCCACGGTCTGTTTCGTCTATTCATGTGCTATCAAACTATGAAGGCGGGCAAGATCGATGGACATGCCTTGCCGCATATTGATCCGTCGGATGGCGCCATCGTGCGGGTAGATGCGCGGAATGCGATGTCTCTTCTCGGCGTAAATGAGGCGATGCCGATTCTGATCGAGAAAACCCGCAAGTTCGGTATGGCGGCCATGGCGGTGAACAATTGCTTTCATTTCTCGGCCCTTTGGCCGGAAGTAGAACGTTTGTCCGAAGCGGGGCTGGCTGGCCTGTCGATGGTGCCGAGTCACTCTTGGGTTGCGCCTGCGGGCGGCAAGCGCGGCACCTTAGGAACCAATCCGTTGGCGTTTTCCTGGCCGCGAGCGAGCAAAGACCCGTTCACGTTTGACTTTGCCACCAGTGGTTTTGCGCGAGGGGAGATTGAATTGTACCTGCGGGCGGGCAAACCGCTGCCTGAAGGCGTTGCGGTGGATGCTGAGGGAAACCCCACCACTGATCCGCAGGCCGCGTTGGACGGCGCGATGCTGACCTTTGGCGGTTACAAGGGGTCTGCGCTTTCGATCATGATTGAACTGATGGCAGGGCCCCTGATTGATGATCTGACCAGTGCGGAAAGCATGGCGTTTGCCGAGGGGCAGGGCGGTGCGCCGTATCATGGGCAGATTATTCTGGCGTTTGATCCGTATCACTTAAGTGGCGGGCGGATTGCGGAGAATGATGCGCGGGCCGAGCGGTTGTTTGCGGATATTCTGGATCAGGGGGCGCGGCTGCCGTCCCAGCGCCGGTTTGAGGCGCGGGCGCGCAATACAGAGCGGGGATTTGTCGAAGTGCCCCAGGCACTTTGGGTAGATCTGAAGACACTGGGCGGCTAAGGGCCGCCCAGCTTGACTCAGGCGCCCCAGGTGTCGCTGAGGCGGTAGCCTGTGGGCCAGGGATCGTCCGGATCCAACATATGCTGATGAATGCCGGTCACCCAGCCACGACCAGAGATTTCCGGCACGATCGCAGGGCGGTCGCCTACGGTTGAGGTTTCAACGATGCGGCCGGAGAAGCGCGAGCCAATGATGGACACTGCTTCGAAGGTTTCCTTGGGTTTCATCTGCCCCTTGGCGGCCATGAGCGCCATGCGGGCTGAGACAGCTGTTCCAGTGGGTGAGCGGTCTACTTTGCCCGGCTGGATCGCGACGGCGGATTTACCCGAGAGGCCGGTCTCTGTGCGAGAGAGGGGACCGCAGAAAGCGCAGAAAGAGATGTGGTCCCAATCCGGATTTTCCGGATGCGTGAAGCCAAGTTGGTCGTTGGCGGCGTTGGTGATCGCCACACCCAGACGGGCGATGTCCTTGGCCTCGTCTTCCACAATGTCAAACCCAAGTGCCTGCGCCTCCACAACCACAAAGCTATCGCCGCCGTAGGCGGTGTCGACTGTAATCGTGCCGTGACCCGGGACTTCCAGCGGCACGCCAATTTTGTCGGCAAAGCTGGGCAGGTTTTGCACAAAGATGCGCTGCGCCTTGCCGTCTTTGCATTCGGCGCGGACTTTCACCAAGCCGCCGGGGGCCTCCAGCATCATGTGGGTTTCCGGCTCCTGCATCGGGATGATACCCCCATCCAATAGTACGGTGGACACGCAGATCGAGTTGGAGCCAGACATCGGGGGCGTGTCTTCGGGCTCCATGATGATCCAGGCGGCGTCAGCCTCCGGGTGTTTGGGCGGCACCAATAGGTTTACATGGCGGAAAACGCCGCCGCGCGGTTCGTTCAGCACGAAATTCCGCAGAGTTTGATCCTTGGCAATGAAGCTGCGTTGCTCCCAGATGGTGTCGCCGGGCGGTGGGGCGACACCGCCGACAATCACGTCGCCCACTTCGCCTTCGGCATGGGCGGAGATCACATGGATGGTTTTGCTGCTGCGCATTAAGTGGTCCTTCAGCGGTATGTGGCGACGGGCTCGCCGAGCGCGTCAAAAACAGGCGTTACACCCAAGCCCGGCGTGTCCGGCGCGGTCATACGGCCATTTTTGCGCTGGGGCGCGCCTTCGGCAATTGTGACTGTGCCGTAAGAGTTGAAGTCTGTCGCGGAGAAAGTGAACTCCGCGGGCGTGGACCGGGCTAGATGGGCAATGGCTGCGGTGGTGATGTCGCCGCCCCAGGTGTCTTCAATGGTCATGGGGATGCCATGGGCGACGCATAGATCCCGCATTTGGCGGGCTTTGGTAAGGCCGCCAACCTTGGAGATTTTCAGGTTGATGGCGTCCATCGCGTCCTCTGCGATGCCTTTCACCAAAGTGTTGGGCGTGTCGATGACCTCGTCCATCACAAACGGCAGGGAGGTGCGGCGGCGGATGGAGACGCTCTCTTCGTAGGTCAGGCAGGGCTGTTCGATGTAGACATCGAGATCGGACACAGCGTTCACTACACGCGCGGCTTCGTGGCGGGTCCAGCCGGTGTTGGCGTCCGCCACCAACTGATCGGTTTTCTTCAACACGGCGCGGGTGGCGTGGATGCGGTCGATGTCGTCATTGGCCCCGCCGCCCACCTTGAGTTGGAACTTGGTGTAGCCCTCGGCGGCATAGCCTTCGATTTTCTTTGCCATGACATCAGGGTCTTCCTGACTGATGGTGCGGTAGAGCACCACGTCGTCTTGAGCGGCGCCGCCGAGCAAGGTGTAGACCGGCAGTTGGGTGGTTTTGCCAAGCAAGTCCCAGCAAGCTATGTCGACTGGGGCCTTGGCGTAAGGGTGACCGCGCAGCGCGGTGTCCATAGTGCGATTAATGGTGCCGATGTTGAGCGGGTCCTGACCAATGAGGTGCGGGGCCAGTTCGGCAAGGCCTGCGCGGACGCCTTTGGCAAAAGACGGCAGATAGGCGGAGCCTAGTGGGCAGCATTCGGCATAGCCTTTGAGGCCTTCATCCGTGAGGATTTCCAGCACCGTGCTGTCGAAGACTTCGATGAAGTTTCCGTTGGACCAGTTGTAGCGGCCCTCTTTGAGAGGCAGGTCCACTTGGTAAACGTTCAAACTGGTGATTTTCATGAGGGCGCTCCTTTCAGAAACGGGTGGCCGAATAGGCGGTGAGAGGAATGGCGGGAGTGGCGCTGTCGACCAAATCCGCAATCAGTTCGGCAGTGCCTGCGGATTGGGTCAGGCCCAAATGACCGTGACCAAATGCGTAGAGGATGTTGTTGCTGAGGGCTGAAGAGCCAATCACCGGTAGGCTGTCCGGGAGTGAGGGGCGGAAGCCCATCCATTGTTTGCCATCAGATGTGTCCAACGCGGGCATGAATTTGGCTGCTTTGTGCAGCAGTGTGTCAGCGCGTTTGTAGTTAGGCTTGCGTTTGAGACCGCCAAGTTCGACCGCGCCGCCCACGCGGACGCCACCGTTGATTTTGGTCACGACGAAGCCATGACCGCCAAAAGTCAGGTGAGTGCGTAAAGGGAAAGCGCCAGCAGGCAGCGTGGTGTTGTAGCCGCGCTCGGTTTCCAGCGGGATTTTGTCTCCCATGGTTTGCGCGAGGTGGTGCGACCAAGCGCCCGCCGCCACAATCACTTTGGGCGCGGTGATGGGGCCGTTTTCCGTGTGCACAATTGCGGCGCTGTCATGACATTTCAACGCGCTAATGTTGGCCGTGTCGATGCGTCCTCCAAGGTTGAGAAATGCTTTGGCAAGATGCTGTGTCCAGGCCTGTGGATCGACTGTGTTCATCCAACCGGGGGTGAACACCGCATGGGTGAACCGGGGATCAAGGCCGGGCTGGATCTCTGCAATGGCGGCCGGGCTTTCGAGCATTTGAAAATCGATGCCGCGCGCGCGGCGCAGCTCCCAGCCGGGTAGGCTGGCGCGGAATTCTTTTTCACCTTCATAGAGTTGCAACTGGCCTTCGCGCTGCATCAGGTTTTCGCCTTTGGTATTGGCGATCTGGCGTTCCAGTGCTGCACGGGAATGGGTCATCAGCTGGGTTTGGGCCTCCACCGAGGCGGTGTACCGGTCTTGCCAGCTGGCCCGCCAGAAGCGCAGCATCCAAGGGGCGATTTTAAGGGCGTAGGCAGGCGGGATCGACAGGGGGCCCAGCGGGTCAAGCAACCATTTGGGGGCTTTGCGCATGATGCCAGGAGTGGCGAGCGGAACAATGTCGGTGAAGGCAAAGGCGCCTGCGTTGCCTTGGGAGGCTTCCGCCGCTACACCGCTGCGATCCAGAACACGCACCTGATGGCCGCGGCGTTGCAGTTCCAGTGCGGTGGAGATGCCGATGATGCCGGCGCCAATGACGATGATGTCGTTTGTCATGCCTGTGACCTGTCGAGAGAGGGAGGGACCGGACAGGCACGGGGAGGAATGTCTGTCCGGAAGGCGCTAATGCGCGATGCCGTGTTTGAACGGGTCTTTGGGTTCAAACAGGATGGTGCTTTGTGCGGTGACAAAGGCTTGTCCTGTGATGGAGGGGATCACGCCACCGTTTGGGCCGGTTTGGTAGGACAACGTGTAAGGGCTGCCGATCACACTGTGCTGCACAATCTCTTCACCCGGCGCCAAGCGGTTGTCCGCAGCCAAACAGGCCAGTCTGGCAGAGCTGCCTGTGCCACAAGGAGAGCGGTCGTAGGTGTCGTCAGGGCAAAGTACAAAGTTGCGGCTGTGCACGCCTTTTTCCGGCGCTTCGCCTTGGAAGATCACGTGGTCGATGGGTTCGCCGTTCTCCCCGCCTGCACCGGCCACAATGGCGGCTTCGCGGACGGCGACGCCCATATCGGTCAAGGCCCGAATGTTGCCGATGTTCACAGGCAGCGGGCTGGGATCGAGGATAAAGAACCAGTTGCCGCCATAGGCCACATCACCGGTGACAGCGCCATAACCGGGCACGTCCAAATGGACCTGTTTTCGTACACGGCGGCTTTCGACGTTGCGCACGGTGACAGTGTTGGCGTCACTCAGTTCCACCTCCACCACACCGGCAGGGGTTTCGATGCGATGCACACCAGGGGTGATGCGGCCCAGATGGGCCAGCGTCACGGTGAGACCAATGGTGCCATGACCGCACATGCCAAGCACGGCGCCCATGTCAAAATAGATCACACCGGCCACACAGGTGGGATCGACGGGTTCCACGAGAAGTGCGCCGACCATGGCCGGTTGGCCACGTGGCTCGCGCATAACGGAGAGGTAGAACTCCTCATGCTCAGTCGCGAGGCGGCGGGCGCGCTCCGCAAGGGAGCCGGTCCCCAGATCCGGCCCCCCGTCCAGGATCACCCGTGTGGGCTCTCCCCCTGTATGGCTGTCGATCACATGCATTCAGCGATGACTCCGCCTTGCTTGGACCAATCGGCAAACCAGGTGCGGAACAGGCTGTATTGCTGTTCGCAGTAGTTGCGCTGGGCGTGGCTCAGAACGTCGGTTTCGTTGAAGTGCAGGCGGTATTCTTCCTCGCCGTTCAGCACGAGTAAGTACTTGTAGTAGAGCACCAGATCGGTGCCTTCATCGAAGCTGGCCAAAACGCCAAAGGCCTCTTCCAGCTCTTTGGCGCGCAGGCGGGCTTCGGCATGACCGGCGGCGGCTTTCTGCGACAGAGCGGCGAGCAGCAGGGCTTCCTTGGGCAGGGCGGTGCCGATGCCAGTGATAGAGCCGGTGGCGCCACAGTTGACAAAGCCGTGGTAGACCTCGGTGTCGACGCCGACCATCAAAGTGACCTGATCGTCCTGCGAGGTGATGTGCTCTGCCGCGTAGCGCAGATCGTCTTTGCCGCCAAACTCTTTGAAGCCAATCAGGTTTTTGTGTTCTGCACGCAGGGCGAAGAACAGCTCTGCGCGGGTGGCGAAGCCATATACCGGGCTGTTGTAGATGATGGCTGGTACATCTGGAGCCGCTTCAAGAATGGCTTTGAAGTGGTTCTTCTGGGCCGCGATGGAGGAGCCGCGCGACAGAACGCGCGGGATGACCATCAAGCCAACGGCGCCCACGTTCTGCGCGTGGGCAGCATGAGCAACGGCAGATTTGGAGTTGATGGCGCCGGTGCCAACCACCACGGGGATGCCTGCCTCAACCAGACGTTCCACGCCGGTCATGCGCTCTTCGTCTGTGAGTAGTGGCCAGTCGCCCATGGAGCCGCAATAGACAACCGCGGACATGCCAGCCGCGATCATGTCGTGGCCTTTTTTGACTAGTGCATCGTAATCCGGAGTGCGGTCGGCTTTGCAGGGGGTCATGAGGGCCGGCATGGTGCCGGAGAAGATATTTTTGGTCATAGCTTGAGCCTTTTTGGTCTTGCGCGCGGGGTTAGCGCACGTTGGCGAGGAATTTTTGGGTGTGTTCGGATTGCGGATTGCCGAAGATCTGCTCGGGTGGGCCGATCTCTTCCATGACGCCCTGATGGAAGAAGGCGACGCGGTCGCTCACGTCGCGGGCAAAGCCCATTTCGTGGGTCACGCAGATCATGGTCATGCCTTCTTCAGCCAGCATGCGCATGGTTTCGAGGACTTCGCCCACCAGCTCCGGGTCAAGCGCGGAGGTGGCCTCGTCAAAGAGCATGTATTCCGGCTCCATGGCGAGGGCACGTGCGATGGCCAGACGTTGCTGTTGGCCGCCGGAGAGCGCTGACGGGTAGACGTTGAGTTTCTCGCCCAATCCTACGTGCTTGAGCTGTTGCGCGGCAATCTCGCGGGCTTCGGCTTTGGATTTGCCTTTCACGATCTTAGGCGCGAGGGCGACGTTTTCCAGCGCGGTCAGATGCGGGAAGCTGTTCCATTGTTGAAACACCATGCCAAGCTGCTGGCGCAGTTTGTTGATATCGGTGCCTTTGGCATGCACATCGGTGCCGTCCACAACCACTTTGCCTTGCTGCACCGGTTCCAAACCGTTGATGCAATAGAGGAGGGTGGATTTGCCGGAACCAGAGGCCCCGATGACGGAGAGCACTTCGCCTTTTTCCACGTTCAGGTCGATGCCTTTGAGCACGTGAAGTGCGCCAAAGTACTTATGCAGATTTTGAATTTCGATCATTGGGCCCACTTTCTTTCAAGCGACGCGGCATAGCGCGAAATTGGGTAGCTGAGCGCGAAGTAGAATGCGCCTGCAAGTGTGAGGATGAGGAAGGGTTCTTGAGTCCGTGTGATCAGGATCTGGCTGGCTTTGAGCAATTCGACGTAGCCAAGCACCGAGACCAGTGCGCTGTCTTTCATGACGCCAAGGGCAACGCCGACCCAGGCCGGGAAAACCGCGCGACCGCCGATGGGCAGCACCACATGGCGCAGGTCTTGCCAGTAGCTCATGCCCAGGCTGCGCGCGGCACGACGCATGGAGGGTTGCACCGCCTCTATGCCGCCGCGGGCGACGTTGGCAACAAGCGCGGCGGTGTAGATCGTGAGGATCACCACGCCGGAGGCAAAGGGATCAAGATTGAGGCCCACAATCGGTGCGAAGTTGTAAAACAAAACCAGTTGGATGATCAGGGGCACGGATCGGAAGACGTCCAGGATCGGGGCAACAGTCAGGGCGGCGGCCCATTTGCCTTCGTATAAGATCCAGCCGAAGATCATGCCCAGAACGGTGCCGATGGAGATCGACAGGACCGAAATCCACATGGTGCGCAGGGCGGCTTCGCCAAGAAACAGGAGGTCTTTGGGAGCAAAGCCGCTGAAGAAGCTTACAGTAGGTTCCATAGGGCGCTCCTCAGTACCGGAAGAGCCGGGTCGCCAAGAGGCGGGAGGCTCCGAGGATGAGTTTCACGATCACGTAGTAGATGACCGCGGTGACGGCGAAGTATTCGAAGATCCGGAAGGTGCGGGAGGCAAAGAACTGTGTCTCACCGGAGAGTTCGCGGAAGCCCACCAACATGCCAAGAGAGGACATGAGCACGGCCCAAACCATTTGGTTGGTGATCGGGTGATAGACAATGCGGAACACCTGCGGGATCACGATGCGGGTGTAGGCCTGCCAAGCGGTCATACCGAGGCTGCGCGAGGCGCGGATTTGCGTGTCTGGCACAGCTTGGAAGCCGCCGCGGAAGTTCTCTGCCAAGTAGCCAGCGCAGTTAAATGTCAGACCTGCCAGCACGATCATGTAGGGCGACAGGTGTAGGCCAAAGGCGCCCAGACCAAAGCCAAAGAAGAAGAGCTGAAACAAGGCAGGGGTGTTGCGGGCCAGTTCGACCCAGGTGGAGGCGAGCCAGCGCAGCGGGCCGCGCATGTTGAGGCGGATCAGCGCGAGGCAGAGGCCGATGATGATGCCAAGGATCATGGCCAGCACCGCCACCTGCAAGGTCAGCAAGGCCGCCTCAAGCAGGTCTGGCAGGCTTTTCATCACCGGTCGCCAATGGAAGTTGTAATCAAACATGTGGAGTGTTCCCGTGGCCCCCGCCCAGCATCAGCCGGACAGAGGCGGGTTTTAGGGAGTGGAGGATCAGTACATCACGCCTGGGATGCGGAGTTCTGGCGCTTCGCCACCGACGTATTTGCCCCACAGCTCGCCGTAACGGCCGGAGCGCACTTGGTGGGTTACAAACAGGTTGAGGTAGTTCAGCCAGGTTACGTCTTCACGCTTGCCTACAACGGAGGTGTAGTCGGTGGTCCATGGCATGCGAGGGCCAGCTACAACGGTGTCATACTGCTGCGTGATCGGCAGCAAAGCGGTGTTGGTGGTGATGCCGATGTCCGCTTTGCCTTGTGCGACGGCTAGGAACACTTCGTTCTCAGACTGGTAGCCCTGATAGTTGCCTTTTTCGCCCCATTCGGCGGCGATTTTCAGCCATTCCTGCTCTGGCACGGTGCCGATGGCAGCGGCGACGCGTTTGCCGCGTATGTCTTCAAAAGTTTTGATGCCGCTGTCTGCGTTTACAACACCTTGGGCGTAGTAAATTGCGTAGGGGATGGTGAAGCCAACGGTACGCGCACGTGCCAGGCTGTCGGAGGTTGCACCAAACACAACGTCGGCGCGGCCGGTGACGATCACTGGCAGACGCTCCGCCCAGGTCACTGGCAGCACTTCGGCTTCCACTTCCAGCGCGGCGGCGAGGTCGTTGCAGTAGTCGACGTCAAAACCGGCTGGTTCATTGTTGGCATCACGATAGCCAATTGGCGGGAAATCCAGAACCACGCCACAGCGCAGGGTGCCGCGATCTACGACGTCATCAAGGGTGTCCGCCTTGGCCGGAATGGCCGCGAATGTGGTGAGTGCCGCGATGGCAGCAAGTTTCTTAAGCATAGGGTCCTCCCAAAAGTTGGTGGATCGAGTGCTAGAAGAAATTGGATATAAAATCCAATATAAAATTAAGCTTGAGCTGAATAGGACGCGTTGTGTTGGAAAGGGGTTTGATTTAAGGCTATGAAAAGGAACAATTTTCTATTGGTGGTGCGGGTTGAAATTTTCACGCCTTGGAGGCTATGGACGTCCATGAAGCAGGGAGGAATGGCTGAAAACTGCAGCTGGAAGCTGCTAGCTGGCGCGATTCCTTGGACCGTCCCGCCAGCTTGCTTATGGTGATTGTGCCTAGAGATAGTTTGAGGATATTGTATCCAAAAATTCAGGCGCTGCGCTGAATCGAGAGTTTTCAGGAGATCAAAATGTCAAACCTGTCCGAATACCGCCAAGTGGCGCGGGATCTGAATGTGGATGCTGTGGCGCTGGTGCCGGGGCCAAATTTTACCCGTGCTTTTGGCAAGCCCTTCATGAGCCATGAGCGCCCGTTTTTGGCGATCATCCCTGCGGAGGGTAGGCCGGCGGCCATTGTCCCGAACCTGGAGTTAGGCAGTTGGGCGTTGGTGGATTTTGATGGTGCGGTGTTTGATTGGCGCGATCAGGACGGCTATGACGCAGCTTTTGCCGCGCTCACAGATCATCTAAAGATCAGGTCTCTGGCCGTTGAAGGTCAGGTGATGCGGGTGTTCGTGCAGGTGGCTTTGTCCAAAGCGCAGCCAGACCTACAGATCGTGGATGGGGAAAAGGCTATCTCTGGACTGCGGATTATCAAATCGGACACAGATGTCGCGGCACTTCAGGCGGCAATCGACGCGTCTGAGCGTGCTTTGACACGCGTTTTGGATGGCGTTCAGATTGGACAAACTGAGAAGCAAATTGAGAGCGCGCTCATTCAGGCCTTGTTTGCGGAAGGAGCGGACGATTTGGCATTTTCCCCAATCGTCGTAGCAGGTGACAACACCGCGCGACCACACGGAAAGGCGCGGGCGGACTATGCAGTGCAAAAAGGGGATGCGCTATTGTTCGATTTTGGCGCGCGAAAGGATGGGTTTGCCGCGGACATCACGCGTACGGTTTTTGTTGGTGATGTCAGTGAAGAGGGGCGGGCCGTCTACGAGACCGTACTGGCGGCCAACCTGCGTGGTTTTGAAGTGACTAAACCTGGTGTAACAGCCCATGAGATCGATGATGCCGTCACAGGTGTGTTGGAGGCCTCTCCATTTGCGGATCGCATTCGCACCAAGACAGGACATGGTTTGGGGCGCGAGGTGCACGAGGCGCCCTACATCATGCGCGGCAACCACGAAGTTATCCGGGAGGGCATGGTCTGGACCAATGAACCTGGGTTGTATGATCTAGGAAACTTCGGTGTGCGGATTGAGGACGATATGCTGGTCACCGCAGATGGTGTGCGGGCGCTGACGTCCTTTCCCAAAGAGCTGCTGATTGTGGGACGCTAAAGCGTCTCTTCTCTTGGCTTGGGCTTAGGTTGTTGCAATAATCCAATCCGGTCGAATTCCAGATTTCTCAATGAAGGGGGTGACATCACAGCCCCTAAAGAGGCCATGATCGGTGATCAAAATGGTGCCGATGCCCGCTGCGGCACCGCCAAGCACGTCCGTGTGCAACGTGTCGCCCACCATGGCGATGCGGTCGCGAGGGATATCTGTAAGCTTGGCTAGAGCGGTATCGAAGGCGTTGTCATAAGGTTTGCCATAAAACGCAGTGTCTGTGCTGGTTTGAGCAAGGATGTCGTGAGCGATCAGACCTGGCTCAATTGTCAAGCCGTCTTCGCGTGGCGCGACAAGATCTGGATTGGCGATGACCAACGGGCGGGGGGTTGCTTTAAGCGCGTTGCTTAATTCGAGTGTTTCTTCCGCACCCCAGCGCGCCGCGGAAAGAAATAGGAAGCCGCCGGCGGTCCCCAAAAGACTTGGGTTGGAAATCAGGTCTTCAAGCGGGGCTTGGTCTGGAGCATCACTGAAGTCGTCTCCTTCCGCGGAGATGGCGGCCCAGACCAGATCGTCTTTCAGTGTAGGCAGGTTTGCAAAAGCAATATCGCGGCTTGAGACAACTTCGTCGGCGGTGAAATCAAAGCCTAGGCGATGGTATTTCGCGAGAATTTCGACACGCGTGTAGCTGGCAGCATTGGTGAGCACGATCAGTTTTTTGCCAGCGGCACGCAGTTCAGACATGCGCTCCACCGCGCCTTTGATAGCTGTCTCTCCCCGATTCAGGACACCAAATGCGTCCAAGATATAGGCGTCAAAGTGTTCTGCCGTATCCCTAAGAGTGCTCCCAGTTTGCGAGGCCTTTGGAAATTTGGCTTGAGGAAGTGCACCGCGCAGGCTTTCGTAGCGGTCAAAGGCAAATTGAGTGTCGATCATGGGGACGCCGCGGCTGTGAAGTTGAAAGAGTTTGTTACTTTAGAACATGAAGATTTTAAAGCATGCTAGCCCCACTACGCCGGTCTCAGAATGGGGCGACAAACTGTTCAGTTTTTATGTGAGTTGGCTGGGGTGGTAGGAAACCTAGCGGGATGATGCCCTTCTTCGGCTTACCCACACAGAGGGCCAATCTGGGGCATTCTTGGGGGCCTTTCAGTAGTCAGACAACCTCGGGATAGGTCTAGCGTCAGGGTGCTGCAGGGGCCACAGAGAGGGCCTCTGGATGAGTTCTCTCTAGGGCATTGGTTCTGACGGGAAGGTCCTAGTCAGAGAATAGGTATGAGTAATGGATATTAATACTGACTGGAGAGGTATGTGGGTCTAAGTTCTCTTGTCTCTGGCAAAAAAATAGGAAGAAGAGGTTCCCCGCCCAAGCACCTACTTACGGGAACTCGGATGGGGGTAGTTAGGTGATCTTTCTGCTTACGACGTAATCTGCCATTCTTGATCAACGTTGAAAGGGGCACGAAAGGTTGCGATGCGCAGAAATCGGACTTTGCAAAAGTAACGCGTACCACCCGGAACTGCCGTTCGTTGAGCGTGTGCATTTGCGGTGCTTCCCGGAACAGCAGGCCCTCGTGCCTGATGCATACATAGACTAGAGTTGCCTTGCTAATTGTTGCTACTTTGCTTCTCTAGGCATCTTACAACATAATTTTTGCGCATAAGAGAGGGGCCATTTACATGAACAAACAGGAACACAAAATTATTAGCTTGTTGCTGAACGAAATGGCGTTCGAAGGAGCGCTCAAGCATTTCCACGAAGCGCCACCAGACCTCCCAATCGAGTTATTCAATGACTTGAAATCCAAAGGGATCCCAGGGCGATATGATGGCGAAATTGAGGATTATCAGTACGTAGATGTTGAGTTCGACAATAAAAAATCGGTGTTCCATAATTGCTACCGACAACTAAGGGTTATCAGAAACAACATTATTCACGCCAACAAGGCTTACCGTCCAGATTCGTCCCCGCGCCTAAATGAATTGTTGGACTGGGCACATCGCTTTATCCAAAGCGTCTATCAGACCAATTCTGCTTTCGCCAAACGAGCCGAAGAAATCAAAGCTGTTCTAAAGATCGAGACCTTTTGACGGCCAAAATTAAGTTCCTGATCCTCCCCCACTGAAGTGGTCCGCCGCTATGTTTAGAAAACGGAGGATTCACGATGGGAAATAAGCGACACAAGCCCGAGGAAATTGTCACGAAGTTACGGCAGGTTGAGGTGCTTGT
>Ga0189288_10277_pt1 | contig 25961 bp, 20 predicted proteins | sample UW105minimetaG_FD_130316 | JGI IMG/M metagenome (GOLD analysis project Ga0189288, IMG submission 130316) | Marine microbial communities from the Costa Rica Dome - UW105 mini metaG | ecosystem: Environmental > Aquatic > Marine > Oceanic > Photic zone | place: Costa Rica: the Eastern Pacific... | reverse complement strand
TATCTGAGCTTTCCCGTCAGCGCTTAAGAAGTGACGGGGTCTCAGGAGTGGTGCCGGTTTTGCTGGCTTCCCATTCAAACCGATTGCAAATCCGTTCTTTCATTTGCTCCGGGGTAAGACCAAGAGCTTCAAAACTCTGTTGGGGAGTGGCATGATCCACCAATTGATCAGGGATGCCCAAACGGAGAAGAGGCAGCATCAAATCGTGATCGCTCAAGGATTCGAGCAGGGCAGCACCAAAACCTCCAGACAAGGCCCCTTCCTCCATCGTCACAACCTTGCCGATGCGACGGGCTAACGGATGAATCAGTGCTTCATCCAGAGGCCGCAGGAAGCGTGCATTCACCACCGTGGCTTCGATGCCACTGGCTCGAAGTAAATCAGCTGTGGCCAAGGCACGGCTGACCATGGAGCCATAGGCAACGATGAGCAAATCATCGCCACTGCAGAGCGTTTCTCCACAACCGATCGGCAGGGGTTCCCAGCCTTCCTCCATCAGCGGCACTCCTTCTCCGGGACCACGGGGGATGCGCAAAGCCGCAGGGCCGTCATGCTGTAGGCAGGTGACCAGCATCCGCTGTAATTCGGCCTCATCACGAGGAGCCATCACCGTGAAATTCGGAATGGCGCGGAAATAACTGATGTCGTACTGGCCCTGGTGGGTTGGGCCATCAGCTCCAACAATGCCAGCACGATCGAGCACAAAGGTGACCGGTAGTTTTTGAATGCCGATGTCATGAATCAGCTGGTCGAACGCTCGCTGCAAGAACGTGCTGTAGATAGCAACGACTGGTTTGAGACCCTGACAGGCCATGCCACCAGCAAGGGTGACTGCATGCTGCTCGGCGATCCCAACATCGACGTATTGAGCAGGGATCGCCTTCTGCAGGATGTCAAGACCCGTTCCCGTGGCCATGGCGGCAGTGATGCCGATCACGGTTGAATCCTGTTCGCAGAGCTTGACGAGAGTTTGGCCAAACACCTTGCTGTAGCTAGGCGGTTTTGGGGTCTTACTCGGACGAGCTTTGCCAGTGTCCAAGTCGAATGCCGACTGGGCGTGGTAACCGACTTGGTCAGCTTCCGCATAGGGATATCCCTTGCCCTTGGTGGTCACCACATGCACCATCACCGGGCCTCCAACGCGATGCGCGGCCTGGAAGGTGCGGGTCATTTCCGAGATGTCATGACCATCAATCGGACCCATATAGGTGAAGCCCAGCTCCTCAAACACAGCACCAACCTTCGGCACAGCAAGACGGCGCATGCTCTCCTTGAGTCGGTTCAGTTCGGGAGGGAGCTCTCCGCCCATGAAGGGGAGATGCTTCATGCTCTCTTCCACACTGCCTGAGAGAAACTGCATGGGGGGACTCAGCCGCATGCGATTGAGATAGGTCGACAGGGCCCCAACAGGAGGGGAAATCGACATGTCGTTGTCGTTGAGAACCACCAGAAGTGGTGTGTTCGGCAGGTGTCCAGCATGGTTAATCGCCTCGAGGGCCATGCCTCCAGTCAGTGCGCCATCGCCAATCACAGCGACGCATTTGTAGGACTCACCACGACGGTCTCTGGCGATGGCCATCCCCAGCGCTGCGGAGATGGAAGTACTGGCGTGTCCTGCCCCGAAATGGTCGAAATGACTTTCACAACGTTTGAGGTAACCAGCCACACCGCCTTGCTGACGCAAGGTATGAAAATCGCCATAGCGACCGGTGATCAATTTGTGTGGATAGGCCTGGTGCCCTACATCCCAGACAACCTTGTCGTGATCGAGATCAAGGGTCTGCTAGAGCGCGAGAGTGAGTTCCACCACCCCCAGACCCGGCCCCAGATGTCCACCACTGTTGGACACGACCTCGAGATGACGTTCGCGGATCTGCGCGGCAATCTCCTCCAGCTCCAGCCCAGACAAACCGTGCAGCTGATTCGGATGGGTCAACTCGCTGAGATGCATGCCCTTCCACCGACCGTTCTAGGCAATCTACGGGGCCCCCGGCAGCAGCGGCGAGCCAGACTGCTCTGATGGATCACTACCTGCCTCGCATTCTTCGAGCACGTGTCTATGACGTGGCCCGGGAGACGCCGCTAGAGCAAGCGATCAGCCTGAGCCGCCGACTCAATAACGACATCTGGTTCAAGCGCGAAGACCTCCAACCCGTCTTCTCGTTCAAGTTGCGTGGCGCATACAACCGCATGGCCCAGCTCAGTGCTGAAGAGCTCGAGCGGGGAGTGATCGCCTCCAGTGCCGGGAACCATGCCCAGGGCGTGGCACTGAGCGCCCAGCAGCTTCAGTGCAAGGCGCTGATTGTGATGCCGATCACCACTCCAGTGGTGAAGGTGGAGGCCGTGCGCAACCGAGGCGCAGAGGTCGTGCTGCATGGCGAGACCTACGACGAGGCCTACGCGGAAGCCAAACGACGAAGCGAAGACGAGGGTCTCTGTTTCATTCATCCTTTTGATGATCCCGAGGTGATTGCGGGTCAAGGCACGATTGGGATGGAAATTCTGCGCCAAATCCCCCAGCCTCCCCACGCGATTTATGTGGCTGTCGGTGGTGGTGGCCTCATCGGAGGTATCGCCGCTTACGTGAAGAGCCTTTGGCCGGATGTGCAGGTGATTGGCGTTGAACCCCATGACGCTGCCGCCATGACCCTTTCCCTCGAGGCCGGTGAGCGGATCCGTCTTCCACAGGTGGGCCTGTTCGCCGATGGCGTGGCCGTTCGCCAGGTCGGAGAAAACACCTTCGCCCTCGCACAACGCTATGTCGACGCGATGGTGACGGTGGGAACCGATGAGATCTGTGCCGCGATTAAGGATGTTTTTGAAGACACCCGTTCGATCCTTGAACCAGCAGGTGCCTTAGCCATCGCTGGCCTCAAAGCCGATGTAGCGCGCCGTGGTTTGAAGAATCAGGTTCTGGTGGCAGTCGCCTGCGGTGCCAACATGAACTTCGATCGGTTGCGTTTCGTGGCCGAGCGGGCGGAGCTCGGTGAAGAGCGAGAAGCGATGCTCGCCGTGCAGATACCGGAGAGAGCCGGGAGCCTTAGAGCGCTGTGCGAGTGCCTCGATCGCCGCAGCCTCACCGAATTCAGTTACCGCATGAGTGACGGACCTCAGGCTCAGATCTTCATGGGAGTTCAAGTGCAGAACCATGAAGACCGACGAGCCTTAATCCAATTACTGCAGAACCAAGGATTCAGCTGCCAAGACCTCAGTGATGATGAATTGGCCAAGGTGCATCTACGTCACATGGTGGGGGGACGACTACCCGCCTCGGCCCAATGCAAACAGGATGATGGCTGTCTTGAACTGTTGTATCGATTTGAATTCCCTGAGCGTCCGGGAGCCCTGATGACGTTTGTCACCGCGCTTCGGCCGGAATGGACCATCAGCATTTTCCACTACCGCAATCACGGAGCTGATGTCGGACGAATCGTGGTTGGGGTGTTGGTGAAACAGTCGGAACTCGACGACTGGAACAACTTCCTCAGGGATGTTGGGTATCCGAGCTGGGAGGAAACTGGCAACCCCGCATACCGTCTCTTCCTTGGGCAGTCAACACCTGGCTGATGTCAGAACAGGCGATAGTTTGAAGCGTTGATCGCCAAAGCGTGATGGCAGAGCCGCTGCAAATCTCATTGCCTGCACGGCTCGAGGCGATTCTTTACCTCAAAGGCACCCCAGTCAGCCTGAACGAACTGGCACGTTTGGCGGACACATCTGAACAACAGGTTGAACAGGCCATGTTGGCCTTGGAAGCGAGTTATGCCCAGCGGGACACAGCGTTAGACATCGTGGTGGGCAGCGGCACCTACAGCCTTCAACTCCGGGCTGGCCTTGGGGAACTGGTGCGGGATCTCCTACCCGTCAATCTCTCCACAGCAGCACTGCGAACGCTCGCCACCATTGCTCTGAAGAAGCGGATCCTCCAATCAGACCTTGTCGACTTGCGTGGTTCTGGTGCCTATGACCACATCAAGGAGCTTCTCGCTCAGAACTTCATCGAACGCAAACGGCAAAGTGAAGGGCGGTCCTACTGGATCAACCTCACGGATAAGTTCCATCGCACCTTCTCTGTGCTGCCAACCACAGGGCCTGAAGAGGTTGAAGCGCCTTCACTTCAAGCCGAATCAACGCAGGCTGCATAAAGTTGAGACTTCTGCGCAGAACACCATGTCGGCCGAAGTGATCGGATATCTCGTCAATCTCCTTGGTGTGATCTCCAGCGCACTGGAGATCTACTTTTATGTGCTTGTGATCAGAGTGCTCCTCAGCTGGTTCCCGAATGTGGACCAGAGCAATCCACTGATCAGCACGCTCAGCTCGATCACCGATCCTTATTTGAATGCCTTCCGGGGGATCATCCCTCCCCTTGGCGGCCTCGATCTCTCAGCGATCCTGGCCTTTATTGCTCTGAACGTTTTTCAGTGGGCCCTCGGCAATGCCCAGATGGCACTGCTGAACAGCCCATCGTTCTACAGCTGATTGAGAAAGGCAGAAGAGAGCGATCAGCGACTGTCTCCACTGCCTGAGAGCTTGCCTCGCTGCGCTCTGCTCGCCAACTTCCCGAGGTTTGCCTCGGCGACCTCCTCGAGGCTTAAACCCAATTCACTCGACAGCTGGGCCACGTACCAAAGCACGTCACCCAACTCAAGCTTGATCGCGTTGCGCACTTCAAGATCAAAAGCACCACCGTTGTCCCTCAGCACCTTCTTGACCTTGTCAGCCACCTCACCGGCTTCTCCAGCGAGTCCAAGCGTGGGGTAAATCGGATTGGAGCCCACGTCTGGATATCGGGCCGTTTTACGAGCCTCGTTCTGATAACGATTGAGCTCCATCAAGCGCTGTCCTGATTCGTTGACATCCAAGACCATCATTGGCCCGAACTGTCTGGAGGGTAGATTCCGCTGTGTTTCCGGCCCGGTGGATGGCTCACATCGATCTTTCCCGTAGAACCAAGATCGTGGCCACCATCGGTCCTGCCACAGAAAGCCCTGAACGTCTGAGGCAGCTCATTGAGGCTGGTGCGACTACGTTCCGCCTCAACTTCTCCCACGGCGACCACAGCGAACACGCCACCCGTATTGCCACGATCCGTCAGGTGGCATCAGAACTGGGTCAGCACATTGGGATCCTTCAGGATCTCCAGGGGCCAAAGATTCGCCTGGGTCGCTTCGCCGATGGGCCGATCACTCTGGCCAATGGAGATCCATTTACCCTCACATCCCGATCGGTGAGCTGCAATCAGAGCATTGCCACGGTCACTTACGACAAACTTGCCGACGAGGTCACCGCAGGTAGCCGCATCCTGCTCGATGACGGCAGGGTGGAGATGAAGGTCGACACGGTGGAACAATCCGAGCAGACCTTGCACTGCACAGTCACCGTTGGTGGTGTCCTGTCCAATAACAAAGGGGTCAATTTCCCCGATGTGCAGTTGTCTGTTCGGGCATTGACCGACAAAGACCGCACTGACCTGGCCTTCGGATTGCAGCAAGGGGTTGACTGGGTTGCACTCAGTTTTGTTCGTAATCCCTCAGACATGCAGGAGATTCGCGAACTGATCCGCAAGCACGGGCACACCACCCCAGTGGTCGCAAAGATCGAGAAGTTCGAAGCGATTGATCAGATCGATGCCATCCTTCCTCTCTGTGATGGCGTGATGGTGGCTCGGGGTGACCTTGGGGTCGAAATGCCTGCAGAAGAAGTTCCCCTGTTGCAGAAAGATCTGATTCAGAAAGCCAACAGCCTTGGCATTCCGATCATTACCGCCACCCAGATGCTCGACTCGATGGCAGCGAGTCCTCGTCCAACCCGTGCCGAGGTCAGCGACGTGGCCAACGCCATTCTCGACGGTACTGACGCAGTGATGCTCTCCAATGAGACCGCTGTGGGCGATTTCCCAGTCGAGGCAGTGGAAACCATGGCCACCATTGCCCGTCGCATCGAGAAGGACTACCCGCAGCGCAGCATCGATAGTCATCTGCCCAGCACAATTCCCAATGCCATCAGCAGCGCAGTCAGCACAATTGCCAGCCAACTGAATGCAGCGGCGATCCTTCCACTCACCAAAAGCGGCTCGACAGCACACAACGTGAGCAAATTTCGCCCAGCTGCTCCGATCCTGGCCATCACCAGTGAGATCGGCGTGGCACGCAAGCTGCAGCTGGTGTGGGGAGTCACCCCATTATTGATTCATCAACAGAAGAGCACCACTGGCACGTTCAGTACGGCCATGGGCATCGCCCAAGATCTGGGCTGGCTGAAGGAGGGAGATCTTGTTGTTCAGACCGCAGGCACACTCCCAGAAGTGTCGGGTTCAACCGACCTGGTCAAAGTAGGCATCGTCAGTGCTGTGCTTGGACGCGGCCAAGGAATCGGTACCGGAACAGTGAGTGGCAAGGTTCGCCTTGCCCAATGCCCAGGGGATACCTGCAAGATTGAAAAGGGTGAAATTCTTGTGGTGCGTGACACCGACGCAGATGATCTTGATGCGATCCGTGAGGCCTCTGCAATCGTCACTGAAGAGCCTGCCGAGACATCGCATGCAGCGGTGATTGCCAAGCGGCTTGGGATCCCGGTCATCACGGGAGTCTCCAATGCAACTCGAGACTTGCTACAGGGCGAGGTCGTCACCATCCAGGTGAAGGACGGTCTCGTCCACCGCGGCACCAGCAGCAACACAGCGATCTGATTGTTTGCCTATGGCACGCAAGCTGCCACTGAACGAAACCGTTGGCATGGCCCTCAACACCCTGAGAGCCAATCGACTGCGCAGCTTGCTGACGATGCTCGGGATCGTGATTGGCAATGCATCGGTGATCACCCTGGTCGGTGTCGGCCGTGGTGCGCAGAATCTGGCTGAAGAACAGCTGAGCAATCTTGGAGCCAATGTGCTCTTTGTTGTGCCTGGCAACAATGACGCCCGACGCCGGGGGGTCGCCTTTCCTAAAACCCTGGTGCTTGAAGACTCTGAGGCAATTGCAGAGCAGGTGCCCAGTGTGAAGCGTGTGGCACCTCAGATCTCCACCACCGCAGTTGTGCAAGCCGGATCACGTAGTTCCAGCAGCTCGATTTCTGGAGTCACTCCAGCCTTCTTACCCGTACGCAGCTTCGAAGTTGCTCGAGGTCGCTTCATCAGCCAACAAGATTTACGCAGCGCCCGCAGTGTCGTTGTGATTGGCCCGGATCTGCGCGACAAACTGTTCCCGACAGGACAAGCGATTGGTCAGAGCCTTCGCATCAAGGACCAGAGCTTCAGCGTGATCGGAGTGATGGCACCCAAAGGGGCGGTTTTCGGGAACAACCAAGACGAAAACGCCTATATCCCTCTCTCAACCATGGTGAGTCGTTTAACCGGCAGGGACCCGACCTACGGCGTGAGCCTCAGCTTCATCAGCGTCGAAGCTCTGGATGAGGCCAGCACAGGAGCGGCGAAGTTTCAGATCACCAATCTTCTACGCCAGCGCCATCGCATTCTTCGTGATGATGATTTCGCTGTGCGGTCGCAGAAGGATGCGCTCACGATTGTCAGCACCATCACTGGGGGCCTCACGTTGATGCTGGCTGCGATCGGCGGCGTTTCGTTACTGGTCGGAGGAATTGGAATCATGAATATCATGCTCGTCTCGGTCAGTGAACGCACCGAGGAGATAGGCCTTCGCAAGGCTCTTGGAGCACGCAGTTCCGATGTGCTCAGCCAGTTCCTGGTCGAATCGCTCGTGCTGGCAACACTGGGTGGTGTGATTGGCACAGCCACCGGACTCGGCACCGTTGCGGTGGTGGCGGCTCTAACACCACTGCCAGCAACCATTGGAGCATCGGTTGTCTTGGTGACTGTGACCCTGTCCGGATCAATCGGGCTGTTCTTCGGGGTGATTCCGGCCCGTCGGGCTGCTCGTCTTGACCCCATCGTTGCCCTGCGCAGCCTCTGAAGCCATCCGACTGACGGATCTGGCCATAAAGCCGGCATTTGTGCATTCGCAACTCTTAAAGTCGACACACTTTCGTATCTTCCATGAATCAACGCTGGCGTCAGATCGCTCTCTGGATTCTTCCCATCGGCGTTGCGTTGCTTCTGGGTTGGCAGCTAATCGGTAGCGGTGGGCTCCAGGCTCTTAACCCCAATCAAACGACAGAGGCCCCTCGGAATGCCGCCGTTGGTCGCATGGGTTATGGGCGTTTTCTCGATGCCGTGGAAGCGGGACGAATCACAGCGGTGGATATCTATGACGGGGGCCGCAATGCCGTTGTCGAAACTGTTGACCCTGAAATCGACAACCGTGTACAGCGTCTCCGCGTTGATCTGCCTGGCCTTGCACCAGAGCTGATCAATACGTTGAAAGAGGAGGGAATCAGCTTTGATATTCACCCTCCCCGCACGGCCCCACCTGCCTTGGGCTTGCTAGGGAACCTGCTCTTCCCTTTGCTTCTGATCGGTTCGCTGATCTTCCTTGCTCGTCGTTCGAATGGGATGCCGGGAGGGCCAGGTCAGGCCATGCAGTTCGGCAAGACCAAGGCCCGTTTTGCCATGGAGGCAGAGACAGGAGTCAAATTTGATGATGTCGCTGGCGTTGCAGAAGCCAAGCAAGACCTGCAGGAAGTCGTCACTTTCCTCAAGCAACCGGAACGATTCACGTCAGTTGGAGCCCAAATCCCTAAAGGCGTTTTGCTTGTTGGCCCCCCTGGAACCGGCAAAACACTGCTCGCCAAGGCCATTGCTGGCGAAGCAGGAGTTCCCTTTTTCTCGCTCTCTGGTTCTGAATTTGTTGAGATGTTTGTGGGTGTGGGCGCCAGTCGCGTTCGCGACCTTTTCAAACGCGCAAAGGAAAACAGCCCTTGCTTGATTTTCATCGACGAGATTGATGCTGTCGGTCGCCAACGCGGTGCTGGTATCGGCGGCGGTAACGACGAACGAGAGCAAACCCTGAACCAGCTTCTCACTGAGATGGATGGCTTCGAGGGCAACAGCGGCATCATCATTTTGGCGGCGACCAACCGCCCCGATGTCCTGGATTCAGCCTTGATGCGTCCAGGCAGGTTTGATCGCCAGGTGAGCGTCGACGCACCAGACATCAAAGGCAGACTTTCGATTCTCGAAGTGCATGCCCGTAACAAAAAGATCGATGCTGAACTCTCGCTTGAGAGCATTGCCCGACGCACGCCTGGCTTCACCGGGGCTGATCTTGCCAACCTTCTCAATGAGGCAGCGATTCTCACTGCACGCCGCCGCAAAGATTGCATCGGTCTCAGTGAAATCGATGATGCCGTTGATCGGATCATTGCAGGAATGGAGGGGCAGCCCCTCACCGATGGCCGCAGCAAGAGGTTGATCGCCTATCACGAAGTGGGTCATGCCCTGGTTGGAACATTGGTCAAAGCCCATGACCCTGTCCAAAAGGTCACGCTGATTCCGAGAGGGCAGGCACAAGGGCTGACTTGGTTCTCGCCGGATGAAGAGCAGATGCTTGTATCTCGTGCTCAATTGAAGGCCCGCATTATGGGAGCGCTCGGAGGTCGCGCAGCGGAGGATGTCGTCTTCGGCTACGAGGAAGTCACCACAGGGGCTGGTGGAGACATTCAACAGGTTGCATCGATGGCCAGGCAAATGGTCACACGGTTTGGCATGTCTGATCTGGGACCTGTTGCGCTAGAGGGAGGCAACCAAGAGGTGTTTCTCGGCCGAGATTTGATGACTCGTAGTGACATCTCTGATGCAATTTCCAAACAGATTGATGAGCAAGTTCGTGCAATGGTGAAGCGCTGCTATGAACAAACCGTGGAACTAGTGGCTGAGCATCGGGAAGCAATGGATCAACTCGTCGAGCGATTGATCGAGATCGAAACCATGGATGGTGATGAATTCCGAGCCTTGGTTTCAGAGTTCACCACAATTCCAGACAAAGAGCGCACAGTCCCCATTCTCGACAACTAAGGGATTCTCCCTTTCGGCCTCAAAAAAACATGACCGAGCAAAAAAAACCCCGCAAACGCGGGGTTTTTTTTTCATCCAAATCAGTTGAAGAACCGCAACCTCAGTCTGAGTTCTAAGACTGAGTCAACAACTAGACCGAGTGAACAGGACGCCGATCAATCACGGAGTCGATCAGACCGTAGTCAACAGCCTCTTGAGGTGACATAAAGAAATCGCGATCAGTATCCAACTGAATCTTGTCAAGAGGTTGAGAGGTGCGATCAGACAACTCTCTATTGAGCTTGTCTTTAAGGAATAGAATTTCATCCGCTTGGATACGGATATCACTAGCCTGACCGCTTGCGCCACCAAGTGGCTGGTGAATCATGATTCGGGAGTGACGCAGGCTGCTTCTTTTCCCCTTAGTGCCAGCACAGAGCAAAAACGCACCCATGCTGGCGGCGAGGCCAACACAGACTGTATGAACGTCAGGTTTGATGTGCTGAATGGTATCGAATATGCCTAATCCGTCATAAACCGATCCACCAGGAGAATTGATATAGAGGTAGATATCCTTTTCAGGATCCTCTGCTTCCAGAAAAAGAAGCTGAGCAACGATGCGATTGGCAGAGTCACTGGTGACTGGCTCTCCCAAAAAAACAATCCGCTCTCGAAGCAATCGGGAATAGATATCGAAGGCCCTCTCACCCCGGCCTGATTCTTCGATCACGATCGGGATCATGTTGCTCTGCTGGTGGTTGCCGTAATCCTAACGGCGGCTTCAGCGGCGCTAGGGTCTTATCCAATTTGTTTTGGTGCAAGCACTTGGGTGAGCATCTGACCATTGCTGACAGCAAAAGGGCCTTTCACAGCGCGTTCCCTCATGTGATTCCCTCGCTGTATCGGCGGACAGCCGATGAGTTGCTGGTCGAGCTGCACTTGCTCAGCCATCAGAAATTTTTCACAGCTGATGCCCTGTTCGCTGTGGGGCTGAACCAGGTGTTCAACGCCTTCACTCAGGGTTATCGCCCTGATCAGCATCGGAAGCCCCTGTTCATGGCGCTTTGCAGCTGCAACGGCTTCGATGGAGAGGAGCTGATCAAACTCGCTGAAGATAGTGAATCGGCTGTGGAAAGCCATTCAGTCGAGGACGTTCAAGGCTGGGTCCGCGAGAAAGGTGCTGGAGCGCCAGAAGCGATGGCCAAGGCATTGGATCAGGCCAATCAGCCAAATTTTCACTATTCGCGCTTGATGGCAGTCGGTCTGCTCACCCTGCTAGCAAAAGCTCAGGGAGAGCAAAGCTCGGACCCTGCCGAACTAGCCAAGCTGGCTCACGAACTGAGTGAACCGCTTGGGATGACGAAGGACCGAGTTGAAAAGGATCTGGGCATCTACAACCGCAATCTGGAGAGGATGGCTCAGGCCGTTGAACTGATGGAAGAGACCCTTGCTGCCGATCGACGCAAGCGCGAACGACAAGACGACACCACAGAATCTCAGGAGGCTCCTGCAACGGGCAGCGAAAGCTGACCTCGCAGCTCAAACCACTCAGGTTCGCCAGCAGTGCCAAGGGTATGCAACGAAAGCTGCAATGCTGAGGATTGCCTCAACACCCTCGGCCAGCTGCCGCTCAGCAGCTTGTGCCGAACGATCTGAGCGGGATCAGCCAAAAGGATCAATCTGAGGTCTGGTGTCTTTTCAGGAAGCAACGGTGGAAACGGTTGTTGAGCCGGTGCCATGCCAAGACCGATGCTGAGCAAGGCCTGATTCGAGGGGAGCTGAAGCCATTGCCAACCTCCAGCCACAGTCCCTTCTTGCGTCAGGGGATCCGTCCACAGAACAGCCGTCGCAGGCATTGACTGAAGGCCCTGATCACGCAGTCGTCCACTGATGGCATCAAGTGACGCTTGAAAGAACTGTTGTTCAGCTTCCGGCTTCAACTGCAATTGAACCCCGGCTTGAAAGAACGCTGGCGTCTGCGGGACAAGCACTAACTGGAATGGTGACTGCAACAGTTGAGTACGTTTTCGACGCCCCAATCCATAAAGCTGTTCCAGGGGTTGACGAATGATCTGGCGCGAGATCAAGGCCGACATCAGCAAACCGATGCTCCGCCCCTGGATCTGCAGTAACGGTTTGAGCGAATTGGAGCCGGATTCAGTGCTGAGCGACGACAACGCAAGCTCAGGGTCCGAAAAGGTATCCCGCACAGCAAGGGACGGAGGCGCAGCAGCAAAATCACGGAGACCAACCCAGCCATGCCACTGGAGTTGACGACCGCGCATGCGCAGAGCGAGACAGCCGTGACGGGCCTGCTGCAACAACGGAGAGAGTGCCCCACTGAGCCGAGCCAGACCCTCAGGCCGCCATTGCACCGAAGCAGAACGGTCAAGACGGCGGATGCAGGCGTCTTGAAGAGGGGACACAACAGCCGGAGCCGTGCCTTCTTGGCCCAGCCATTGCTCGAGATGCTGTTGATTGAGCGCATCTGCACTGATGAGGATTAACCCATCAAGATCTCGTGCGAAGAGCTTGGAACGTTCGCTCGATGTGAGCAGGTGAGTAGGTAGTGCCAGGTAGTTCTGACCATCTGCAGTCCAGGCTTGCCACCAGATCCCTCGTCCAAGTCGCTTCCAGAGGGATAAAGCAGGCTTCACACCAAGCCTTTGGTACCAAAGCGGTGGTGGAGCCTGGGTCGGATCGCCTTGGAAACTTTGCAGCAGTGCCGCGGCTGAGGACAACCTCAGCAGGCCGGCGCGTCGAGCTGTGCCAACCGAAGCTGTGGTGCAACACACACCAAGGAGGGAAACCGATAGGAGAAGCCCAAGGCCACCTACCGACCAAGGAGATCGGCCAACAGAACCGATCAGGCCTTGCCAGATCCTTTTCCTTTGCGCCGACGGCCACGATCCCGCCATTCAATTATGGAGAGGTAAATCACAGCAACACTGACAAAAACCAGCAGTGTTGCTGCTGTGATAGCCAGGCCTTGACTCAGGACTGGCGACTGCAGCGCTTCAGACAACACCTCAGAAATTCAGTGTGCCGTCACCATTGCGACCCCACACCACCATGGCGATTGAGAAGCTGAACATGGCGGCCAGGGATGCCCAGGCAAAGGTGAACAGCATGGAAGGCGTGATGCGAGTGCGAGGATTTTAACTAGCCTCCTGCCTCAATCCGCCAGTACTGTTGATTCTCATGACAGGCTCCACTGCCGGCTCCGCCACCCTGCTGGAACGTTCGCGCACCACGCAGGGCTATCCCCAGGCCAGGGTGATCGTTCTGAATGACGACGTGAACACCTTTGAGCACGTCGTGGATTGCCTGTGCCGGATCATTCCAGGAATGGGCAAAGATCGGGCCTGGAAACTTGCTCACAAAATCGATAATGAGGGCTCAGCTGAGGTCTGGTGCGACCCACTCGAGCAAGCTGAGCTCTACCACCAACAGCTCGGTGCAGAGGGCTTGACCATGGCGCCGATTGAGCGGTGTTGACCTGGCCCAGCCATCCAGGAAGCGGGTAGCGTCGGAATCAATATCTCTGGAGAGTCCCGGTGGGATCGGCTCGATTCATTGCCCAGGCCTTCCGACTCGGCTTATTTCAGGCCTGTCTGGGAGCACTCTCCGTTCTCACGCTTGGAATCTTCAACCGCTTACTGATCGAAGAGTTTGATGTTCCTGCGGCTCTGACGGCCCTAGCCATCGGTGGACAGCAACTGGTGGCCTTTTCGAGGGTGTGGTTTGGTCAACGATCAGATCGGTGTCGATGGAAGGGCCTCAGACGCACACCATTCATTCTCAGTGGCGCTGTTGTGTTCTGTTTACTGGCCTGGGTTGCCGGCCGTACCGTCCTCTGGGTCGGAGCAGCCTCGCTGGCCGGTGACAGCTCAGCAGTCATGGTCCGAGGGCTGCTTCTCGCTGTTGTTTTTGTGGGCTACGGCCTTGCCATTTCAGCCAGTTCGACGCCCTTTGCAGCACTGCTTGTTGATGTGAGTACGGAAAAACAACGTCCAGCACTGGTATCGATCGTCTGGTCGATGCTCATGGTGGGAATCGTTGTCGGCGCAAACCTCTTGAGTGCCTTTCTCGGCAAAACTTGTGAAAACGCTGATCTGAGCGTGGTCATCTCTGGCGTTGAACGCCTGATCGTGGTGGCTCCACTGTTGATCTTCGCTCTTGTGCTGATTTCAATCATTGGAGTCGAACCATCCATTGACAGCGGAAAGTCCGTCACCAATGCTCTGCCCCAGAAACCAAGCGCAGAACTCTCCCTAAGCCAGGCCTGGCGAGTCGTCAAAGCCTCACCTCAAGTTGGTTATTTCTTCGCTGTTCTCTTCTTGTTCACCTTCTCTCTGTTTCTACAAGAAGCGGTACTCGAGCCCTATGGGGGTGCCGTGTTCGGCATGAATCTCTGCGAAACCACGGAACTGAATAAATGGTGGGGCATCGGAACGCTGATCGGTGTCTCCACAACGGGATTCCTCCTGGTTCCTCGCTTAGGGCCCCAACGCACTGCTCTGATCGGAGGACTGCTTTCAGCTGTCTTCGTGATTTCAATGGTGCTCTCAGGGGGGATCGGGTCGGAAAGCTATTTCAAGATTGCATTGCTGCTCTTCGGCTACAGCGCCGGTGTAAGCACAAACGCCAGCCTGACGTTGATGCTTGGTCTGACATCGCCCCTAATGGCTGGGACATTCATTGGTGTGTGGGGTCTCGCGCAGGCCTATGCACGAGGAGCAGCAACCGTCAGCGGAGGGACATTACTCAGCATCTTCGGAAGCTTGACAGGGGGGCAAAACACGTTTGCTGCGTATGCAGGCGTTTTTAGCCTTCAAGCCATTGGCCTGTTCTTGGCAGGTCTGATGTTGCTGAAAGTCGATACAAGTCTGTTCAAGACCAAAGTCGACCAGGCCTTGGGATCGGTGGCTGCAGAGGAATTAGAATGATCGTATGCGTCAGCCTTTTCAAGCGGCAGGAATCGTTCTTGAACCTGCCAGACGCAGAAGCTCTGACGTGCGCAACTGATTGCTTTGATGGTGCAGCACGTAACGGAGAATGCGGCCTGGGCAGAAAGCAAGACCTCGCACCTCGGGGCCATGAATCTCTGTTGTGAGCACGCAAGCATCGGGCCCAAGGCGTTGGAGCAAGGGTTCTGCCACCAGCCTGCGAAGTGTGTCCACAGATTTGAGCATCATGCACGAGCGTCCTCTCTCTTTGTCGTAGCCAAAGTCGCTAGCTTCAGGCAACTCTGAAGACCTACATCACCTTGGGCCGTCTGGTAATCACGCACAGCACATACCTGGAGGGCTTGATTCCTTGGCTAAGGGCCCTCGCTGATGATGAGGAGATCCAGACCATCACACCGGCTGTGATCGCCAGGGTACGGGGGCGATCCCAAGGATTAAGGCTACGGCTCTCAACCCCGATGCTTGGCGGTTACAAGCTTGTCGCGCGAAGGGGAGCCACGGTGCAGGAAGTTTTTGTGGTGACAGACCTGGAGGCTGAAGAATTGCAATGCAGGATCGATGCATGCCAACGTGCGGGGTCGATGAAAGGGCGATGATCGGCCAAGGCTGTTCGAGAAAGCACAGTGGTGGGTGAGGCGGTATTCCGCTCAGAGGGAAGCAGAAAAAACCGATATCTGAACAAGCACCATGACACTGATATACGAAACGGAATCAGAGACCTTAGATGGCTTCAGACTTCTACTAACAAAACGTGAGAGCAGAAATGAAGGATGAAAGGCCTCAAACCAAACAACAGTGGGTCAAGCTTCAGCTGAAGCGGTTCCTTGAACTGATCGGCGACATGACGCCGATGGGCACCGCAAGCAACACCATCGATCAGTTCAATCCCCAACAGCGCCGCACTCGCGATGGCAACTGGCACTGAAAGCCAGCCGAAGGAGGACAAAAATAGATCTGTTAATTTGTTACAACAGAAGCATTAAAACTTAAATCAAAGAACAAGAGCAAGAGCAATTAAAAGACTCTAAGAAAAAGTGACGCAATAGAGCATTGAAAACAAATTCGAATTATCTCGATAACCATTTCTATGGATTAGCGAAAATGCCGGGATTGACGGATCAGCCGAGGAAAAAGCATGATCATCAAAACTCTTAAAAAACATATCCTTTCTGAAATGACCGAAGAGAGAAAAGCAAGGCCGTGGATTCAAAAGTTGGAACGTTGGCGATACACACGAAAGTGATCATCATTACGATGGCAATGCGATCAATTCCACTTAGGCCTATCGTGAAACAGAAATCAAATCTGAAGAGAACAACCTAAATTTCTACCTGATGACAACGATTGGACCAAAGCCAACCCAAGCAGCGGAGGAATCGGAGGAGACATTACACAATTTGTGATTGACCAAAGGAAACATGAGAAAAAGAACAACAAAGAGACCGGAGGGAGGCATTACGAAAAATGCAATCGCAATCGAGGCAATGACGAGCGCTCCCCATATTGAAATTTCTACGGACCGAAATTGGTTCGAATTACCTAAGGAGCGACTCAGAGCGGGAAGGAAGCGCCGACATATGTTGAATTCGTTCTGACCCTTGAAATCCGTTCAATTACAGCTATGGTTACCGAAGCGTTTTCAAAAATTCGATAAAATCTGCTTTCTTTTCGCGGCTGGGCGCTGTAGCTTTTCTTACGTGTACTGCTATAAGCAGCACTGCAAAAGCTTCCTCTGTAACGGAACAGCTACATGTTTCTGGCAATCTAGCGCCATCAACGGCTCTCACCGAAGAGAGGTCAAAAGCAATCAGCCCTGACCTTTTAGTCGAGAGCCTGGAACGTCTACAGAAAGAGATTAAAGCAAGAGGAATTCCTATTAAACTCGACCAGGCAATCGCGATAGGACTAGAAAATAATCCAACTTTATCAAAAAATTACGCGTTGCTCCAGGCTCGTGAGTGGAAGCTCATAGCATCGCAGAGAGCGTGGTATCCCCAGATCAGCATTACAAACCTCCAATCCCCTAGCTATACATGGACAAGCTTCATCCGCGACGAATACGGAAATGCTGGTGAATTTTACTCACAAAATCCTAAGCCTAACTCCAAAGCACGAGCCGACAGATCGCAAAATCGAGCCAGTAGTGGACAACGCTTTATCTTCAATCCAAACATCAAGGTTGCATGGAGATTTCTCGATCCTTCGCGACAACCTTCGATCAATGCTCAAGAAGCATCATTAAGACAACAACAATACATATTCCTTTCATCCGCTAGGTCACTTATTCTTGAAATACAAAAGTCCTATTTCAGGGTGCAGAGCACAGCACAATTGATTTCAAGTTTTCAGAAGATTTATACAAACAACAGAATAGAGCTCGAAACGATAGAAGCCAGAAAGGAGATCGGAATGGCAACAGTACTTGAAGTTGAGCAAATCCGCTCACAGCTATTCACCAATTTAAGCCAATTAATTGGATATACAAGAAACTATATCACTGAAACAGCTGAACTTTCTGAGCTGATTGCACTATCACCTGATGCAATTGCTATCCCTAGTGAACCTGCTGCACCCTTTGGAGCTTGGAGCAAGCCTCTTGAAGATACAATCGTAGAAGCTATATCTCAGCGAGAAGAGCTTCTCGCCGCTCTGGCACAAGCGGAGTCATCCAAGTGGTTAGGAGTTTCAGAAATGCGTAGATACCTGCCTGTCTTCAGCCTCGCTGGCAATGGATCACTTACGGGTACTAATGGATATCAAGAAGTACCATTAAGCAATGATCCTGGAACATCCTACCAAGCAAGTAGAAATTGGTCTACTTCCATCGCCATTGAATTTGAATGGCAACTTTTTGATGGTGGTATCAAAGCTGCTAATGCACAGTCTTCCTTTGCTAATAGCCGCGGATATCTTGCAGACAAAACAATAAAAGAAAATGAAGTGATCCGCCAAGTTCGTGCAAGTTACGGACAGCTATTGACAGCCAAGGTGGCTATTGAAAGTTCACGACAGGGTTATCAAAGTGCTCAACTAGCCGAACAGGCGGCAAAAGCACGCTATGAAGTGGGTGTCGAAAATATTACAACCGTAGTTCAAGCCACTGCCAGGGTCTCACAAACTTCTGTTCAACTTGCGGATTCCATATTAAACCACAACAATGCAATAGCTGATTTATATCGCTACACATCAACATGGCCAAGTGATACAAAGGGTAAGGTTGATCAACGTCTTATGAATATGCGTGAGGAGGGCAACCAATGACTAACCTTTTTAACGAACGTGCGCTTAAAAACCGTCACCGTGCTGGCGATCGCAATGGTCCAGTTACTTTATTAACACCTCCGTTGCGTGCCACCTTAGGCCTTGGCTCTTTAATTGCGATATGTGGAGCCCTTTGGGCCACTTTCGCACGAATTCCAGTCAGCGTCAAAGGAACTGGGATATTGCTTCCTGTAAGTACGATCAACTCCAGCCTCAGTGCGACTGATGGCGAAGCCTTTTACATGTTTAACAAGCTCAACGAACCTTGGCATGATGAGGCCAGGCGTTTTATGCACTCCCCAGATATATTTAGTGATCAGGAGATGGCTGAGCTTGCCAACGATGTGTTTCAAGCGAGCCAATTTGTATTGTCATCAGCAAGGGATTTTTCAAAGATGACGTCCTCAAATCGGTTCACTCAGAATCTACAGCAAACTTTTAAGGGTTTACCAGTCAAGAAGGGACGTTTATTGATCTGGGTACGCTCATCAGCAGAATTGGAACAACTTAGCAGCGAGATTGATCAACTAAATCGCCTTCTACGTAAGACAGACCAACAGACCCAAAACATCAATGCGAAGCAAAATATTCTACGCGAAGAACTTGCAAGCCAATCAGCCTATCTATCTGGCATGCAAAGCCTGGCCCAAAAAGGTTATGTATCGACGCAAGAGATCTTACAGAACCAATCAAAGGTTGACAACATTAAGTCAAATCTACACACCCTTGATACAGAGCTGATTAAGGTTGAAAGCGAAAGAGACCAAGCTTATCGGAAACTCAGAAATGAATTAGCCATGGTGATCGACAGACAACTAATATTTTCTCCGAGAAATGTATATCTCTCTAGTGTGATTCCAAATAATGGGGAGACGGTCAACAAAGGCAAGATTCTATTGAAGTTAAGCGATGATATACTTGACCAACCTCAAATGGTACCAGTATTTCTTAGTAGCAAGCAAATGGCTCAAGTCTTCCCTGGCATGAGCGCTTTGGCGACACCATCGGGATATAAACGCGCTGAGGTTGGAGGAATTAAAGGGGAGGTTATTTCGATGGCTAAATTGCCTAGTGGTCTTGATGAAGTATCAGCAAGAATCGGGGTCAAAGCCCTAGCTGAAACCATTGTTTCACGCCATCCCTCGCCAGCTTTGGCGATCCTTGCTCTGGAGCGGTCTGAGGCGAATGTCTCTAAAAACAGCGGGGGTTATGTCTGGACGTCGAACTCCTCCCTTCCCTTCCCTCCCACGCCTGGTGATCGAATAGACGTTGAAATTACAACACGTCGCGTTGCTCCGATTGCCCTTGTTCTTCCGGCGATCCGTAGCTTTTTTGGGATGGCACCTCCAGATGTACCAGAGGCTTCTCCCCCTAACGGAGAGACTCGAATCAAAGGAAACATGCCATGACTAGCCAGCTTCAACGCCGGCGTGTCAAAGCACGCACGCGTTTGCAGTACGAGGCGGCGGAGTGCGGTGCAGCGTCCTTGGGGACAATCCTTGGCTACTTTGGCCGAATCGTCGATCTCAGTGAATTGAGGTCGGCATGTGGAGTCAATCGTGATGGATCCAATGCCAAACAAGTCCTCATCGCTGCAAGGGGATATGGTCTGAAGACAAGGGCTTATCGCTGCTCAGGTGAACAACTACGATCGGACGTTCTTTTCCCCTGTGTTGTCTTCTGGGGTTTCAATCATTTCCTCGTTGTAGAAGGCTTTGAAGGGGAGCATGTTTTTCTGAGTGATCCTGGACAAGGACGAGTACGGGTGTTGATGGAGGAGTTTCTTGACAATTTCACAGGCGTAGTGCTCGAATTCGAACCTGGCCCTGAATTCACTCCTGGGGGTAAGGAACATTCACCTTTATGGGGTTTGTTTGCCACGTTAAAGCCGTACAGAGTGGCGTTACTTCAGTTAATAATAATCGCCACTGGTCAGGGTGTGATCGCCTTACTAGTGGCTGGATTAACTTCAACATTTATAGACAGTTTTCTCCAGAACCAACGGCTTTATTTCGGCATTCCAATTATCTGGCTATTACTTCTTACAGTATTGTCATGGATCGCATTACTAAGTGTACAGTTCGTTCTTCTGAGAAGAATGGAATTACTTCTTTCAAAGAAGCTGACAGCAGATCTATTCCGTAAACTTTTTCAGGTTACCTATGGCTTCTATCAGGCTCGTTTTCAGGGCGAAATAGCGAGTCGGATGCTTCTAGGGATGGAAATGACACAGGTTGTCGTAGCGCAACTTCTACGTTTTGCGGTGAGTCTTTGGATCGGCCTACTTGTCCTGATGATTTCAGTTCTTGTTTCTGTTTGGCTGGCGTTACTTGTATTAGTAGTAATGATCTCAAATTTAGCACTGAACTGGTGGTTGACCGAAAGACGTTATGACGCTAACCGCAAACTTGCGATCGAACAAGGGAAAGCCCAAGGCAAGGGATTACAGGGTGTCAATAATATTGAAACATTAAAGGCTTCTGGACTTGAATTTGAATTTCTCAGTCAATGGCAAGGCAGTTTTGGAAATGTAGTGATGCAGAACCAAAAACTTGGGGCTCAAATGGCATTGTCCTCGATTGCAGCCAGTGGCAGCACATTCCTTCTTAGCGGATTAGTACTTACTGTCGGAGGATTTCTAATTATTGCCGGAAAAATTTCACTGGGAACTCTTGTTGCTTTTCAATTTTTACAAGGACAACTGACTGCTCCTATAGCATCACTTCCACAGATCAATTCAGTACTTCAAAGAGTGATAGGTGATCTAGGCAGGTTAGAAGATCTGCGTAAAAACGAGAACGATCCTCTTGTACGGGCCTTTCAGCTCAAAGAAGATCCTGAGGTGAATCCTAGCTTGGAATCCTCACAGCCAGAATCAGATCCTATTGATCGGCGTCTAGATGGCTCGATCGAACTTCGTAACCTATCGTTCGCCTTCGATGCAATCTCAAACCCTTTCATCCAAGGATTAGATCTTGTCGTACCCGCAGGCTCACAATTGGCGATTGTTGGCGGAAGTGGATCAGGAAAAACAACACTAGTCCGCATTCTTGCAGGCCTCTATCAGCCTTCATCAGGTGAGATTCTTTATGACGGAGCGCCTTGGGTATCACATGGCGATGGTGTGATGCGAAAGAGCCTTGCCTATGTCCCTCAACAAGTTTTCGTGTTTAATGCAAGTGTTCATGACAACATCACGCTCTGGCGGCCTGGATACACGCTTGGTGATCTTGAGGAGGCGGCAAATGATGCACAAATTCTAGGCACAATCAATGATCACCCAGAATCATTTCAACGTGAGCTTCATGATAATGGTAGTGACCTTAGCGGTGGAGAGCGCCAGAGACTAGAAATTTGTCGTGCTTTAGTAAGAAAGCCCACGATCCTTCTATTTGATGAGGCAACCAGTGCACTTGATAATGCAACGCAGTCAAGAGTTCTGGATGCACTCAAGAAACGTGGCATCACTGTAGTCAATGTTGCACATCGCCTTGATGCTGCACTACGCAGTGACTATGTTCTTGTGATGCAAAACGGCTCTGTAGTGGAGCAAGGTTCCCCCAATGAACTTATGCAGAAACCTGGAGCATTTAAAAATCTTGTCGATAACGAGCAGTCAGAGTCTGCTCCAAGAGAGGTATGGTCATGAGCACCTCCCGTCAAGCACTCATTGCGGCTCGATTGCTAGAGGAGGAACTTCTCTTCAGCGCAGAGGCTGAGCACGATCAATACCCCGAATTGAGACTGTTAGGTTTCTGCATGGCTACTTTGGGCCGACGTGATCAGCACCTCGAATATCTGCCCGGTGCCGATATTGTGCAACTACTTGATCATAACGACATTCACCATCGCCGTATTTCAGCCCCCCGAGATCTGACAACGAAGCACTGGGACTTAGATCCAACGAATGACAATGAATTTCCATTAATGATCGTTTTTGACTCCAAGAATGGAGAGCCTCAAGCTTTGTACCGGTATAGGGGTGAGAACTGGTTATATAGTGCGTTTCGTCAGGAGCATAAACATGCAGATCAAAGCATCATCCTTATGGATGATGCTTATGAAATCTATCCCTCACTTCCTGCTGTTGTAACGGGCCCAATATCAGTACTAAAATTTGCGTTTTCTCCTGAACTGATACCGATTGCAGCACTAGTCATTACGTCTGCCGTGGTGATGCTGTTCAACCTATCAATCCCAATGCTAACAAAAACGTTGGTGTCGGATATACTTCCTCAGAATGACCAGCAATTGCTAGTAGAAGGGATGATAGTTGTTGGTCTAATTGTGATTGGATCTGTAACAGCATCGTTTCTGCAAAATTTAATGATGCTGCGATTGGAGAGCGTTGCAGATCTGCGACTTCAATCTGCAGTTTGGGATCGTTTAATGAGACTACCAATGAGTTTCATTAGTCGATACACGACTGGCGACCTTGCATCCAGAGTTAGCTCAGTTAGCGAACTACGCCAAATACTAGGAACTGGAGTTCTTACAACTTTGCTATCTACTCTTTTTTCCGTCAGTTATTTTGTGCTAATGTTTGCCTATGACCGCGAGCTAGCAATCTGGGCCTGCGGCTTCACTCTAATCGCTACAATCTGCGTACTTTTTCTTACATGGCGTTCAATTGTTTTGCAGCTGCCTCTGCTTGAAAGTGGCGCTGAAATAACGAACTTTTCCCTACAGTCCGTAATGGGAATGCCACAAATCCGAAGCGCTGGAGCTGAGCCATTTTTGCTACTTCGCTGGTTGCGCGAGATCAATCGATATGCCCTGTTACAGCTACGCAATAATATTTACAATGACGCTATTGAGCAATATGGCACACTTGTCTCGCCCTTAGCATCTTTATTTCTTTTTTCTGTAGTTGCCTATCGCATCCTGTCTTCTTCTGGAGCTGTTGATCTGAATCAACAAATCATTGCTTTCATAGCATTTAATGCCGCATTCAATAGTTTCAATGGTTCGATTACAAATGCAGCCAACCTAATTGCAAATACAGCAGGCAAGGCAGCTGTACTTTGGAAAAGGGCTGAACCAGTGATGTATGCGGATGTTGAGGAAGGGTATCGGCCAGATGCTCTTCATCATCGATTGAAAGGCGAATTTCGCCTTCAGCATCTTGGATATGAGTTTCCAGGAAGTGCTGAACCTTTATTTAAAGACCTATCATTTCTGATTCCTGATGGGAAACATACCGCAATCACAGGTGCTAGTGGTTGCGGAAAAACAACCTTGGTACGAATGTTACTCGGATTTATCCTGCCGATGGCCGGAGAAGTACTTGTCGATGGAATACCACTACCTCAACTCGCCATTCGTTCATATCGCCGTCAACTCGGTGTGGTCATGCAGACAGCAAGATTGAATGCAGGTTCAATCTATGACGTAATCTGCGGAGGTATCAATTACACAGAAGAGCAGATATGGGATGCTTTAGAACGTGCTGCTGTTGCCGACGAAATTCGATCCATGCCTATGCAATTAGAGACATTGTTGAGTGACTCAGGTGGGAACATCTCAGGTGGACAGGTTCAGCGAATTGCCATCGCGCGGGCGCTGATCACTAATCCAAAAGTACTCATTCTGGATGAAGCGACAAGTGCGCTTGATAATCGCTCACAGCAACATATCACCGAGGTCATTAATGGCCTAGGGATTACTCGCATTAGCATCGCCCACAGGCTTTCCACGATTCAAGGAGCTGATCAGATTGTAGTTCTCGAAAAAGGAAAACAAGCCGAAACAGGTAGCTGGAATGAACTCAAATCTCACGGTTATTTAATGAGAATGTTAAATAGCCATTAGCTTGATCAGTCCTTTTACGAAGTTGTGACAAGAAGCCGGACTATTCATAGGCAAATTCACTTCATCTTGATAAAGACCAGAGGCCACCTGTTAGTAAATTCAGTGTTGTTTTCTTTGATGCAGGATCCTGCATCAAAGCCATTGCCATGCCACTCAAGCCTGTGAAGAATCCTGGAAGCAGAAGAGTCGATTCTCGAGTTCCGAAACAACGTAACTCAAGATCCTTGCCTGTACTCCGCTTCAATGCATCGCTCCTGATGCGATTAGCAGCCAATCGTGCATCATCAACCACAGAGGCGTCCAAACGCCAAGGCCCCATCGTAAGGGCTTCAAGTGTCAGCATCAGTCCAAGGCTGCCGCAACATAGGTGATCGGTGGCCTGCCCCGAAGAAGCAAAAGTGGTTGTGGTGGCTGTAGCAATTGATATTTCCTCTAGGCAAGTGTCATCCCATAAGGAGGTGCCCCATAAGCATGAACGGGCTAAGCCGATACCTGGGGCTCCATGGCACCAGCTCACCATGTAATTGAGATCTTGATCAGATTCACGGAAATCAGGCCAATTTCCTTTTGACTGATTGTAGTGAGCTCTCTCATAGAGCAATGCAGCCTGAGCTCCATTTAAAAAGCGTGATTCTCCAGTTGCTCGATGCAATTGTGCAAGAGCAGCGGCATTACCAGCAGTCCCATGGGAGAATCCCAATAAGCCAGGGTTCCTCGAGCGTGGCTGATCCCAGCAGCCACGCTCTGTTTGTGTGGCTAAAAGGTGATCGCCGGCTTCAGTTGCCACTGCAAGGGCGTGATCGCTAGAGCACGTTAGTAAGGGGGCGATGAGGCCGGCGCTGCCACCAATCAGGTCTAATTGCTGATCGGAGTCGATGAAACGTGAACGAGCTGAGAGGAGAAGCTCGTCCACCCAGTTGGGGAGGCTGAGCTCATGCAAGGCCAACAAGATTCCGCCACAACCGCTTAAGCCAAGCGGTTGATCACGCCACCAACGAAGTCGTTCGTCGTCGTTAGCTTGTTCGAGGAGTTGTGAGAGTGGCTTGAGGATTGAGACACGAAGGTTGCCAGTATTGATAGAACTGTGCATCCTTTCCATTAAGCAAGCAATACCAATAGAACCTCCATAAAGGGAGAGTCCTACAGGACCAAACGAGAATGATTCACCATCGCCTCCCAGATCCATTCCCAACCATTCGACCTGGCCATTGGCATCATGGATTGCGAGATCATTGATTTTATCTACAACCTTTGAGATGCTTTCAATTTCACTATTTTGCTGATCCACAATAAATCCATCAGTACTAGTTACGTCAGTTAGTATCTCTTCAGAGCTCCTACGCATTTGCTTTGCAGTACAGGCACCACGGATCAGACGAAGCTGAAAGGAAATCTCCTCCTGATTCAAATTCAAGAGGCGGTCACGGGCGGCACTCAGGCCGCTTGTTTTGATGAAATCAGAAAGCGTTTCTCCGCTTTGATTCAGATCCAAAGAATCACCATCAATCACATGAGTAAAGAAAGGAATATCGAGCTGCTGCATCTGTTCCCTCTCTGCGCAGAACACCGGCCAATGGAGTGGCTTGGATTCCGAAAGCAGGAAACTGCGAGCCAATTGCTCAATTTTCAAGGATTGAACAAGAGGAGAGCGCAAAGCTGCTGGTTCTAGTTGTTGGCGCTGAATCGTGAAATACACCCTGGTGGCGCGCAGTACAATCCGTCGTCGAAGTCCTGCAAAAAGCTCGAGGGGGCCATCGGAGGCAAGCCACGAATGCCGCATCTTGATCAAACTGTCGCTCTGATCTTGAAACCCTGTACAGAATGGAGTGATGAATCGCTTGAACGGATTATCACTACCTACACCAACAGGGAGACTTGTAGGGATCTCTGATGTTTTGCTGACACGCCCAGGCATCATCCCGTCGCTGTTAAGTCCAAGCCAGCCGTGTGCCAGATAAGTGGCTTCCTTGGCTGGAGACATACCGAGAGCACTGATATCCACAGCAGTC